>Ga0209992_10000956_pt1 | contig 34177 bp, 32 predicted proteins | sample 2SBtaG_2_FD_182564 | JGI IMG/M metagenome (GOLD analysis project Ga0209992, IMG submission 182564) | Deep subsurface microbial communities from Kolumbo volcano to uncover new lineages of life (NeLLi) - 2SBTROV12_ACTIVE470 metaG (SPAdes)... | ecosystem: Environmental > Aquatic > Marine >...
ACCAATTCCTGGAAACTCTATGCAAATTACTGGTGGTGAACCAATGTTGAGAGAAGATATTGCTGATGTTATTAAAATTATGAAAGAAGAAGGTGTTGACCATATTCAAATGAATACTAATGGAATTAGACATGCAATGGATCCAGAGGCTGCACGTGAAGTAAGACTTGCTGGATGTAACAACTTGTATCTTTCATTTGATGGTGTTACTGCTAGAACTAATCCTAAAAATCACTGGGAAATTCCATATGCACTTGATAGTTGTAGAAAAACTGGTACTACTGTAGTGTTTGTTCCAACTGTGATTAAATCAATTAACGACCATGAATTAGGTGGAATTATCAGATATGCACAAAAGAACATGGATGTAGTTCATGCTGTTAATTTCCAACCAGTGTCACTTACAGGACGAATGGGTAAAACTGAACGTGAGAAATATAGAATCACAGTTCCTGATTGTGTTCAAAGAATTGAAGAGCAAACAAATGGTGAGGTAACTGTTGATGATTGGTTCCCAGTTCCAAGTTGTATGCCATTAACTAATGTAATTGAAGCATTTTCAAGTAAACCAAAATATGAATTATCAATTCACTTTGCTTGTGGTGCAGGAACATACATCTTTGAGGATGCAGATACAAAGAAATTCGTTCCATTAACCAAATTCTGTGATATTCAAGGAATGCTTGAATTGTTTGAGGATAAAGCAGAAGAAATTCGTTCTGGTAAAAACAAGTACTTTACAATGCTTGAAGTTGTAAGAAAACTCAAAGGTTTTGTTGATTCTAAAAAGCAACCAGCAGGATTAGATTTGGCAAAAATGTTTGGTAATATTCTCATGAAGAGATCATTTGATTCAATTGGTTCATGGCACGTAAAGGGATTATTCCTTGGAATGATGCACTTTCAAGACAAGTATAATGAAGATTTGGAAAGATTACAAAGATGTGATATTCACTATGTAACTCCAGACCTTAGAATCGTTCCATTTTGTGCCTTTAATGTAATTCCAGAGTGGTATAGAGACAGAATTCAAAAGAAATTCTCAATCACTGTTGAGGAATGGGAACAAAGAGAAGATGTTAAACTAGAAGATTGTCTTTATAGAGGACTAATGAGACGTGGTGCTGGTGATGAATTAGCTGCTGGTTGTGCTAAGAGTCAAATGTTCCATGATGCAGCACAAGCAACAATGTAGTATTTCTTCTATCTAGAAAATCATCTTATCATATTAAATTTACATTTATGAAAAAAGTTTTTCAATAGAAGAAAATTTCTATTTGTATACGTCAATGAAATTATCTTATTCTCAAACAATTGTATTTCTTGAAGTTTTACAGATTTTAAGAGATGAGAAGAATAGAATTGCTCGTAAAAAAGTTTATGAAACATATATTGATAAGATATTTGATAACATAAAATCAACAGATAAAGAAAATAGAATTTTTGTGGAGAAACTATTTGGTGATTTTGATGAAATTGGTTACCTTGTTGAAGAATTTGAAATTAAAGATAAATTATTTGTATTATATTCAGATACAATTAGGAGGGTTTGGATTGCTATACAAAATGATATTAAAAAAGAACAAAATGAAAGAACAAAAAAAGATCCAGCTAGTGTAAAATTTGGTTATTATTTTACACGATTAGCATCTGAAGCAAAAAAATACCGAGAAAAAAATAATCTAAAGGAACCTGGATTCACTGATCTTAGGCATATGTAAATAAAAAAAAAGTTAAATTTTTCATATGGTGAATACACATTAAGATTTTTTGTAAATTACTTTAGTTTCATATCTAATACAAGACCTTAAAAGGTCCACATTTAATTTTGTTTTGTGAAAATTCTATACATATCCCCACGATTTGAGGGTGGAATTGGTGGTCATGCAAAAAGAGTTGCTGAAAAATTACAAGAGAATGGATTTGATATTGAATTAATGCATGTCCCTCATATCCCAATAAAAAAATTAAAGAATCCTTCGTTCTCACTTTTTGGTTCATTAAAGGCTATACTAAATAAAACTGAATACGATGTTGTACATGCATGGAATGTTCCATCTGCATTTGTCATGAAACATATTCATGCCAATAAAAAAATCCTTTCTATTCATGGAGTTTATTCTGAGCAAGTTGAAATGATTCATTCTTCCCAAACAAGTTCTCTTGCAAAAATTGCTGAACGAAAAGCCATGGCTATTGCAGATGTATTTACATCTGATTCAAAAACAGTTTGTGATTCATATAAAAAAAAATTTAATAAAAATTTTATTTATTTACCTGCACCATTAGATATAAAAAAATTCAATTCAATTCAAAATAAAATTGAAAAAAATGATCAGATAATATACATTGGAAGGGATAGTTATGAAAAAGGAATTGATATTTTAAAGCAAATTGAACCTAAATTAAATACCAACGTAGTCTATTGTACAAATTTACCTTGGAAAGAGACAATGATAAAACTTGTTGAATCTAAAATCTTAGTAGTTCCATCTAGAATGGAAAGTATTCCACAGGTAATTAAGGAAGCATTTTATCTCAAAATACCAGTCATATCAACAGATGTAGGTGGTGTTTCAGAAATAATTCAAGATCAAAAATCAGGAATTCTTGTACCTCCAAATAACCCTGACAAACTTTTAGAATCAATAAATCATTTATTAAAAAATACAAAATTAGCAGAAACTCTTGGAAAATCTGGCCACAATTTCATAACAGAAAATTTTTCTTGGGAATTTTTATTACCAAAATACATTTCTTTTTATAAAAATTTAATCTAAACTTTATTTACCCTTCTTTAAACAATTGTTCTAATCCTTCTTTTAATCTAATTCTATATTTCCAATCTAATACTTTTTCAGTTTTTTGTGTATCTGCCAAACTTAATTTAACATCTCCTTCAAGGGGAGGGTTTGTTTTCAAATTTAATGTCTCTCCTGAAACCTTAATCATAATTTTAGCTAAATCTTTAATTGATGTCATCTTTGCTGTACCAATATTAAAAAATCCAAATTCTGTTTTACTTTCCATTGCTGATAAATTTGCTTGTGCAATGTCAGATACATGAATAAAATCTCTTACTTGTTCACCATCACCATTAATTTCTAATTCTTTTTTTCCAGATATTTTATTCATAAATTGTGTTATTACACCTGCATATGATCCAGTTTGTCCTTTTCCGTAAATATTGAAATATCGTAAACCTATAATTTTTGTTCCTTCTTTAGTATATTTTTCAGCTAATAATTCATCTTGTAATTTTGTTTCACCATAAGGGTTAATGGGATTTCGTGGATATTCTTCTTTAATCGGAATTTTTTGTGAATTTCCATATATGCTAGAACTACTTGCATAAACAAGTTTTATTTTATATTTTCTTGCTATTTTCATTATGTTTTCTGTACCTTTGACATTTACATCAAAATACTCTTTTTGTTTAACAAATGATTCTTGAACAATAGTCAAAGCTGCTTCATGAAATATCCCATCAACATTTTTGAGAATATTTTCTAATTTATCAAACTCTAAAATATCCACATTATGAAATTCTATTTTATCTAGAATTCCTCTAAGATTTTTTTTTGAACCTGTATGTAAATTATCAATAATTATTACATCATGTCCTTTCAAAACTAATAATCGTACAATATTATTTCCAACAAATCCTGCTCCACCAGTTACAGCAAATTTCATGAATTTCCTAAAAATTATCTTTGTTTAAGTTTTCATCTTAAAAATAAATAAATAAACTGCATATTTCTTTCTATATTACTACTAAAAACAATAGATATGGAAAAAAAATCAAAAATTATGCAAATGAATGAACAAGAATTAATTCAATCTATTCAATCTGGTTCTCTATCTGTTTGTATAATTGGGATTGGAAGAATTGGACTCCCTACTGCATTATCCTTTGCAAATTCTGGTTTATCAACAGTTGGTGTAGATATTAATTCTAATTTAGTAAATATGATAAACTCAAAAATTTTCCCTTTAAAAGATGAACCTGGATATGATATTATTTTTGAAAAGGTAATAGGAAATAAATTCAATGCAACAACAAAAATTGAAGAAATAATTCCTAAATCTGATGTTATAGTATTGTCACTTCCTACCCCAATGGATGAAAAAAATATTCCAGATTATTCAGCACTTAAATCAGTGGGAAAACAACTTGGAAATTTACTTTCTCCTGATTCTTTAGTGATTGTTGAGAGTACTGTGGAACCTGGTTTTATTGAAAATATATTGATCAAAACAATTGAATCCTCTAAAAAAAAACTAATTGCAGGGAAAGATTTTCAAATTGGTGTTTGTCCAGAAACAGCAAATCCTGGTCAGATTATGAACGATTTTGAAAAACTCCCTAGATTAGTTGGTGCTACTAATGAAAAAACATCTAACACGATAATGAAAATTTACAAACATGTTTTTACAGTTAATTTAATTCCAATGCCAGATTGTAAAACTGCAAATGCAGTGAAATTAACTACAAATGTTTTTAGAGATTTAAATATTGCATTTGTAAATGAGCTTGCAATTTTATTTGAAAAAGCTGGAATTGATATTACAACAGTTTTAGAAGCTGCGAAAACAAAATATAACTTTCAAGTACATTATCCTGGTCCTGGAGTTGGAGGCCCATGTTTACCTGTAAACTCTTATCAAATGATTAATTTTGCAAAAAATTTGGGTTTGAGTACTCTTAAGCTAGTGGAAGAAGGACGGAAAATTAATGAAAGTATGCCTGAACATGTAATTGATCTATTACAAGATGCATTTGATGAATCAAAAAAATCCTTATCTGACTCGACAATTTTGATATTGGGAATCTCATACAAACCTAATGTTAAAGATATTCAAATTGCTCCATCAGAAATAATAATAAAAAAATTACAAGCATTAAAAACTAATATTTTAATTTATGACCCTTATTTTAAATCAGAAAATGTTTTTGGATTAAAAGTAGAATCTAATTTGTTAGATATTTTACCAAATGTAGATGCAATTATCATTGTAACTCCACATAAAGAATTTCATGATCTTGAACCAAGTTTTCTAAAATCAAAAATGCGAACTCCTATAGTCATTGATTCCACATGTTTATTGGATAAATTTGCAACAAGGGAAGCAGGATTAGTATACAAAGGCATTGGTCGAGGAAAAATTTAACCAACAACAAATTTCTAATTTATTTAGAAATGGTTTAACTTTACGTTATGATCCATCCCAAAAAACTTTATTGCCTACATTAACTTCAAATGACTTTACTTCTAACACATCTCCAAAAATTAGTTTAATTAAAGAAAATCTTACTAATTCAATTAAAAAACAATTATTCGATTTTAAATCAAAAAATATTGCAATAGCCCTTAGTGCAGGATTAGATTCTTCATTAATTTTAGGTCTTTTACGAAACACAAAGCCTAATTTGAAAATTAATGCAATTTCGATAAAATTTGCTGAAAGTAATGATGAAACAATTGCTGCAAAAAAAATTGCCGATTTTTTTGAAGCTGAGCATCAAGTCATCCATTTAGAAAATTATTTTCTTGAACTACCTTCTGCAATAGGAATTATTGGTTTACCTTTTTGGGATATTCATTGGTATTATATTGCAAAAACTGCAAATAAAAAATCTGAGTATTTAGCATCAGGTGATGGTGGAGATGAGCTATTTGGTGGTTATACTTTTAGATATTCAAAATTTTTATCTTTAATAAAACCAGATTCTACATCTGTAGATAAAGTCAAAGCATATCTCTCTTGTCATGAACGTGATTGGGTTACTGATCAAGAAAAATTATTTGGTAAGAAATCAGATTTTTCATGGGACTCAATTTATTCAGTTTTTTTACCTTTTTTTAATAATTCATTGTCTCCATTAAATCAGGTTTTCTTAGCAGATTATAATGGGAAATTACTCTATAATTTTTCTAAAATTAGTAACAAAATAAATAATTTCTTTAATTTGAAACCAATTACACCTATTTTAGAACCTGAATTAATTCGATATGCTTCTCATTTATCTTCTGTTTCAAAATATGATGACACAAAAAATATAGGAAAATTACCACTAAGAAAATTATTTTCACAATTTAATGCAGATTCACTTATTCCATCTGGAAAATATGGATTCTCAGTGAACACAATTAATTTGTGGAATTCATTTGGTAAAGAATTATGTAATTCATTTCTTGATAATGCACGTATTATTGAGGATGGATGGATTAACAAAGACTGGATTTCTTCTCACATAAATCAACCCAATCTTGATGTACGTTATGTGAATAAATTTTTAGGATTATTAGCTTTTGAAATATGGTATAGGATATTTATCACAAAAGAAATGAATCCTAAAACAAAGCTTTCATAAACTTAGTTTATTCCTTCTTTTTCAAAATCTCTAGAAATTCTTTTGCCACTTTATTCCAATTAAAAGATTCTTCAATAAATTTTCTTCCTAATTCACCCATACTATTTCTTTTTTCTTCATCATTTATCAATAATGAAAGTTTTTCAATCCACTCATCCGAATTTCCTTTTTCTATTAAAAAACCGGTTTCATTATTTTTCATAAGCTCTGGAATTCCACCAACATTTGTTGCAACAACTGGTTTTTTCATTAATTGAGCTTCTTGTAGAGTTAATGGAGACATATCAATTCCACTAACTAATGCATAAACATCAATTTCAGTAAGATATTCACGAACTTTATTTGGATATTCTAAAGATCCTAACCATTCAAAATTTTTATATTTTTTTAATACTGATAAAATTTTTTCACGATATGGGCCATCACCTGCCCAATAAAATGTTACATTGGGCATAGATTTTAAAATATTTTCTAAAATCAAAAGCTCTTTAGTTTTCCCCCAAATCACTGCCCCTTGTAGTAATCCTACACAAGGATGTTTCAATGTCATTCCTTTAACTGGATACCATCTTGAAGAAGAAATTCCTTGATACATTACTCCTGTTTTTTTATTTGGATACTTTTTTTGCACTATGTTTTCTAAATATTTACAAATTGGAACTATCAATGATGATTTTTGAAAAGTTTGTTTTGAAATTGAAATCCATATTTGTAATGCAATTCTTTTTAGAATTGATTTGTATAGTGTATGTTTTGCCCATTCTAATTCTTTCCAAATATCTCCTCTCAAATGTATTACAAGCGGAATTTTATACTTACATGCAGCTCGTGCAAAATGTCTTTGTCTATCAACTAGAATTGCATCTGGTTTGAATTCATTAATTAACTGATCAATTTTTTTCCTAGTTTGGAACCAATCTGAAATCTTTCTACTAGGAAAACCATTACAAACATCTGAATCTATTACTAGTTTACATTCAACTCCTAAAATTGTTAAAGCCTTCTCAAATTCCTTTAAATGAAAAATCTTTGATGGAGAACCCCCAATTAATAATCTCATCATATTATATTTTACCCTAACATTATAAAAATTGAATAATCTTTAAACTTGATTTTTAATATATTCATTAATAAAAATTTGATACTTTATTAGTATCGAATTTTTTAATCCTGTCATTGAAAAGTAAAATTTTAGAATTCCTTGTTTGTCCTACATGTAGGGGAGAACTTTCAATATCTATTCGAAAAAAGAATAAAAATGAAATATTGGAAGGCAAGCTTACTTGCAAAAAATGTAAAGAGTCATTTGTAATTACTAAAGGAATTCCTAGATTTGTAAAAGATGAAACTAAGAATTTTGTAAAAACAGAAGATGCATTTTCTGCAAAATGGAGATTACATCATGATAATCATCAGGCTCAAGACTGGATTGATTTTCAACAAAAATGGTTTTTTGAGAGATATGGCTGGAAAACTCATAAACAATTTAATGGATTTTTGAAAAATAAACAGTTCATACTTGATGCAGGAACTGGCATCGGAAATTCTGCTAAAATGCTTTCAGTAAATCCAGATTCACATGTTTTTGCATTAGATGCAAGTGAAAGTATTGATTTTGCTTATAAAAAATATGGAAAAACTTCTAACATTCATTTTTTACAAGCTGATCTTCGAGTATTACCATTTAATAAAAAATTCTTTGATTTTATTTATTCTGATCAAGTTTTACATCATACAAAAAACACTGGAACATCATTCAAGTATCTAACAAAATTCCTTAATAATAATGGAGTTATCTCAATTTATGTTTACAATAAGAAAGCACCTGTACGTGAATATGTTGATGATCATATTAGAAAAACAACTGTAAATATGACTGAAAAAGATTGTATATCTTTTTCAAAAGATATGGCAATTTTAGGAAAAAGTTTATCAAAATTAAACAAAAAAATTACTATTCCTAATGATATTCCAATACTTGGTGTTAAAGCTGGAACATATGATGTTCAGCGATTTATTTATTGGCATTTCTTAAAATGCTTTTGGGATCCTTCAGATAATTTTGAAAGAAGTGTGGGAGTTAATTTTGACTGGTATTATCCAAAATATGCATTTAGGCATACTCCTTCAGAAGTAAAAAAATGGTATAAAGATTCCAAATTAAAAATTATTCACTTTAAGGAAATTGAAAGTGGCATTAGTGTAACTGGTAAAAAATAAATTTATCTTATCAAAATTTAGATTAATTACAAACTTTTTAATTTGGTCATATTTTTAATTTGTAATAATGGACATTAAAGCAATTTCTAAAACGATGATTAGAAATTTAAAAATCAAAATTGTTGGAAAATCATCTTATGGTCATCAAGATTGGGCTGATGCTGATCCTGACACATATGATATTTTTCATGATCATCTTTCTTCTCATGAAGATTTCATGGAATATTTTAAAAAGAAATTAGATGTAAAATCAGTTTTAGAAGTTGGTTGTGGTACAGGTGTGTATCCAGTTAAAACTGCAGAATTATTTGAAGATAAAGAGTATACTGGAAATGACTTTTCACAACAATGCATAGATTACTGCAAAAAAAATTCAAAATTTAATTTTATTTGTGGCGATTTCATTAAAATGGATCCTGACCAAAAATATGATCTAGTTTTTTCACATTCAGTAGTTGATCACGTTTATGATCCTGTAACATTTATTGCAAATATTGTAAAATCCACAAAAAAATATGCTTACATAAGTAATTATTTAGGATATTTTCCTAATTTAAAAAAACATAAAATGAATTGGAGGGATGATCAAGGTTGTTCTTACAATAATTTATCAATTAATCAATTAAAAGAAGATTTGTTGAAAATAGGATTAACTGAAGATGAATTTATTATACGAAGTATAAAGGGTGGTGAGTGGGAACTTCATGATGGTCTAATTACAATAATAGAAATTACAAAAAAAATATCTTAAAATTATTTACATTTAGTAAATTTTAGTCTAAAATTATAAATCATTTATTAGAGATGTTGATATATTAGACTAATTTTGATAATATTGTGTTTAGACAATTACCTTTTCGTGCTTGGTTTTACTTTAGACAAGGTTGGGGAACCTATTTTGCTTTTGTTTTAGCTGCTGTTAATACTTTAACTGTTACATATTATCTTGCAATAGACAAAGCTCCTATTCTGCAGGAAATTTTTCCAAGCTTTATATTTTATATTTTATTTACAGTTAGTGTAGGAATTCCACTCTTAATTGGAATTGGATATCTACATTACAAGAAAAGTCCATCATTTACATCTGAAGCTGATGTCACTGTTGAATCATATCCTTATTATTACAAATTAACTCCTGGGTTTGATCGAGAAGTTGTTTTCCCCTTATACATGATGATGACTAAAATGATGATAAAAATGGGTAATGGGGAAAAATTTTCTAATGATGAATTAAAAGAAATTAATGATCTTCAAAAGAAACTAGATTTGTTATTGAAAGGTGGGATGGTTGGAAACTTTCGAAGAAATGATTCTGATATTGATATAGAGAAATAATCTAAATATTTTTTTCATTAATCATTGTAACAAAATCTTTAACAACTGCTTTCCATGTAAAATTATTTTTAACGTATTCATATTCATCTATACCCATTTGTTTTCTTTTTTCTTCATTATTTATTAAAATTGAAATTTTATCAATGTATTCTTCATGATTTCCTTTTTCTACTACAAATCCTGTTTTTCCATCTATAATTATTTCAGAAACACCTCCTACATCAGTTGCAACTATTGGTTTTTTCATCAAACCTGCTTCTAAGACTGAATGAGGTGATGTATCTAGTCCACTTAACAGTGCATATACATCGATAGAAGCTAAATACTCTCTAACTTTATCGGGATATTGTAAATAACCAAGCCATTCAAAATTATCATATTTTTCTAACATTGAAAGAAGTTTATCACGATGTGGACCATCCCCTGCCCAATAAAATGTCACATTTGGAAATGCTTCGATAATTTTTGGAAGTATTAACATTTCTTGTGTTTTCCCCCAAACTTGAGCACGTTGTAATAATCCTACACAAGGATGTTTTAATTTCATTTTTTTATCTAGAATCCAATCTGATTCATTAATTCCATTATACATTAATCCAATTTTTTTATCTGGATATCTCTTTTTTACAACATCTACTAAATATTTATCATCTGCAAAAATTATTTTTGATTCTCTGAAACATTTTTCATTAATTCTTCTTTTGTACCATAATTCTATTTTTCTGAACAATGAAATATTTGTTATTTTTTCAAATTGTTTAATTTCAGTCCAATGGTCACCCCCTAGAAAAATACATAATGGAATTTTATTTTTTATTACTAGTAAACTAAAATGTGATACTCTTTCTGTAACTATCATATCTGGCTTAAATTCATTTATTATATTCTGAAATTTTTTTGGTGTTTTTATCCATCGAATATATTTATCTAAAATAGCTGGTTCATCATAAATATCTAAATCATCGATTAATTTGTAATCTATCTCATATTTTGTTAATTCATCCCCTAATTGTTTTATATTGTGAAATCTTGATTTATCGACTGCTATGAGTAGTTTCAATCTAATCATTATCATCTTAAACTTTTGTTATTTAGAATTTGTCACTAATCCATATTGAATTAAATTTAAGGGAAATTATGCGTGAAAATATCATCTCATTCATGAATATTATATTTATGATCATATGTTTTTATATTAAATTTAAAATTGAATTAATGAATACATTGAAAATTAGTTTAGTAAGAGCTCGATATCCTAGTGTTTGGGAACCTACAAATTTAATGTACGTTTCTTCTTTCATAAAAGATAGATATCAAGGAAATCTTGAAGTAGAAATTTTAGATGGATTTTTTGATTCTGATGAAAAAATACTTGAACGAGTTTCTAATTCTGATTATGTAGGTTTTAGTGGAACTACACCCCAAGTAACACATATTAAAAAATTAAGTGCATTGGTAAAGAAAGAATTTCCATCTATTAAGACAATTGCTGGTGGTTACGGTCCTTCTCTCCAACCTTTTAAATTTCTTAATGATTCTTCAATCGATTATCTAGTAGTGGGTGAAGGTGAACAATCAATGTTAGATATTATTAATGGAAATGCATCTCAGAAATTAGTTAGTAATATACCGATTACAAATGTTGATTCAATACCTACTCCAGATAGGGATTCGATTGATTTAGAAAGATATATTACAATTGCAGAAAAAGATGAAGGACGACGTGTAACTTCAATTATGACTGAACGAGGATGTGCTTTTGGTTGTACTTTTTGTGCAGAGGGAGAGTTTGGTACTATTTGGAGAAAAGCAGATCTTAAAAATAATGAATTAAAATATGAAAGAGCAAATCGTTTACGAGGAAGAAGTGCAAAATTAATTGTAGAGGAAATGATTGAAGTAAGAGATCGATTTAATATTACATTTTTTAAAATGAATGACGCAGAAACAAATCCATCAAAAGCACATTTTCTCAACATATGTAAAGAAATGGTTAAACAAGAATTAGATACTCCATGGGGATGTAATATGAGATGTGATAAAGTAACTGAAGAAATGTGTGAATGGGCAGTTAAAGCTAGATGTGAAGAATTCTGGATGGGTTTAGAATCAGGTTCTCCAGAAATTCATCGTGAAATAAACAAAGGAACAACAGTTGATATGATAAGGAATTCTTTCAGTGTATCAAAAAAGTTTGGAATTAAAAGAAGAACCTATGCTATACTTGGAACTCCTCTTGAATCTTATCAAACGATTAAACAAACTGAAGAATTAATTGAAGAAGTTGATCCAGAAATAATTGGATTTTCAATACTAGCACCATATCCTGGAACCGCATATTGGAAGAAAGAATATGATGAGATGGATTGGTCTGAAATTGATGAATTTTCAAATACCCATTGGAGATCAGATCATCTTACTAATCTAGAATTAAGAACAGAACAAGCTAGATTGATTGAAAAATTTTCTGATAAACTAGCTCCAATTATTAGAAAGAAACAAAAGTTAGGCATTGGTGGTTCTAGAACTCTTGATTCATTAATGGGTGCAATGTAATTTGGAAAATAACGCTTAAGAAAAGGATTAAAAAAATTAGATTATGATTAAAAGATTTGGAAAAGATGAAATTAATGCAGTAAAAAAATCTATAAATCAATCATCACTTCTTTCAGGATATACTAACAAATTTTTAGGTGGAGAACTACTTCAAAAATTTGAAAAAGAGTTTGCAAGATTTCATAATTGTAAATATGGAATTTCTGTGAATTCTGGAACTAGTGCATTATTTGTTGCTCAATTAGCAACAGGAGTAAAAAATAAAAAAGTTGCTGTACCATCAATTACCTTTACTTCAACTACATCTCAAGTAGTTGCTTCTGGTGGAAAACCTGTTTTTACTGATATAGATCCAAAATCTTATTGCATGAATTTTGATTTTAAAAACAAGAAAATAAAAGCTGCAATCCCAGTTCATTTGTTAGGTCATCCATGTAATTATGATATGATACAAAAAATGAAAGAATCTGAAATATTTGTCATTGAAGATTGTGCACAAGCTACGGGTGCAAAATATAAAAATAAATTTGTAGGTAGTATGGGTGATTGTGGAATTTTTAGTTTTCAAGAAACTAAACATATCACAACATTAGGAGAAGGTGGAATGATTATTACAAATAATGAAGAATTTGCAGAGAAATGTCGTAGTATAAGAAATCATGGTGAATATTATAAAAATGAAAATTTTATTGGATTTAATTTAAGATTAACAGAAGCACAATCTGCATTTGGATTAATACAACTAAAACGTTTACCTAAAATTCTTAATCTTTTTCGAAAAAATATTAATTATATAATAAAAAATCTTCCTGAAATTATCATTCCCCCATTTATTCCAAAAAATATTGAACATTCCTATCTCATTTTAGGTTGTAAATTTGCTAATAAGAAAACAAAATTCTCTAGAGAAAAATTTCTAGATCTTCTAACTAAAAATAGGAAAAAATTCCTTTCAAATGAAAAAATATCTGATATTAAAGGACTAAATTTTAGACCTGGTAAAATAATTGGCTCTGGTTATAAAACAACACAATATAATATTCCACTATATAGAAAATATCGCCCAAAAAACAATCTCATTCATGCAGAAAATTTCATTAAAGATAGCTTTTTCTTGGATATTCATAGATGGCGTACACAAACAGAAATTGATGAAGAATTAAAAATTTTAACTAAAACTTATTTAAAATTAAAAAATGAAAATGAATAATTTATTACAACCATTATTTTTTTGAATGTCAATGTCTATTTTAACTCAAAAATCTATTCTCATTACTGGAGGATCTGGTTCAATTGGAGAAGCTCTCACACAAAGAGCAATTTTTGATAAGGCAAAACTAATTCGTGTATTTAGTAATGATGAAAATGGTCTTTATGAAATGGAATTAAAGTATGGTATTCATAAAAATATTGAATTTGTTATAGGTGATGTACAAAATGAAAAAACAGTTTCAGAAATAGTAAAAGGAATTGATATTGTTTTTCATGCAGCAGCATTAAAACATGTGAATCGTTGTGAATTATATCCAATAGAATCAATCAATGTCAATATTACGGGAACAAAAAATGTCGTTAAGGCATCAATGAATGAAAATGTAAAAAGAATGATATTGATTAGTACAGATAAAGCAGTAAATCCAATAGGTGTAATGGGGGCTACAAAATTATTAGCTGAAAAATTAATTTCTGCTGAAGCACTACATGACAAATCAAAAACCATTTTTGCTTCTGTTCGTTTTGGAAATGTTTTTCATACTAGAGGATCTATTTTACCACGAATTGAAGAGCAAATTAAAAATGGTGGACCAATCACTCTTACAGATTCTAGAATGATGAGATATTTTATGACCAAGGATGATGCAGTAAATCTGATTATTTCTGCTACAAAACTTGCAAAAGGTGGTGAAACATTTGTACTCAAAATGCCTTTATTACATTTAGAAGATCTTTTTGAAGCAATGAAAAAAATTCTATCTTCAAAATATGGTTTTACTGCCTTACAAATTAAAACAAAAATTATTGGTATACGACCTGGAGAAAAACTGATTGAATTCTTATTAACTAAATTTGAAATGGAAAATGTTTTTGAAACAGATGACTTCTTTATCATACCTTCTTTAAACAAACCAATTAAAAATGCTAAATACCCAAATGCAAAAAGACCAAAAAACCCACAATCTTATTTTGATAATATGAAAACTTTATCACAAAAAGAAATTATATCTGTTCTCAAACAAATATACTGATTTTAAAATTATTAACAATCTCATAAAATATTCTAAATTATATAATTATGAATAAAAATAGTAATAATAGTAAGTTTTTCATAATTATTTACAAATGAAAGAAAAAATAAGAGTTGCATTTATCTATAAAAAAAATAATCCACTTCTTACTAAACAATTTTGGTATACTACTCATTATAATTTTTTTATGATTGCCTTGAAAAGGAATTCTAGAATTAAAGTCACTTATTTTGCATGTGATGATAATTTTGATATTTCCAAATATAAGAACATGTTTGATATTATTCTTTTATGTATTAATGATTGTATGGTGACTCCTAATATTCATGGTATAGATAAAATCAAAATACCTGTTATTTCAGGCATAGGTGATCCTCAAGAAAATCTACCCAGAGAAAAATTTCATAAAAAATGGAAAATCAATGCATACTTTAATTGGGTGCCAAAAGAATTTTTTTACAAGTATTATCCAAAACATTTTCAATTCACTCAAATTTTTCTTGGATTAGAACCAAATCTATTTGAAAATATTATTCCATTTAAAAAAAGAATTAAAGATAAAATCCTTAATTCAGGAGCAGTTGGCAATCTTAAAACCCTTTCAAGAATCTATAATTCAATTAAAAATCCAAATCATAATGCTTTAAAATATTATAAACTGAGAACAATGTGTAATAAATTACCTTACATTGATTATACTTCTACATTACAACATGAATATGTTCGTGATAAATATACACTACTTTTGCAAAAATATAGAGTATGCATAGCTGCATCAACTCATTGTGTTGTAATAAAATATTTTGAGATGCCTGCTTCAGGCTGTCTAACTTTCATGGAAATCACCAAAAAAAATTATTGTGAAAATTTAGGATTTGAAGATAATAAATCTGCAGTTTTCATAAATGAAGAAAATTATAAAGAAAAATTTGATGAATATTTTAATGATATGGAAAATCCAAAATGGGAAATAATAGCCAAAAATGGTAGGGAACACGCATTGAAAAATTTTAACAACGATAAGGCAGTAAATAATTTAGTGGATTTAATGGAAGAAATAATTGATATTTTTTAGAAATCCTATTTCATTTCATTTTTATCAAAATATTTGAATTTTACTGTTTTTCCTCTAATGCTAATCTTCCCGACAATTTTTCCCGGATTTCCAAATACTATTGAATTTGCAGGTATTGTTGATTTAATTAATGATGAAGCTCCTACAACACACCCTTTTCCTATTTTTGAACCCATAGTGATTATTGAATTAGGACCAATGTAACAATTATCTCCTATTGAAACACTCTTCTTTTCAAGATTAGCTTTTCCACCAGTTAGTGACCATTTTACTGAATTATGCGAATAAATTTGAACTCCAGTACTAATACTACAAAATTTCCCAATTCTTACTTTTCCACCACTCCCATCTAATATTGTATATGGTCCAATCCATGTATTTTTTCCGATTTCTACGTTGCCAAAAATATAACTATTGTCGTAAATACTGGTATTTTTTTCAGCTCCTAAAAATTGTGCTTTTTCCCATCTGTCAAATAATAATTCGTTTAAAGGAAGTATTCTTTTCCATTTCTTTTTTGTTTCTATTCGTAAATTTTTATATAATTTCCAAATATCTGCGTGTAAAGGATCTAATTCAGAATTTTTCTTTTTCAATATCTATGCTACTGTCTCCTTAATTAAAAATATTTTATATTATTTTGGATTAAATCTCCAATTGATGTATCTGGATATTCCTTCTTTTAATTTGATTGAAGGTTTGTAACCTAAAATTTTTCTTGCATGAGAAATATTTGAATTATGTCTCATCACATCTCCTTTTCTAGCTTTTTCAAATTTTAATTTTGTATCTAATTTAATGCCTGTGATCTCTCCATAAATTTTCAATGTGGTTTGAGCAATTTTTTTAATGGTTTCTTCTTTTCCTTGACCTATATTGAAAGTTTGACCAATTGCATTTTTCGTTTGATCCGCCAGCATCATTCCATTACATGTATCTTCTACATATGTAAAATCTCTAGTTTGTATACCTGTTCCTTGAATTATTGGTGGAAGTTTTCTTGAAATTCTCTCGTAAAATTTTGGAATAGCTGCTGAATATGTATCACTTCTCATATATTCTCCATAACTATTGAATGGTCTTATTATTACCATTTTTAGTCCATCTGATTTTTCAAAACCTCTTACATAAAGTTCAGAAGCAGCTTTTGAACCTGCATAAATTGTTGTAGGTAATAATGTATGATCTTCTTTCATTGATTTTTTCATTGCCGTTCCATATGCTTCACTTGAAGAAATATGTATCATTTTACATTTTAATTCAGTACATACTTTAGCAACTAGATATGTTCCATAATCATTTACTTTAACTACCTCATCTGGCTTGTCAAATGACATTGCAAGTGGTTTTACCGCTAAATGAAATACAACATCTGCTTTTTTACAAACAGTTCTAAATTTTTCTACATTCAATATACTCCCTTTTACTATTTTTACATCTTTAGGGAGATTTAATTTTCCACTAGCATTGGAATAATCGTCATATGTTATAGTCTTGTAATTATTTTCTTCAAGTTTTTTAACTAATGATGAGCCAATAAATCCTGCGCCTCCAGTAACTACAGCAATTCTTTTCATTATGAATGTCTTTTTTTCATGAGTTAAAATCTTTGTTAACTAGACATCTAAGAATGTTTAATGATCTTTTTAATAGATTTACAAATATATTCTTGATCAGTAGTAGTAATTTCTTCATGAAGTGGTATAGATAATGAATTCTTATATAAAAACTCAGAATTTTTAAGGCTTCCTCTTTTCAAATGTTTTTTAAATGCTGGGAGACAATGTAGAGCATATGTACCTATTTGCGTTTCAATATTTTTTTTTGATAATTCTAAAATTATTTTATCACGTAATTTTGGTTTTGTAATAACACAAGTAAATGTTTGATATGTGTGTCTAGAATTCTTTGTTACCTTTTGAATATTAATATGTTCCATCTTTTCAATTAATTCTGAATAAATTTTTGCCATTCTCTGTCTATTTTTAATGATCTTTTCAATTTTTTTTAATTGAGTTAATCCCACTGCACTTTGTATGTCTGAGATTTTATAATTTGTACCTATACTCACAAAATCTTTTCCTTTTTTCCCAAATGCTTTGAATGATCTTATTTTATCATTTAATATTTTATCATTTGTTGTAATCATCCCACCTTCTCCTGTTGTAATAATTTTTCTCGGATGGAAACTAAAACAACTAGCGTTGGCTAATGTGCCGACAAAATTTGTACCTAATTTAGTTCCTAAACTAGTTGCAGCATCTTCTACTATGAACATTGTTTTCTTTAATTTATAAAATTCTCTCTCTAAAGAATTTCCAAAAATTGATACTGGTTCGATTACTTCTATATCTTTAAAATTTATATTTTCTACAATATCTATTGTAACATTCATTGTTTCTTTATCAACATCAATTAAAACTGGGATTCCACCAGCAAGAATTACTGCATCTATAGTAGCTGGAAATGTAAAATCAGACACTAATACATTCTTTCCTTTAATGTTGATGCATTGAAATACTGAATGCAATGCAGTTGTAGCAGAAGTTGTTGCTATCGCAAATTTAGATTTAACATATTGTGAAATTGATGCTTCAAATTTTTTTGTTACTTGACCTTCTGTAAGAAATTTAGATTCAAACACTTGTTTTACAGCATTAATCTCATTTTCATCTAATGATGGTCTCATAAGATAAATTTTCTTTTTCAATACTTTTCTTTTGATGTTTTATTAATAAATTAACATTTTTAATATATTATAATTAATTATTTTACAAGAATTTCAAAATAATTATTAAATTGATTTTTAATAGTCAGAAATTGTTAATTTTGAATTGATTAGTATTTGAGAAAGAATTTTAAATCATAATTTTTGCTAAAAATGATGACCAATCTAATTACTTTAGATATGTACTGGACAAATCTCAGAATCTTTCTCTACATTTACATTATTACCCAAGAATCCCAAAAAATTCTGAAATTGATTGTAATTCTAAATCCATGATATTATTAGATTGATAAATTCATCATGTGAATCATTTTCTAGTGCATATACATTTTTAGACATGAAAAAATTAAAAATTTGGAAAGCAAGGAAATTAAAATCAAATTATTTTGCAATAAATGGCCAAGTGATATCTATAGAAAATAATGAAGTAACAATATCATGTTCTGATGTCCTTATCATTTTAGAATCTGTTAGCTTTGAAAATAATGTAAAAAGAAATCCTTCTGAAATAATTAAGTGGAAAAAATCAACTAGGAATAGATGTTTCAAAACAAATCCTTCATCTTGAACTTAGATTAAAGAAAATAGAAAAATTTTAAAAAAAATAAATTATTTAACAAAAATTATATTTCAAAATTATAGTCTTTAAATTAGAATTTGAAATAAATGAAATCTATTGAATCCCCATTATAAAATGATATTACCATCAACATGCTAAATATTAAAAATATTGTCCAGTACTTTAAACTCAAATTAGATATTCTTGAATATAAATTTGGTTTACAATATAAAATAAAATGTAAACTAACGAATAATATTATTAATGCAATTGGTAATTTATGTCCTACAAGAAACAAAAATATTCCTTGAGTTTGAAAGTCAAAAAATACATATTTTGACATTGAATAAATAATTGAATCTAAGTTATTTACTCTAAATGGAATCCATGCAAGAAAAATAAAATACTGTGTTACTAGGATTGAAATTATTTTTCCAACTTTCGATTTAAAAAATCTATTATTTTTTAAAATTGGAAATCTATCTAAAAATAATTTATGTATTGTAAGATATAATCCATGTAATAATCCCCAAATAATAAAATTCCAGGATGCACCATGCCATAAACCACCAAAAACCATGACTGTGATCAGATTTAGATATGTTCTACTTTTTGATTTTCTATTTCCACCTAGTGGTATGTAAAAATAATCTCGTAACCAACTTGATAATGAAATATGCCATCTATTCCAAAAATCTGATGGCGATGTAGCAAAATAGGGTTTGTTGAAATTAATTGGCAGTTTAAATCCTAGAATTAATGCTGCACCTATTGCAATGTCAGTATATCCTGAAAAATCACCATAGATTTGAATTCCAAATGCAATTGTGCCTAGAATAATGGCATAAGATTCTAATCCTATGGGATTTACAAAAATTTCATCTACTAGTGGAGCAATATTATCAGCAAAAAACATCTTTTTTACAAAACCAAAAGCCATCAAAGTAATTCCTAGTTTTAGATTTGTACTTTTTATTGTAATTAGACGTAATTTTGTATTTGAATTTTCTAATTTTTCTCTAAGTTGTGGAAGAAAATCTTTTGCCCTTACAATTGGACCAGCTACAAGTTGTGGAAAAAATGATACAAATAATGCAAATTCCAAAAATGATTTACTAGGTTTTAAAACTCCTCTATAGACATCTACAGTATAACTTATTGTTTGAAATGTATAAAATGAAATTCCAATAGGCAATGCCAATTCTAGTAATGGAATCTCTGATAAATTGAAATAATTTCCTAGAATATTGAATTGTAGAATTGCAAAATCTGCATATTTAAAAAATCCTAATAAGCCTAGATTTCCTACAAGACTAATTATGAGTAATATTTTTTTCCTACTTTTTTCTTTTGCATTCAAAATTTGTTTTGCAATATAATAATCTAAAACAGTTGAAAAAATTAATAATGAAATTAGATAATTACTTGAGAAATAAAAGAAAAAATAACTAGCTGATAATAAAAATAAATATTGGAATTTTCTCATTTTTATTATAGAAATTATTGATAATACAAATACAAAAAAAACTATAAATTCAATTGAATTAAAAAGCATTATTCTTTAATTTCCTTAAGAATAATTTTTGCTACATCTTTTGTGTATATGGATGATTTTTCATTGTATGCTACATGTTCTAGATCATTCCAAATTGTTAAATCAGCATAACTCTCAAAAAAATCATAAACATTTACATTCATTTCAGTAGAAATTTTCTTTAATACTAAATTGTAATCTTGTATTGCAGTTATAGAGATATTCTCAATATAATATCGGTGTAGGGGGGTTGTGAATAATACTATCTTGATATTTTTTTCTTGAAATTTTTCAATAATTTCTTTTAAATACTCAACTTCATTACTATTGACTATCATATTTTTATCTATCATATTCACACTGGATTCTACAAGAGATTTTTTCAAAGTAGAATCACTAGTAATTCTGGTATAAGTATCATCTATAACATAAAATGGTGTATTTTCAAGTTCAAGTCTTCTTCCTTGTTCTGAAAATAATGAATTTCCGGAAAAGCCTTCACGAATAAATTTTAGAGTAGTAAATTTTGGATTTATTTGTTCAATCCCTAATTTTTTAGGCACATCAAGATTTTCAATAAAATCTTTTGGATCAGGAAGTTTTTGGTCATTTTTTTCTAAAGAATTACAATTATTTGCATATCTACAAGGTCCCAAAAAATCTGCAATCCCGACTCCATAAAAAATTATTTTTGGTTTTAAATCAATTATGTTATCTATAATTTTTAATCTGACACTAGGTGTGTCATGATACATTGCTAAATTATAGACATCAACATTGTCTAAATTTTGGGAAATTATGTGATTGATTTTTGTTGTATTTAATTGTCCAACATGACTTGTACCTATTAAAAATATTGATGATTTTTGAGAATCTAATTCTGATAAAAAAAATGGATGCATCTTAATATCCTGAATGGTTCTTGGATCTTGAGAAATGAAATGCATTGTAAATAATATTGTAAATGAAATTACAAATGCTATTGTAACTGCTATAATAATATATTTATTCATATTCCTCAATTTTCTATTTCTTTGAAGATGTTATAGTCTATTTTATACAATTTAGTCACATAACTAAAATCATATTCAGTAGAATCAAATTCTTTAATTAAAAATGGATATTTTTTTTCATTTTCTAAAATATCTAAAATATACTCTGGATTGTTTTCATTTTCATCAATAATTAAATGTGTAATATTGGATTCTTCTGAAATTAAAAATTCGTTAAGTGTATTATGATCTGATGTAGAAATTATATTTATTCCATATTTTTTAACATATTCTCCTGATGTTTCTTTTATGGGCCATTTATTTTGCATTTCAACAATTGGAAAATATCGTATTAGTAGTGGTCCATCATTAACTCCTTTAATATCATTGATTATTAATTGTGTAATTTGATATGCTTCTTTCTCTTCACTAAAATCTATTTTTTTAATATCTAAAAATACCATTGAACTTGATATTATCGCTATTATTATAATTCCCAAAATAATTTTTTTATTGTTAAAATGATTAGAAATCCATTTTATTCCAAATAATGAAATTACACAAAAGAATGGAAAAAGCGCAAAAACATAACGTGTATCCGGAGCTATAGATGTTGAGTATATTATTGGTGCAGCAAGTATTGCAGATGTCACAATTAACAAATAATTTGGATAACGAAAGTTCCTAAATATTGGAATCAATCCTAGTGGAATAAAGATTATTAAAATTGGAATTAATGTCCACCCAAATAACTTGATGCCTGAGAACCAATTTGGTCCATAAGGTGCTGATTTTTGTTCATCTGACTTACTCTGACTATTATCATAATTACTAATTTCTATGAGTATTCTTCCAATTATTGCATCATTTTCACAACATTGAATTCTATGGTATACAAATGGTGATAAGACTAATAGAAATATCAATAATGGAATTAGATATTTTAGTAAATCTTTAGAATATTTTCTAAATCTTAAAAAATAGATTATTGAAAAAGATACAAACCAAAATTGTCCTTCTGGTCTAATTATCGTTACCCAAGCAAAAAATCCAAATGATGAATAAATTAATTTTTTATTTGAACTTAAAAAAAATAATACCCCTAGTGAAATAGCTAAAATGTATAATGGTTCAGAAATACCTAAAATTGAATTAAGAATTATTCTCGGTTCAAAAGCAAAAATTATTGCACCTATTAATGAATAGTACTCTGAAAAAAATTTCTTACAAATAAAATAAATTGGAATTACAGTTATTCCTGATAAAATTACACTTACTACTCTTTGTAAATTCATATAATCTATCATATTTTCTGAATGAAAATTCATAAAAAACAATGAAAGAAATTCTCCCCAACCACTCTGAGATAAAGTATATTTTGGAAAATGCCCTAATATACTAATATCTAATGCATATAGAAAATAACCAGAAAAACCATCTAATGTAATCGGAACATCAAATGGAGTATAAAAAAATCTTATCAGTAATCCACAAGTAGTGATAATAATTAGTAATAAAATTGGCTTTTTTGTAATATCAAATTTTATATTAAATAATTTTTCATTTGATTCATATTTTTCCCCTTCCATTTTTTTCATCATTTTAAATTATTATTATGATATATCCTCATCCATTTGTTTTCTTTTCTCAAATTTTGATATACTTGTTAAAAATATAGATTCTACTGTTCCGGCCAAAACAAATGCCATGGCTAATCCATTTACATCAAATACTCCTCCTAAAACAATAATCCCTATAATTATTGTACCTAAATATAACCCCGAACCTAAAAGTACAATTTTACTTCGTAATTCACCTAAAAATTTTGAAATATATACATAATTTATTGTTCCAGGAATTACTCCTAAACTCATAATTTGTATGATAATTATTGCCTCATTAAATTCTGGGAAAATCATTGGAACAAAAATAGGTGAGAAAATAATTCCCATTATTGCTATTCCCACAGAACCAATTATTGTTATTTTCTTTAATAAGACATTAGGTGTACCACTGGCATCTTGTGGAAGTATATATTGATAAATTATACTTGGAAACAAAAGAAAAACAGTATAAAATTGCAAGCCTAATTGATAATTTCCTAATATGGCAAATCCAAACATAGGTACAATTATTATTTTATCTAATGACCACCCGAACGTTCTTGAAAGATCTAAAACATAATTATTTATTAAAAAATTTCTTTTTGGTTTAAGTGCTCCAAAATTAATTTTTGTATTTTTACACATATTGTATAATGGGATTATAAGTAAAAGAAATGAAAAGGAAATTCCTATTAATATTCCATTGTCCCCAATTAAATAATATAACAAAATTGCAAAGATAACCATTAGTATTTTTTGTGTAATTACATACTTTGAGTATAATTGATATAATTTTTTCCCAATTATTTCTGCTGTAATCAACCCAAAAATTACGTATGTAAATAGATGTAAGCTAGCACCAATATTAAAAAATATTAAAAATATTATGAATGCTGCAATTGCAGATAAAATTAAAGTGATAAAAGAAATCACTGGAAGAATTTTTTCTCCTTTTGCAGCATAAACAACAAGAGAATTTGATGCACCTATCATGGCAACAACAGAACCTATTGTAGCTATACTCAAATAATAACTAATTTCACCATATCCCTCTTCGCCAACTAAAGATGCAATATAAAACCAGAAAAGACCTCCAATTATTGTAGAAATTATATTTGCACCACTAAGTGTAGTGATATCTTTAAAACCTGAAATATTTGTTATTTTATTCCAATCCATACTAAACATCTTTTTCCAATTAACTTAATTTGATCTTATAGAATTATTTGAACCAACAGGTTATTTAAAAAAACTTACTACTGATTTGATTATTCTCATTACATACTCTTCATTCATTTCTGAATGAAGTGGAAGTGTTAAAATTTCTTCAACTATTCTATTGGTAACTGACATATCTCCAATTTTTGCATCTTTAAAATAGGAATGTTTGTGGACTGGAATAAAATGAATGCCTACATCAATATTTTTTTCCTGTAAATATTGTATCAAATTTTCTCTTTTTTGATTAAGAACTCTAATTGTGTATATGAATGGTGAAATATTTTCAAAATCTGTTTGTGGTATTTTTATTTCTTCTATTTTATTAAAAGCTTCATTAAATCTTTTACAAACTTTTTGTCTACTGTCAATAAATTTTTGTATATTCTTAATTTGTGAAATTCCAACACTTGCCATTATGTTAGTTAAATGATATCTATATCCTTCACTAACAACATCATAATCCCATGCTCTTTTGTTTTTGTATCGTTCAGTAGTATCTTTATCTACTCCTAATATTCGAAAACGTTGTGCTTGTTCAAGCTCCTTTTGATTATTTACTACAACACAACCTCCATCAATTGATGTGATTATTTTAACAGGATCAAAACTAAAACAAGTAATATCTCCAAAACTTCCAATTCTCTTATTGTCAATTAAAGTACCAAAAGCATGGGTTGCATCTTCAATTACTCTTAATCCATATTCTTTAGCTAATTTGTATACTTGATTTTGATCACATGGTATTCCAGCAAAATGTAATGGGATTATTGCTTTAGTTTTTTCTGTTATGAGAGATTTTGCTTTTACAATATCAATCCCTAAATTATTTTCAACAATGTCACACATTACAACATTGGCTCCAGACATTTTGATTGCTTGATGATCAGCCACATAATTGAATGATGTAGTGATAACCTCATCACCAATCCCTATATTTGCAATTTTTAATGCTAAATGCAATGCTGAAGTACCTGTATTTGTAGTGATAGCATATCTATCTTCTAAATGAAGAAATTCTTCTATTCTCGTTTCAAATTCTTTAGTGGATGCTCCCATTCCTAACCATCCAACATTTAATACATTTTCTAGATGATTTCTCATCTCTTTATCAATATGAGGTAAAAAAACAGGTATTTTTTCCATAATCAATTCAAATTAAGTTATTTCTATAAATCTATTCTAATAATTTTCCAATAAAGTACAACAGCACCGCTTAATTGTAATCTTTTTCCATCTACTAATTTTTCCGTATATGAAACCATTTGATCAATTTTGGGTTTTGGTAAATCAATACTAATATCAAAATCATATGCCTCAACATTTTTTGCTCCTAACTCAAAAACAAATTTTTTGAATTGAGGTAAGCTATAGACATTATAATAATCATTAAAATGATCTTTACCTGTTTCTGTTTTAAATTCTCTAATTTGTGTAATAAAATCAATATCTCCATCATAAAAAAGTGAACTAAGAAATATGTGATCTTTTGTAACGGCAATTAATTCTTTTAACATTTGATCATAATACGGTAACCATGATAATGTTCTCCAATTAATTGAAATATCAAAAGATTTTTTATATTTTTTTGAAATATTATATACATCCTCATTCTCAAAAGAAATATTAGATTTATTTTGACATAATTTTTTTCCTTCCTCAATTAAATATGATGTCTGATCAATCCCCAAAAATTTAGATTTTGGACTAATTTTACTCAGAAAATATGGGATGTGACCAATCCCACAACATGCATCAAGTATATTTTTTTTCTTTGATTTTATAAAAGGAGAAATTAGTTTTTCAAGAAAGATGTCCATTTCTCTTTTATCTGTAACACATTTTCTAAAAGATGAAATTATGAATTCCTTATCTTTTTCACCATCATAATGTTGTCTATCTCTTTTTTCCATTTTTATAATCTATTTTCCTTAAAATCTGTATATTTACTATCTTTTTCAGATAAAATTGGTAATTTACTTGGCCATTTGATAGAAAATTCAGGATCATCCCATCTAATTCCTTTACTATATTCTGGATTATGATATTGACTTATTTGATAAAATACTTCTGTATTGTCTTCTAATGTTTGAAAACCATGAGCCATTCCTTTTGGAATGTAAATAATTCGATAATTATTTTCTGACAACTCAATACTAATCCATTTTTTAAATGTGTTAGAATTAGTTCTTAAATCTATAATTACATCAAATATTTTTCCTCTAGTACATCTTACCACTTTAACTTCTTCATATGGATTATTTTGATAATGCATTCCTCTAAGAGTATATTTTTTTTCATTAAAAGAAATACTTGACTGTACTAAATTTTCGTTTAGATAATTTTTTTTGAATATATTTTTATCCCATACCCTTGCAAAAAATCCTCTTTCATCTGTTTTTCTCTCAATTTCAAGTATATGACAACCTTCCAAAGCTGTTTTTACTAGATTCATTTTATTACTCTCACTTTAGGAATGGGAATGACAAATTTTCCTCCCCACTTGTGGATATCTTTTAATTGATTCATAATTTCATTTTTTAAATTCCATGGTAAAATTAAAACATAATCCGGTTTTATTTTAGCTATTTCATTTGGTTTTTTAATGAGAATATGACTTCCTGGTAAATACATTCCTTGCTTATGATGATTCATATCAACTGTATATTTAATTAATTCTGAATCTATACCACAAAAATTTAATAACGTATTTCCTTTTGCAGGTGCACCATATCCTACAACTATTTTATTATCTTTTTTAGCTTTTTGCAGAAAATTTAACAATTCTTTTTTAATTGAATTAACTTCTTTAGAAAAATTAGTATATGTAGAAATTTTTTTCAATCCAAATAATTTTTCCTTTTCAAGTAATTGTTTAACAGATATTTTTTCTTTGTAAAACTTATTTTCTTTATGTTTAATGAAAATTCTTAAAGATCCTCCATGCGTGTTTAGTTCTTCAACATCAAAAATTTCCAATTTATGCTTTGTAAATAATTTTTTTAGTGTAATTAATGAAAAATAGGAAAAATGTTCATGATAAATTGTATCAAATTGATTTTTATTAATTAATTGCAATATGTGTGGAAATTCCAAAGTTATTACTCCATTATATTTGAGAAGAATTTTTAACCCTTCCACAAAATCATTTAGTTTTGGTACGTGTGCTAAAACATTATTTCCTAGAAGCAGATCCGGTTGTTTTCCAGATTTAACAAGTTCTTTTGCTAATTTTGTATTAAAGAATTTTGTTAAGGTGAAAATTTTTCTTTTTTTAGCAATTTTAGCTACATTTTCAGCGGGTTCAATTCCCAAAACAGGAATTTTATATTTTTTAAAATATTGTAATAAATAACCATCATTACTTGCAATTTCTATAACTAAGTTATCTGTATTCAAATTAAATCTGTTTTTCATTTTTTTTACATAATCTTCAGCGTGTTTTAACCACGTTTTTGAATATGATGAAAAATAAGCATAATCTGAAAATATCTTTTTTGGACTTTCAAATTCTCCTAGTTGAACTAACATACATTTTGTACAGATTAAAGCATGTAAAGGAAATTTCCTTTCATTTTTGAACATATTTTTTTTTAAATATGAATTTGATAATGGTGTATGCCCTAAATCTACAAATGTTTTTTGAACTTGTTCTCCACAAATTCTGCATTTTACTATCTTCATTTTTATTATAACTCTTGAAATTTTGTTATTTGTTCTTCAGTAATTTTTCTCATATTTTTATTGTCAAAATATTTTTCATACCATTCAATTGTCCATTTCAATGTTGTTTCTATATTGATTTTTGAATTCCACCTTAATTTGGATTTTGCTTTTTGACAATTTAATATTAAATTATTTGTTTCATGCATTTCTCCATTTTCAATTACCCAATCTATTTTATTTTTCCATAATTCATCAAATTTTTTAATTATCCATGATACTGGTTTTATTTCATTTTTATCTGGTCCAAAATTCCATCCTTCAGAATATTTTTGATCAATCCATAATTTTTCAGCCAATTGGATATATCCATTTAATGGATCCAAAACATGTTGCCAAGGTCTGAGTGCATTTGGATTTCTAATTTTTACACTATCTTCATTTTTTATTGAACGAATAATATCTGGAATTAATCTATTTTCTGCCCAATCTCCACCTCCTAGTACATTTCCAGCTCTAACTGAGGCTATTGCGATTTTATTTTCAGTATTCGAACTAAAAAATGAATTTCTAAATGATTTTGTAACTAATTCTGCACATCCTTTACTGCTACTATATGGATCATAACCTCCCATGGGGTTATCTTCAGTATACCCTTCTAGAGATTCATTATTTTCATAGCATTTGTCACTTGTAACATTTATTACAACTTTGGGTTTTTTTGTTTCCTTAACTGCGTATAGTAAATTGACTGTACCCATAACATTAGTAGAATACGTTTCTATTGGATCTGAATATGATTTTATCACAAGAGATTGTGCTGCCATATGAAAAATAATTTCTGGTTCAGATTTAGAAATAGTCTCTTTCAATAACTCATAGTTTTGAATATCACCCATAATTGATTTAATATCATTTTGAACATTAGCTATTTCAAACAAACTTGGATTAGTAGGAGTTGATTTTGAAAAACCAGTAATATCTGCTCCTAATTTCTTTAACCATATTGTTAACCAACTTCCTTTAAACCCAGTATGACCGGTAATCAGAATTTTTTTATTTTTCCAAAATTTTTCATTCATTCCCAAATTTTCCAGGGTGCCTGATTTTCATTCCAAAGATTTTCTAAATGGTTTTTATCCCATAATGTATCAACAGGATGCCAAAAACCAGTATGTCTGTATGCTGATAATTCCTTGTTTTTTGCTAATTCTTCTAAGGGTTCTCTCTCCCAAATTGTGGATTCATCTTTAAGATAATCAAAAACTGATGGTTCTAATACAAAATATCCTCCATTTATCCATCCCCCATCACCAATTGGTTTTTCTTCAAAATGGCTTACAACATTTTCTTTCAAATTCATACGACCAAATTTTCCAGGTGGTTGAACTGCTGTGACAGTTGCAGTGGTACCTGATTCTTTGTGAAGTTTTAATGATTGTGAAATATCAACATTACTAATTCCATCACCATAAGTGAAACAAAATGTTTCATTATCAATATGCGATTTAATTTTTTGTAGTCGTCCACCAGTCATTGTATTAAGTCCTGTATCCACTAGTGTTACTTTCCATGGCTCTACAAATTTTTTATGAACTTCCATTTTGTTATTTTTTATATCAAATGTAACATCTGATCTATGAAGAAAATAATTTGCAAAATATTCTTTAATTATATATCCTTTGTAACCACAGCATATTACAAAATCATTAATTCCATAATTTGAATAATGTTTCATAATATGCCATAAAATGGGCATTCCTCCAATCTCTATCATTGGTTTAGGTTTAAGATGAGTTTCTTCACTAATTCTTGTACCATATCCACCAGCTAAAATTACTGCTTTCATTTTATTACGTAAAATCTTCTTAGATTTTAGTATTAAGGGCTTTGGTCTTTATTTTCATTTATGATTTCTCTTGTAGCTTTTTTAACTGATTGTTTGCTATTCAGTTTAGGATTCCATCCTAAATTCACTACTTTTGAAATATCTAGTTGCATATTTTTAATATCTCCAATCCAACCCCTTCCATCTTTAGTACCACCTTTTGTAGAAATTTGTACATTTTCTAAACCCAATGATTTACAAACAATTGAACCAATGTTTAATACATCAATTTGATCTTTATTCCCAATATTGAATACATCAATTTGATTTTTAGAATTTTCTAAACAAAATAAAATTGCATTAATACAATCATTCACATGTATGTATGATTTTACTTGTTTTCCATTACCTAAAACCTCCAATTCCTTTTGATTATTTTCAAGTTTTTTAATAAAATCCCAAATCACTCCATGTCTGCTTCTAGTACCTATGACATTTGCAAATCTAACAATCGTTCCTTTAATCCCATATGTATGACAATATGAAGACACAAGACCTTCACATGCTAATTTAGAGCCTCCATAAACTGAAATGGGAAGTAAAGGTCCGTAATTTTCTGCAGTGGGCAAAATTTCTGGTTCACCATATACTACTGATGATGAGGCAAACACAAATCTATCAATATCATATTTTCTAATATTCTCTAACAAGATGAATGTATTTTTGATGTTTTGATTATAAGCTAATTCTGGAGTTTCATACCCTGTTCTAACTTCTGGATCTGCTGCAATGTGGAAAACAGTTTTTACATTCTTGAGAATTGAAGAATTTTCTTCTAAATTTTCAATTTCATCTACAATTAATTCAAAATTTTTTCTATTGTTACATTTTTCTAAATTAGATTTTAAACCTGATGAAAGATTATCTAAAACAATTACTTTACTTTTATTTTCAATTAATATTTCAGTAAGATGGCTTCCAATAAATCCAGCTCCACCAGTTATCAAAATTTTTCCTAACTCTAAATTCACATGTTTAAAAATCTCTCATAAATTAATAAGTGTCACTAAATCAAATAATATGATTGTCAAAAAAATCTGTTTTAATGATTGTGCGAAAATATCCTGCTGATTTTGGTCATACTACTGTAATCAATAATTTGTGTATTGAATTACATAAAATGGGTTATAAAGCAGGAATTGGTGCATTTGATTTTACATCTCCCCCTCCTAATAATGTGGAACAAGTAAAATTAAATAAATTTCAATTACTTTTACATGGAGTAAAAATTCTTGATTATGACATTATTGTTTTACATCAATCGTACCCAAGTTATTTCCTACTTACAAAAAAACCTGATAAACATATTATTTTATATTATCATGGAGCATCCAACAAAATTCAAAGAATTAATTTTAAAATTTCTATGATGCTTTACAAAAATAGGATGTCAAAAATAATGGCTGTTTCTCAAGCAGGAATTAATCAAATGAAAAAAATGATTGGTGAAATTTCTGCTAAAGTAATTTACAATGGAGTAGATACAGATTTTTACAATCCTACATTGCCTCAATCATATAAAAAAGGTGATCCACAATTACTTTTTGTTAGTGCACTAAGGCCTTACAAAAAAACAACATTATTGATTAAATCTATACCTAAATTACTTAAACTATATCCCGATACTCATTTGCAAATTGTTGGAACTGGAGAAGAAAAATTTGCTCTTGATGATTTAGTTAAAAAATTAAAATTAGAAAAAAATGTGGAATTGACAGGAAGAATTGATAATGATGAATTAAAGATTAGATATTCATCATGTGATGTTTACGTATCTGCAAGTACCTTTGAAGTATGCCCTGTACCAACTTTAGAAGCAATGGCTTGTGGAAAACCGCTGGTTCTTTTTGATATTGAACCACATAGAGAAATAATAGAAATTTCTAATGCTGGAAAAATATTTTCGTTTGATGAAAATTCAGATTTTATAAAAATTTTGGATGAAGTTTTTCAAAACAAAGATTCATTCAAAACATCTGCTTTAGATTTTGCCAGATCTCATAATTGGAATTCAATTACAAAACAATTAATTGAAAATTTTGAATATCTTGATTAGTAATTTATAATATTTTTTGATTTATTGCATAAATCATGCCCATATCTTCTGTTATCTTTTCAATCTTTATTTTAAATGAGAGGGATTGTAATTTTTTTAATAAATTTTCATAAAGTTTAGGTTTTTTAGATGCTAAATGATATTCTATAATTAATTTATTTATTCTTATAAGATATTCTTCAGGAATAGAATCTATAATTTCATATTCAGCTCCTTCGCAGTCTAATTTTAGTAAATTACAATTATCGATTTTATTATTATCAAAAATAGATTTTATTGTGGTAGATTTTATCTGAACAAAATTTTCTCCTGAAGAAAAAATACTGTGAGCTGAGTCATCTGAATTTAAATAAATTTTAATATTTTCATTTACTTTACTAACTGCTTGATTCAATGGAATTATATTTTTAATATTATTCATTTCAATATTTTTCATTAGAATGTTATAATTTTCTATTATTGGTTCAAAACAATATATTTTTCCATTTTTACAATTCTGTGAGACAAATAAAGAAAATAAACCAATGTGAGCACCAATGTCTATGATGATGTCATTTTCATTAATATCAAATTCTGGAATTTTATAATCTTCTGCTAACCAAACAGTTGCTAATTGCATTATGTCTGTAGAGTTTGTTCTAATCATAATTTTGATTTTATCCTTTGTTTGTAAGATGACATTTTCTTCTTTAATTTTTTTAAAATAAAGATTTACTAGTGTATGCCAATTCAAAAATTTTTTTCTAGCCTTAAGTAGCAACTGAATTTTATTCAAATATATTCACTTTGAGTAAATTATGGATACTTTAAAAATTAATATTTACTATGTTAAGATTAGTTTTTTAACTAATCATATATTTGTCTTATAGATGAAAATTTTAGTAACTGGAGCTGATGGTTTTATTGGAAGCCATCTATGTGATGCGTTATTAAAAGAAAATCATGAAATTATTGCTGTTTCAAGAAATTTTAAAAAACTTTCAAATTCAAATTCTAAATATAGAAACATCCAATTAAATCAAATCGATGTTACAGATTTTTCTAATTTATCAAAAATTATCACTCAAAGCAAACCAGAAATAATTATTCATCTTGCAGGTGAAACATCACATAAACAATCCTTTGAAAATCCCATGTATGATGTTGATGTAAATACTAAATCCACATTATGTATACTTGAGACAATTAAAAAATTAGAATTGAATTGTAGATTCATCTTGGGAAGTACTTTCATTGTTGTAGGAAAACCTGAAACATTACCCGTAAATGAATCTAGTAATTGCAATCCTTCTACAATTTATGGAATTAATAGATTGACAAGTGAAAATTATTGTAAAGTATATCATAATGTTTATGATGTTGATGCCATTTCATTTAGATTAACTAATGTATTTGGTCCACGGGAACAATACCTTACACCATCTAAAAATGCCTTAAATTATTTAATTTATCAGGCATATAAGAAAAAAGATGTCACAATTTATGATAAAGGAAATTTTTTTCGAGATGTAATTTTTATCACAGATGTCATATCGGCAATTAAGAAAATTATGAAAAAAGGAAAATCAGGAAATCTCTATTGGATTTCGTCTGGAACAAAAACTTGGTTCTATGAAATCGCTGAATGGCTTAAAGAATTAACTGATGGTAAAATTAAATATATTGAATCTCCTTCTTATACAAAAAAGGTTGATGTTGGAAATTTTGTAGTTGATAATTCTAAACTCAAATCTCTAAATTGGAATTTAAATACATCTGTAAAAGATGGAATTAAACAAACATTAGATTATTTTGAATCTAATTCTTTATGATTTTTAATTTATTTTCAAAAAATCTTTGACTGAAGTGAATTCAAAATCTTTTAAAATCTTTTCAAATTTTTCAATTGCTCCTTTAAGATTATAGTAATAATGCCAGCTATATTCTTTAATTTTAGGCATATTGGGATCTAAATCTTTTGGATGTATATAAAAAACAAATGAATTATTTTTTTTATTTATTTTATTTAATCCATATTTGAGATAAAAATAGGGAAGAAATCGCAAATAGAATCCTCCTGCAATGGGAATATTTCCTATGATGGGAATTCTATGTGTTGCCATTGGAATTTCAATCAAATTACTTTTT
>Ga0209992_10000957_pt1 | contig 34119 bp, 47 predicted proteins | sample 2SBtaG_2_FD_182564 | JGI IMG/M metagenome (GOLD analysis project Ga0209992, IMG submission 182564) | Deep subsurface microbial communities from Kolumbo volcano to uncover new lineages of life (NeLLi) - 2SBTROV12_ACTIVE470 metaG (SPAdes)... | ecosystem: Environmental > Aquatic > Marine >...
ACAGGCAGACGCGAAAGCTCTAGAGCCTTCACAGAAAAGCAGCTAGCAGATATGAATATTTTTTACGATCAGCTTATAATGGGTGTCGGAGGAGGAGAGAGACACCTAATTAACGACAGAAAGCCAGATGGAGCAAAAACATCATACGCACACAATCTAGTAAGAAATAAAGGAATTAAAAATTTAAAAATATGAGTAAAAAAGTATTAATCACGGGTATTCTTGGTCAAGATGGCTCTAATATGACAGAGTATCTTCTCAATAATACAGACAATCTAATTTATGGAATGCAGCGCCGCTCAGGGACACCTAACCTTGATAACATCAAGAGCTTTATAGCGCACGAAAGATTCTCTCTAGTGGACGGGGACTTAACAGATTGCGCTAGTATTAACGATCTGGTCATGAGGATTCAGCCAGACTATCTTATCAATTTTGGAGCCAACTCTTACGTTGGGGTTAGTTGGGATACCCCTCTAAGCGTTTTTGATATAAACGCTTGTGGCGTCATTCGCTGTTTAGAGGCAATCAAAAAACATAAGCCAGATTGTAGATTTTACAGCGCTGGTTCTTCTGAAGAGCTTGGCGATGTTGATTACAGCCCCCAAGACCTAAAGCACCCCATTAAACCAAGAAGCCCTTATGGAGCTTCAAAAGCCGCTGCAAGACACTTAGTTAAAGTTTACAGAGAGTCTTATGATATATACGCTGTTCACTCTATCTTATTTAACCATGAAGGCCCAAGAAGAGGCAGCGAGTTCGTCACTCGAAAAATTACTAAGAAAGTTGCTGAGATTTCTCAAAAAATAAAGAACGGAGAGAGCTTTGAGCCACTTAAGCTCGGCAATATTGATTCACGCAGAGATTGGAGCGACAGTAGAGATTTCATGAAAGGGGTTTGGCTAATGCTTAATCAAGATCAACCCAAGGACTATGTCTTAGCTAGCGGAGAGACCCACTCAGTTAAAGATTTTGTGACTAAAGCCTTCAATGCAGCATCTATTCCCGGCCTTTGGAGTGGAGAAGGTCTAGACGCAAAGTTTAGGCTTTTTCAAGAGAATACAGTTATGGCTGAGATTGATGAGAGATGGTTTAGACCAGCAGAAGTTGACCTACTTCACGGCGACCCAACTATCGCAGAGCAGGAGCTAGGATGGAAGAGAGATATATCTTTCGAGCAGATGATCGAAGATATGGTTAAAAACGATATGAAACAATACAAGTGAAGATAGCTCTCTGTTTACATGGTTTAGTTGGCAAAACCCGCGGCAAGGTAGACGAAAGGGCCAGTAACGAACCCCAAAATGACCCGAAAATAGCATTCAATCAATATAAACATCACTTTCTTGATAAGAATGACAGCGTTGACACTTTCTTACACATAAGAGATTTAGATTATGAGCAGAGCCTATTAGAGTTTTATAAACCCAAAAAGTACCTCTCAGAGCCTTTGGTAAAACCCGACACCGAGCACCTCCTCGTAGGTAATGCTCCAATTCAACACCAGCGGCGATGCTCGCAATCAATGTGGAGCAGGTTCTATTCATTCCAAAAAGCAGTGGAGCAGAAGACTGCCTACGAACAAGAGCAGGGATTTAAATATGATTTTGTTTTTGTTAGCAGATATGATCTTGCTATGTTTGAAGACTTTATTCTTTCGAACTATGATCCTAATTATTTTCATGCTCCCTTTTCTGGCTGGATGTTTTACGAGAGGGCTTTTTTCATAAAAGAGTCTATTCCAGATTTGTGGTTTTTTTCTAGCTCCGACCAAATAAATGAGTTCTCTAAGATTTATGATGATTTAGAAAGATACTCAAAAGATCTAGCGGATAACTGCATATCTCCACATTTTGCAATTTCAAATAAACTCAGAGAGAGCGATACTAAATTAAGGTTTGTTTTGAATATGGATGTTGACTTTACTAATCACAACTCAAATAGAGTTGGTTTAACAAGATATTTACATATTGACAAATACTGGGGCTACAACAAAGAGCAGCAGATATATTTTGCTAAGCCAGAATACAAAACCAAACTAAACAAATCTGAGTACGATATGGATTGGAGTCTACACGGCTTACAAAAGTGGGATATATACGACAACCATGAATGATACTTGTTTTTTATTTGATGTAGACGGGACTTTAACCGATCCCCGTCAAGAGATGAAGCCCGAGTTTTTAAACTTCTTCTATTCTTGGATGAACGACAAGAGCGTTTATTTAGTTTCTGGTAGCGATCTAGCGAAAATAAAAGAGCAAGTACCAAATAGTATTTTAAAGAAATGCCAAGGTATTTTCAGTTGCATGGGTAACGAATACTGGAAAGGAGACAACTGCGTTTACCAAAACGAACTTGAACTACCACACGAAGTAGAGGATTGGTTATCGCTACAAGTACAGGATTCCTCTTTCCCTTACAGAAAGGCTCCGCATTTTGAATATCGCACTGGCGCTTTAAACTTTAGCATAGTTGGACGCGGAGCTTCAGAGCAGCTACGATCTTATTATTCGGTATGGGATGAAGCAAATAAAGAAAGAAAAGTCTTAGCTAATCAGTTTAATAAAAAATTTAAAAATAAATACAAAATAGAAGCTTTAATCGGAGGACAGATTTCACTTGACATTCAACCCATAGGTAATGACAAAAGCCAAGTAGTCAAACATCTAAAAGAAAAAATAATTTTATTCTTTGGTGATAAGTGCGATAAAGGAGGCAACGATTACGCCTTAGCTCAAAAAGCTGATGCGTTTTGGCAAGTAAGTAATTGGCAAGAGACTAAAAGGATACTTAATTTACTCGATGAAAAGAAAAAAGATAAATAATATTTATCAGTACCTAGTTTGGAAGTTTTTGCAAAACCCAGAAAAGGTAAGCTGGCCCAAGGAGGTAAAGATAGCAAAATCTTTAATAAAGGACTTTGGGGAGCAGATATTTAAAGACTTGGATTTTAGTGAGCTCAAACTCGAAAGCTTAGCTCAGTTCCGCACTGAAAAATTTAAAAAATATTTATCAAAACAAAACAAGTTATCTAGCCTTGACTTTAAAAAAGAACATGCTATACTAGATAAAGAGATAGAGGTAACTAAACCAAAAGAAAAGAAACCAAAAACTTTAATTGATTTTTTAAGACATGGCAGCAAAGAAGAAGAAAAGAGTAAGTGAAGATGGAGTTTTAACCTCAGCGGAACAGTTATCATCGTTCCTTAAAACCCATAAAGAAGATCATTACAATTACGAAGAGACGGTTGAATACAAAGTTTCAACAGGGTCTTTAACTCTAGATATTGAGACAGGAGGCGGACTAGGCCCGGGGCTTCATCGCTTTTGCGGTATTAATGAGGGAGGCAAGACGTCAGAAGCACTTGAAGTGACTAGACATTTCCTTAAAATGCCAAACGCGAGAGCTGTCTATTTTAAATGCGAAGGCAGGCTTAGTCCAGAGATGAGAGAGAGGGCTGGTGTAGAATTTATAGACACAAGAGAGCCGGAAAACTGGAAAGACGGAACTTGTTTTATTTACGAGAGCAATATTTACGAGTCGGTGTTCGATATGATGAAGATGCTTATCCAATTCAACGAAGAAGATAAGAAGTATTTATTCATACTTGATTCAGTAGATGGGCTACAAACTAAGAGCGATAGCGAAAAAGCCCTAGACGACGCAACTAAAGTTGCTGGCGGCGCTACTATCAGCTCCGTATTCATGAAGAAGGTAGCCACTGCTCTAACAAAACGAGGTCATATGGCTATTTTTATTAGTCAAGTCAGGGCAGATATTCAGATAGACCCGTATTCAAAAGCCCCTGTGAGGCAAACGTCAGCCACGGGAGGCAATGCCCTACTCCACTTTGCTAACTGGATTCTTGAGTTTGAGCCTCGTTATAAAAAAGATTATATTCTTGAGGACGACAAGAAAGCTCCAGACAGAGTATCGAATAAGATTTTAGGTCAGTGGTCCAAAGTTACAGTCAAGAAGTCTCCTAACGAAAAAACCAATGTTGTCATTGGTTATCCAATTAAACGAGGCCGAAAAAACGGCACAAGTATTTGGAAAGAGTTAGAGATTGTAGATTTGTTATTGCAATATGAGTTTGTTTCTAAATCTGGAGCTTGGATAAAAGTCTCTGAAGAGATAGTGCAACAGTTAAAAGATAACAATATTGAAATACCTGACAAATTTCAAGGTAGGAATGGTTTATTTAATTATCTAGAGGATAATACCGAAGCTACTAATTATTTCTACAAAATGTTTAAGGAAACTTTAGCTTGACATGAATTCAAGCTTGTGTTAATATAAAAGAACGTTAGCAAGAATTTCCTCTCTCGACGGAGAGAGGCGGTGTGACGGAACAATCTCTCCCAAGGAGGTAACGTAGCACCTGCGGAAGTACCGACGGCCAAGTGGCAGAGGGAAAACGTGGATGAGTCCGAAGTAGGTAGATCTGAAACATTTGTTTCTCGGGTACCGAAAAGGTGTTGGTAAACAAATAATCCAACCACCATTTTTTTTAATTTAGATGAAGACGAAACACGCTCAAAGAAAAGCAGAGAAGCAGAAGCTGAGAAAAACTCGCAGCGTCAAGCAAGGTATTGTTAATAGCCGAGACATGGTAGTGCGCGGGCTAAAGCAAGAGATTCGAAGGGACTTCAAAAGGTTTAAAAGGAATCACGCTGCCGATTCAGACCTTATTTCTTACATCAAAAAACTAGAGTCTCAGGTCACCCAAGTCATGTCGTGAGGCTTTATAATATATATGGACGCCTAGAGAATAGGGGTGTCAATAAATATTTAATAAAATGGGACGGGAAAAGCAGATCAAAGCTTCAATTTGATGTTAAGCAGTTTTTAAAAAGATATTGGAAAAGCTGCATTGTCTACGAAGAGTTCCCTGTCTATGGCAGTAGAATGAAAGTAGACATCCTCAACGCCACAAAAAAAATTGCCGTAGAAGTAAACGGAGCTCAGCATGGCAATTTTAATAAGTTTTTTCACGCAAATTCTAGAGTTAATTATCTAAAATCTATTAACAGAGACTTCAAAAAGTTAGAATGGTTGGAGCAAAACGACTATAACTTAATAGAAATAAACCACGATGAAGTAGATTCTCTATCAAAAGAGTTTTTTAAAAATAAATTTAAAGTGGATTTATAGTGTAATTAAACATATGAAGGAGTTTGAAAGATTTGACATACCACCGGCTCTTTTAGAACAACTAAACGAATTTTCGTACGGGGGATTTCTGCTTTTCACCTTTGATAACTTAGGTTCTCCTAGATATTACGCCCAATTTGACAACGAGTTAAATATGATGGCCTTGCAAAAAGCGTCAGAATATTGGCTAGAAGGAGTACACGACCTTAACTCAGACACAATAAAAGCTCAGCTTTGCGGAGAAGCACCACCATTACCTCCGTCAGACGACAACGAGTACAGAGAAGACGACTGGACAGACGAAGACGATTTTTCTTCTTGATTTTTTATTCAGTTTAGTTTACAATCGGGCTTGAATGTCTAACATTTCATCTCTAAAGATAGAGCGACACGTTTTAGGAGGCTTAATAAAGCACCCAGATGTATTCTTCGATGTAGATAGGTTTATAGACTCTTCTGATTTTGTATCTAAAGAACACTATATCATCTATTCAACGATTAAGGATATATTATCGTCAGGAAAAAAACTCGACAAGACTCTGCTTGCTCATCAAATAAAAAACCTAGGAGTCTCCTTTAAAAGCGAGGTAGACATATTCAACTATATTGAAGACATATCCTTTACTCAGATTAAAAAGCCTGCTGTAATAGAAGCCTGTCAAGAATTATGTAAAATTAGAATACGAAGAGATATTGACGGCACAGCCGATAAGCTTAAAAGCTTTGTTAAAACTAACGGGCATAAAGACGCTGACTCCATAATAAGCGAAGCCGACCAAATATATAATGAAAAGATTCAAAACTATTCTAAACTTAATGAACCAGAAGATCTTTTCGGAGGGATAGAAGACCTTATATTAGAGAGAGCTAATGACCCTCAAGAAGAGATGGGCCTAAAGACCCCTTATAGGAGTTTTGACAGGATGTTTGGGGGCATACGCAAAGGAAATATATATGCTTGGGTCAGTAGGCCTAAACACGGAAAGTCAACTATATTATCTCACCTAGCTACTAGAATGTCAGTTATGAATAACTGTCCCGCTTTGATATTAGACACAGAAATGGCCACGGTTGATGTTCAATTCCGTATAGCTTCCTCTGCAACAGGTATACCTGTCTGGCATCTAGAGACAGGCATGTGGAAGAAAAGTGAGGAGCTTGTTAAGAAATTTAACGACAACAAAGATAAACTAAAATTAGCTCAAGAAAAAGTCAAGCATATGACTGTAGCCGGTAAACCAATTGAAGAAATCTGCTCTATAATTAGAAGATGGTATTATTCAGAGGTAGGAAGGGGTAATGATTGTGTAGTAGTATATGACTATATCAAGCTCACCGGTGAAAAAGACATGAATAAAAAAGAGTACGAACTTATAGGAGAAAAAGTAAACTCCTTGAAAGAACTTACTCTTGAGTTAGATATACCACTATTAACAGCCTGTCAGTTAAATAGATCAGCAGAGAATGGAGTAGACGACAGCAGCGCCATCGCCCAATCTGACAGACTACAATGGTTTGCCTCTTTTGTAGCTATATTCAGAAGAAAGACTCCAGAAGAAATATCTGAAGAAGGAACTGCTTTTGGTACTCATAAGTTAATACCACTTGCTACACGTTTCCAAGGGAGAGAAGCTCAAGGCCATCACGACTTAGTAAGAGTTCCTCAAGGTAATAGATATAAGTATGTGCCTAATTTTATAAACTATAATATAGAAAACTTCCAAGTTGTAGAGAGAGGCACGTTAGAGGATGTAATAGAAGCTGGCGCATTCCAAGCCACCATAGATGACGCAGAGCCAGAAAGAGATAATTTACTATGAACGAAATAGATTCAGATCGAATAAGAGAGATACTAACAGACATCGGTTATAGCTTAAGCGACCAAGGTAAGTATTTTAGAACTAAACCTTTATACAGAGACTCTAGTAGCTCGACTGTATTAAGCATAAGGAAGTCTGATGGAGTATGGAAAGATTTTAGAGAAGACATAGGAGGCACTCTTGAAGATTTGATTAGACTAACTTTAAGACTAAAGTCGAAGTCCGACACTACCAAGTGGCTAGCCAACAAAGGCTTAGAAGGAGATTTGATTCCCAAAACTTTAGAAGTAAGAGTCGATCAGACTAAAATATTTAAAAATGAATTACTCTATAAGCTAGAAAAAAATCACAGCTATTGGGAAAGAAGAGGCATATCAAGTGATACGTTAGATCTATTTAACGGAGGAGTCATGTTTACCGGGAAGATGGCTTACAGATACGTTTTCCCTATTTACAACAACAAGCAACAGATAATAGGTTTTGCTGGTAGAGATATAAATCCAGACCAAGGAGAAAGCGCTAAGTATTTCAGACCTAAATGGAAGTTGATCGGAGATAAATCCAAGTGGAGGTTTCCGCTAGCCGTCAATCATCAATTTATAAGAGAGTCTGGTCAAGCTATCTTGGTTGAAAGCATTGGAGACATGCTATCTTTATGGGAGCATGGCATAAAAAATTGCATCGTTACTTTCGGGGTCAGTCTATCACCAGACACTCTCAGCCTACTAACGAGACTAGACCCAGATAAAATATTTTTATCCTTTAATAATGACTCTTCAAATAACGGAGCAGGAAATAAAGGGGCTTATCAAGCAAGAAAAAAACTATTGGAATTCTTTGATGAAGATCAGATAACAATAAAGTTACCAAATAAACATAACGACTTTAATGAGATGCATCTCAAAGAACCCTCTCTTTTAAAAAACTTTTTTAATGTCTAAAAATGATAAAGTACGTCTTAGCGCAAGCAAGATTAAAACACTAGATACGTGTAGTTGGCTATTCTACTCTAAGTATTTTCTTAAGATTCCCGACACCACAAACGACGGGGCATCTAGAGGCACTATTGTTCACTTAATATTTGAACTTTTGCTAAACCCAAAGCACAAGAAGAAATATTTCGATAAACTTAAGAAGAATCCTACTGCTATACTAAGATGCAAACCAGTAAATAGATTACTAAACAAACACGCTAAACTCCTAAATGTAGATGATAAAGATAATTTATCTCTAATGTATCAAATGCTATATGTCGGGCTTAATTATAACTTCTATTGTAAAGGCAGCAAAGACTTAAAGCCAGAAGAACATTTTGAAATAGAAGGGGAGAACTTCATTATTAACGGCTTCATTGATAAAAAAGCTTTTTATAAAAATAAAATAGATATTTGGGACTACAAGAGTAGTAAATCTAAATTTAGCAAAGAAGAGATAAACGCCAATTACCAAGCTTTGATGTACTCCCTAGCAACATTTAAAAAGGATGGAGTAATACCAAATGTTAAATTTTTATTTTTAAGATTCCCCGATAGTCCAGAGCAAGCTGCCCCAAAGCTTACAGAGGACGAACTAGAGGGCTTCGAGATGTTTTTAACAGAATTAGCAGAACTTCTTTCTGATTATGACGAAGATAAGGCTCTAGAGAATCTTGCTAAGAACGGTAAGAAGTACAGATGGCTTTGTGGTAGCGACAAACCCGGAAAGTGGATATGTCCAGCAAGGAAACCCTTTGACTTCTACTCTTTAGTTAATAAAGAAACAGGAAAGGCGTATAGAAGCGCTTTTAATAAGGAAGAACTAAAAGAGACAGACACTCATGAAATAATTGAGAGAAGCTACAAAGGCTGTCCAGCTTGGCCGACAGGAGAAAGAAGAACTAGCGGAGCCTTTGATTTCACAGATTTTTAGCTTGACTTTTAGTTCAGTATAATGTAGTATTGGGCTACAGGATGAAGTCTATTCCCTTATTTAAATCTCATTACAGTATCGGTAGGTCTATTCTCACCTTAGAGGATACCGAGGAAAAGCGAGAGAACTATCCATCTTCTATAGTTGAGATAGCAAAGCGTAATAAAATGAAGTCGGTGTTCTTAGTAGAGGATACTATGAACGGTTTCCTCGAAGCCTATAAGAACCTTAACGAAGCAGGTATAAAGCTTGTATTTGGATATAGGGTGTCTGTCTGTAATGACAGCACAGAGAAAAATAAAGATTCAATAGATACAGAATCTAAGTTTGTTGTGTTAGCTAGAAACGAGGAAGGCTACAAAAAACTCATCAAGATTTCGAGCTATGCGGCATGTGATGGATTTTATTACCAACCTAGAATTGATTTTTCAGTTCTTGAGAAATATTGGGACGACGAAGACCTACAGCTATGCGTACCGTTTTACGATTCCTTTTTGTTTAAAAATTCTCTGACTTTTGCTGTATGTTTTCCTAAGTTTGAGTTTACTAAGCCGGTATTTTTTGTAGAGGACAACGATGTGCCTTTTGACTATATAATTAAAAAGAAAGTAGAATCATATTGCAATGAGAACAAATTACAGTCGATCCCAGTCAAGTCTATATATTATGAATGCAGGGACGATTTCAAGGCTTACCTTACTTTTCGCTGCATTAACAACAGGACTACTCTTGATAATCCTCGTTTTGACCACCTATGCTCTAATGAATTTAGTTTTGATAGCTGGAAGGAGGCTCAGGCTTAATGGACGAACACCTACTAAGATTCAGAAAGGATAAGAAGCTTGTCTTTATTGACTGCGAGACATATAATCTTTGCTTAAGCTTTTGTCATAACGTATCATGGCAGGTTTCCATGATAAAAACAGACGGTACAAAGAAGCTTGATGAAAAGGATTATTATATCAAGTGGGACACCGATTTTAAAATAAGCGAAGATGCTGCACGTATTACTCGTTACGACGAAGACTACGTTAATAAAAATGGCAAGACGCTCAAACAGACCCTACCTACTATTGTAAAGTGGCTAGATGACGCTGACTATGTAGTTGGACATAACATACTAGGCTTTGACCTTTATCTAATAAAAGAGCTTTACAAGTTAGCTGGCAAAGATTATAAACCATTAGTGCCGAAGATTATTGATACTAATTGTATAGCCAGAGGCATTAAGATGGATATACCCTACAAGCCAGAAGAAGACTTTACTGAATATCAATATAGAATATATAACACAAGAAGAAAAGGTATTAAATCTAGTTTAACTTTTTTAGGTAAAGAGTTTGATATAGATCATGATTACGAAAAGCTTCACAATGCTATCGTTGATTTAGAGTTGAATTTAAAAGTTTGGAACCGCTTAAAGTATTCCCTAGAACTATGACACCAAATACATTTTTAAAAAAGTTTAAGAAGATAGACCTGCCTTTGCATGGTGTACGCCTACCATCTTTTGAGATCAGTGAACAAGCCAAGAGAGAGCATGAGATCAGCGATGAAGACGACAATAATCAGATACTTCGTAAGCTATGCTTAGCTGGTTATAAAGAAAAGATTGAGTCAGGAGAGCTTGACGCAACTAAAGCTGAAGCATACACAGATAGAACCGAGTACGAAATCAGCATTATGGAGGAGCTAGGCTTCGTAGACTACATGCTGCTGACTTGGGATGTAATCAATTTTTGCAAAGAGAGCGATATACCTATTGGTTTAGGTCGTGGGTCTGCTGCAGGAAGCTTTGTCTTGTTCTTGCTTGGTATAACTAACTTAGATCCAATTAAGTATAGCTTATTCTTTGAGCGGTTCATATCTAAAATTCGAGCTAAAAAGCAGGTAGTAGACGGGGTGACGTATCTTGACGGCAATCTGATGGTTGATATTGATAATGACGTTTGTTATTATAATAGACATAAAGTCTTAGATTATATTGATAATAAATTCAAAGGTAAGACCGCCAAGATACTAACCCTTAACACTCTGAGCGGTAAGCTATTAATAAAAGAATGCGGTAAGATCATAGCTAGCAAGAGTGAGTCGGAAATGAATATGGTCTCTGGTCATATTCCTAAAATTTTTGGCCAAGTAAAAGACCTAGAGGAAACTTACGATGAAGTTAAAGAGTTCAAGAGCTGGTGCGATGAAACAGAGAACAGAGAAGCATATAAAATTGCTCTGAAGCTCAGAGGCTTAATTAAAAACAAGAGCGTTCACGCCTCTGGAGTTTTGCTCTCTTATGATCAGTTAGAGGACAGTTGCCCAGTAGAGCTTACAAGTGATAAAGCTGTAGTGTCGTCTTACGATATGAATTGGGTATCCCTCTTTAATGTTAAGCTTGATATTCTAGGACTACGTAGTGTCTCCGTGGTTCATGATGTGTGCCAGCAAGTTGGCTTAAAGGTTACAGATATCGATCTTGACGACCCTAGTATATATAGAAATTTACAAGACTTAAAAACTCCTCACGGTTTATTTCAGATTGAAGCCGACACTAATTTTAGAGTGTGTCGAGATGTCAAACCAAAGAACCTAGAGGAACTTAGTGCGGTTCTCGCCCTAGGAAGACCGGGGGCTTTAGGGTTTGTCAAGCAGTATTCTGATTACGCTAACCATGATGTTTATGAACCAATACACCCCTTATTTGATGAGATTTTGAAAAGCACTGGTGGCGTTGCTCTTTACCAAGAACAGTTGATGCAAATGGCTCACAAGATTGGTTTTACTCTTGACGAAGCAGAGATACTTAGGCGTATCGTAGGCAAAAAGAAAGTTAAAGAGGTAAAAGAATGGAAGAAGAAGATTGTCGACAAGGTAAAAGAAAACAAACTCGGAGAAGAAGTAGGAGATGTACTTTGGGGCGTACTTGAAGATTCAGCGAACTACTCGTTTAATAAGTCTCATTCTATTTGCTATGCAGCTTTAGCAGCAATTACAACTTACTTAAAATTCAACCATCCCAAAGAGTTCTTTTCGTCATTGTTGAAAATGACAAAGTACGAGCCAGATCCCTTAGCTGAAGTAAACAAAGTACAGACAGAGCTAGATCTATTTGATATAAGACTTCTACCTCCTCACATTACAAAGTCGAAAATGGATTTCAGCATCGAGGATAAAGATATCCGCTACGGACTAACCTCTATCAAAGGTATATCGGATAAGACTATCGAGAAATTAAATAACTTCCGAGCAGAATTTACTAATAAGTTTGAAGTGTTCCAAGCTGCCAGCGAAGCAAAGGTAGGCATTGGAGTTCTCTCTGCCTTAATACAAGCAGGAGCCTTCGAAGGGTTTCCTCAATCTAGAAGCAAGATAGTATTAGAAGCTCAGCTATGGAACTTACTAACACAAAGAGAAAAGAGAATAGCTTACAGCTTAGGAGAAAAACATAACTTTGATTTAATAAATATTATTAAAAATTTAGTTGATAGAAAAGACGAAGATGGAAAGGTCTACATACGTTCTTCTAGGTTTGAAACCATCAAGAAGAAGTATACGCCATATAAAGACATATACCAACAAAACAGCAAGTCCGAAAGCCTAGCTAATTGGTATTATGAGAAGAAGCTTCTTGGATACTCTCACGCTAATTCATTGAAGGATGTGTACAGTACTAAAATCTCAGATCTTACAAGTATTAGAGACGTAAACGAATCTAGAGTCAACTCTAGGGTGCTGTTTATATCTACCGTAGAGGACTTTTACAAGGGTAAATCGAAAAAGGGGTCTCAGTACATTAGATTGACTTGTTCTGACGAGACAGGCACCATTACGGCTCTGCAATTCAATGCTAAGATCGAAGAGAGCAAGCTGATTAACGGCAAGCTTCCAGCTAAGGAAGACATTGTAATCATTAAAGCTTTGAAGAAAGATGATGCAGTATTTATTGATGATATTGGGATTCAGAGTCAGAAAATATTTACAAAGTTATCAGAACTGAAAGATATTGCTTGACCAAATCAAAAGTTTGTAATAGAATAGGTTTTTGGGCGTCAACCAAGTGTAATTTATATATCCAATGCAGAGCATAAGAGTAAAGAAAAGAAACGGCAAATTAGAGGAATTCAACGTAGAAAAAATTAATAAATGTGTGTATAGAGCCTGCCAAGGCATAGATGGCAACAGCGTTTCAGCAAGTGAGATCATTTTAGACGCTCAACTTCAACTTTACGATAAGATCACAACTAAAGAGATTGATGATGCTCTCATCCTGTCAGCCCGAGCTAAAATAGAAAAAGAGCCTAATTATAGTAAAGTCGCTGCCGCGCTAGCTGCCAACGCTCTATATAAGGAAGTATTTAGGGAGAGCGTCGACAGCGATACTTTTGAACTACAATATAGAAAAGCATTTGTACAAAATATAAAAAAATTAGTTAAAGCAGAAATCATATCTGCAAAACTTCTGGATTTTGATCTGAAGAAGATTTCAGAAGCAATGCAGCCAGAACGAGATTCTTTATTCAAATATTTAGGTCTGCAAATTTTAATTGATAGATACTTCACAAGACATAATAACAAGATAATGGAAACTCCGCAAGCCTTTTGGATGAGGGTTGCAATGGGGTTAGCAATTAATGAAGAAAATAAAGAAGGACGAGCTATTGAATTTTACAACTTGTTTAGCAATATGCTGTACACTCCATCCACTCCTACTCTTTTTAATAGTGGAACTACTCACTCTCAATTAAGCTCATGTTATTTAAACACATTCGATGATAGTATTGACGGAATCTTTGAAGGGGTCTGGCAAGAGGCGCGTAAGAGTAAATACGCTGGAGGTCTTGGCTTTGATGTTACTAATTTTCGTGCTTCTGGCGCTTTTATCAAAGGCACAAACGGGATTTCTGGAGGTCTTGTCCCATGGCTCAAAATCCTCAACGACACACTTGTCGCAGTAAATCAAGGCGGTAAAAGGCCGGGTGCTGGATGTGCATATCTAGAGCCTTGGCATCTTGATTTTGAAGATTTTCTCAATTTGCGCCGCAACACTGGTGATGACCGCTTACGTTGTCACGACATGAATACTGCGTCTTGGGTGCCAGATTTGTTCATGCAGAAGGTAAAAGATAATGAAGATTGGTATATGTTTTGCCCGTCTGACTGCCGCGACTTGCATGAAACTTTCGGTAAAGAGTTCGAAAAACTTTATAGCGAAATGTGCCAGAAGGCTGACGCAGGAGAATTATCAAATTATCGCGTCGTTAACGCTAAAGACCTCTGGAAAAAGATGTTAAAGGTGCTTTTTGAGACATCTCACCCATGGATTACCTTTAAAGACCCATCAAATATTCGTTATAGTAACCAACATTTAGGTGTAGTACATAGTTCAAACCTTTGTACGGAGATTCTACTTCATACAAAGCCATCTAGTTATGAGAACGGTACTAAAACGGAGGTTGGAGAAACTGCTGTATGTAATCTTGGCTCTGTCAATCTTAAGAATCATCTTAGAGTCCCTAGCGAAGCAAAGCAGCCAAGGGTCGACAGGGGGCTTTTGGCCTCTACTGTAAAGACAGCTATCAGAATACTTGATAATGTCATCGATCTCAACTTCTACCCAACAGAAGAAGCTAGGAACGCAAACATGCAGCACCGCCCAGTTGGTTTGGGTATGATGGCTACTCACGATGTATTGCAGATTCTTGACATTCAATACGACTCAGATGAAGCCGTAGAGTTTGTAGACGATTTAACAGAGTTCTTCTCAAGTGAGCTAGCTAAAGAAAGAGGAGCTTACAAAACCTATTCTGGTTCATTATGGGAAAAGAATATTCTACCCATAGATACTTACAACACTTTGATGAGTGCGCGTGGAGTAAAAGAAACAGAAGTAGGTAATGAAGATATCGATTGGGAAGGACTCAGGGAACATATCACAAAATATGGAATGCGAAATAGTAATACTATGGCAATTGCTCCTACTGCCACTATTGGGTATATTAACGGTGTGGAGCAGAGCATCGAACCGAACTTCTCTGTGTTGTTCGTCTACGAAAACAAAAGCGGAAACTTCTTCATCACAAACGAGCAATTTGTAAATGACATGAAGAGAGAAGGACTGTGGAGTGCGCAGTTTGCAGAAGCAGTAAAAGAAGTAGATGGCGATGTGTCGCTTCTTGACATACCAGATAAATACAAGGAGAAATATAAAACAGCTTTTGATAGAGATATGTTTAAATTAATTGAGTGTAATTCAGTAAGGCAGAAATGGATTGATCAAGGAATCTCTTTCAATCTTTACAACAAAGGCACTTCATTAAAATATTTAAATGATATTTATATGATGGCATGGGAAAAAGGGCTCAAGACTACTTACTATTTAAGAAATAGAGCCGCGTCTAAAGTTGAGAAGTCAACTACGGATAAGAAAGAGTATACAGAAGAAGAAGCAGTTGCTTGTTCTATTGCCAACCCAGAAGCTTGTGAGGCTTGCCAGTAAGGAGGATTTATGAAGACAGGAGAACTTATAAGTAAAAATGTTGCGGGAGTGAATTGTATTCTACCGCACAAACACAAAACTGCATGGGATTTATTCCTAAAAGGATGTGCTAATAATTGGATGCCAACAGAGATATCTATGGCAGATGATATTAAACAATGGAAGAATGGAGACATAACAGACGATGAAAAACTTTTGGTCAAACGTTCACTCGGCTTCTTTGCCGGTAGTGAGTCCCTTGTTGGTAATAATTTATTACTTACTGGTTTTAGGCACATCACTGACGCTGAGTGTCGTCAGTATATTCTTAGACAAGCGTTTGAGGAGAGCCTTCATAATCTTACTATTGTTTATGTTTGTGATTCTTTGGATCTTAAGATAGACGAGGTATATCAAGCGTACTTAAATATTCCATCAATTAAAGCCAAAGATGACTTCTTGATGGAGATCACTACGGATATCAATCGTCCAGATTTCACAGCTACCACGCTAGAGGGCAAGAAAGAGCTTCTAAGGAACTTTCTAACCTATTGGGTGGTGTGTGAGGGTATATTCTTCTTTAGTGGCTTTGCGATGCTCCTTGCACTTGGAAGGCAGAATAAAATGCAGGGTGTTGCAGACCAGATCAAGTATACTCTACGAGACGAAAGCTCTCACATTAAGTTTGGGACTTACCTAATCAATACTTTGATTGAGCAGAATCCTAAAATCTGGACGAAAGCAATACAAGAAGAGTTTACAGAACATATTAAGAAAGCAGTAGAATTGGAGATAGCTTATGCACATGACGTTTTACCTAGGGGTATTCTTGGTCTTAATGCTGACATGTTTGTCGATTATATGCATTACATCGGTAATAGGAGACTTGAGGGGATTGGCCTCGAGTATAGATTCCCGTCGGACAAAAACCCATTCCCATGGCTCGGCGAAGTCGTCGACGTGCAAGCAATGGGCAACTTTTTCGAGAGACGGGTTAGAGAGTATCAACAAGCGGGTTCACTAGAGGATGATTTCTAATTGGTGAATATTCCCAACAGGGCTGGGGTCTATCCCCCAGCTCTTTTATTTTAAAATAAATAAATTTAACAAAAACAGTTTAAACAACGTATATATAAACTGGCATAAAACTTGCAAGTGTAATTAGTATTATGAAGAACATTATTTCTATTTTATTGATGATTGTCCTGACTTCGGTTGTTTCGGTTGATGCAAAACCTAACAAGCCTAAGCCAGACAAAGAAAGACCCCGACCAGAGAAGATCGACAGAGACAAGATCAAAGAGCGGCTTAAAGCAGCCTTTGAGAAACGCAAAAAGAACCACAAGGATTCCAAAAAGAAAGGTCACAAGATCAAACATGGTAAAGCATTCGGCAAGCTAGTGAGAGATGACGAAAAGGTAAAAGAACTTAGAGAGGCCTTTGCCGCCGCTGCCAAAGGTCATCATTCTAAAGTTAAGGACTTACATAAACAACTCAAAGACGCTTCCGACGATGACAAAGAAGGCTTAAGAAATCAACTCAAGAACCTTCGTAAAGATTGGTTTGAGGGTATGAAGGGTAATAGAGAAGAAGTCAGAACTCGTATTAAAGAAATTCGTGATGAGTTTAAAAATAAAAGAGACGAGGTAATTGACGGTAATGACCCCGGAGAATAATTTTATGAAGAAATACATTACATTCATTATTGCGGCAGTTCTTGTGTTGGGCGCTAGCGCAGCACAGGCTGATCACCATTCAAAGCCCAAGAAGGAGGCGACAGCTAAGAAGCCTACTCCTAGTAAGGCTAAGGCAGCAGAGGCCAGAAAGAAGTACGCCGCTGCTGTCAAGAAAATCAGAGAAGCAGTTAAAGCGGGCAAGCTTACTGAAGCTCAGGCTAAGAAGAAATATGCAGAGCTTAGAAGCAAGATGGCCCCTAACAGACAAGGCTTACTCAAAAGGTTCGACAAGAACAAAGATGGAAAACTTTGCGACAATGAGAAGGCTGCTATGCGTAAAGCTATGGAGGCTAGAAAGAAGCAACAAAGAGGGAAGGGTAAGAAGCGCCGTAGGCCTTCTAAGAAGTGATAGTTAATGAAAACCAAGAGGAGGGAGCTTCGGCTCCCTCTTTCTTTTTCGCTTGACCTGTGTGTAAGTATATTGTATAATAAACAAATAAGATAAATGATTGAGAATACATTTACCAACGACGAGAGAATCCAAGAAAATAAACAAATTCATAGTAAGATCGGCAAGACATGGTTCTTTGACCTAGACGGCACCTTACTTAAAAATACTTCAAACGAGAGACTAGATCAAATTATAAATAGGCACGGCAAGACCTCGCACCGCCAAGAAGAAGCCTTAATGTCTAGTAAACAGTTTTTAAAAAATATACCTAAATGCGACAAAGTTGTGTTGACAACTGCGAGAGCAAAGAGACATAAAGATCACACAATTAAAGTATTAGAATATGTAGGTATTAAATATGATCAAATTATATTTGATATTCCATCTGGAGCTAGAATATTAGTCAATGATATCAAACCAAAAGGTGTTCTTAAAAATGAACATGAGATTAAGACTGCTTTTGCTATTAACTTAAAAAGAAATGAAGGATTAAAGAAGGAACACTTAGATGAATATCTCAGAGTTTGAACGGAACAAACCTAAAAAGACAATGGCTTATATCAATAAGCTTATAAGGAAATATAAAAAAATTTGGAGAGATGATGATATCATGGACGACTACGACGCAGTCAAAGTAGAAATGGCTCATGATTTTGAATTAGAACTACAAGAGTTAAAAGAATTATTCAAGACTGGAAAATAATGCAAGTAAATTTAATATCAATAACTCAACCTTATGACAAAGCTACTTCGTCACATCCAGAAGAATTAATAGCTTATTGTGCGCGTGTTAGTAATCCAGAAAATCAAAATAATACTAAAACAGCGCCGAGACTTTTAAAGTTTTTAATCAAACATAAGCATTGGTCGCCATTTGAAATGGTAGACATGACCGTAGAGATTAAGACTAGCAGAGCTATTGCCGCGCAAATACTTAGGCATAGAAGCTTCAGCTTCCAAGAATTTAGCCAAAGGTATTCAGAGGCTCAAACCCTAGAAGAACTAGAACTCAGAGTCCAAGCTGAGAAGAACAGACAAAGCAGCAGCGAAACATTTAGAGATGGCCACTTGTTAGCTAAAGTAAGAGAGCATACCGCAAAAGGCGTAGCCCTTTACAATGAGTTGATTAGGGCTGGAGTAGCTAAAGAGTCCGCCAGAATGATTCTACCTCTTACGACAGAGACTACTATGTATATGAAAGGGAGTATCAGAAGCTGGGCTCATTACATTGACCTACGCGCAGAACAGAACACTCAGAAAGAGCATAGAGAAATAGCTGAAGAGTGTAAGCGTATATTTGTAGAAAACTTTCCTAACGTATCTGAAGCGTTATGGGCAGTTGAACATAGAGATGGCAGATGGAATCCAAAGCATTAAAGAAAGCCCGAGTTATGACTCGGCCGAAGTCAAACACTCTTGACCCACAAGGAGTTGTAGTGAAGAGTAATCTTGAGAGAAGCCTAGGCATAAAATATTTAAAGAAAGTTAGCGTTGGTCGCTACATAGAAGTTGAGTTAGAAGAAGGGCCAGAAGAGGATGTTAAAAAGAATATACAAGAAGCAATAGATAAGCTACTATATAATGAGATTATTGAAGACTACGAGGTTATGTATGAATAAAACAATTAATATTTTAATTTTACTCCTCCTTGGTTTAGTTTCTGCGAACGCAGGGCCTACAACACCGGGATCAATAAAAGTTACGGGAGTGACTCACAACACAGCGAAACTTGACTGGAGCGCTTCTATAGTTATAGGGAGGACAGATCAAATTGTTTACGAGGTTAAAATGCGGACTCGAAACAGGGAAGGTAAACCTTCAGAGTGGGCCTTTCATGGAGGTTGTTGCTTAATAGCAGATAATTCAGTTATAGTCGGCGGCTTGCTACCAGAAACTACCTATGAAGTTAGAGTTGTGGCTTATGATGAAGAAGGAAGAAACAGTAAAGCTAGAATAAAAGAAAATGCTTTTAAGACTTTAAAAAAACCAACTGTTTATCAGACAATCAAAACCATTCCTGTTGGATTCTCTATGATGAGCATTCCTTTTAAATTTGGAGACAACACTGTTTTAAGTATTTTTGGAGACCTAGAGCTATTCAATGAGTATTTAACAATTTACAAATACACAACAGAAAAAGGTTTTGTCGTTAACAGCTACGACTCAGATTTCGGCTGGGACGACGAGTCAATGAAGTTAGATGCAGGAGAGGCTATATGGATATTGAACGAGTCTCATTCAATGAGACACAGAGCTCTTAGGGGCTATGTTCCAAACAACTGGAGAAAGTTAAATGAATAATAGAAGCTATAGATTTGATATTATATACGCTATAGTCTGTCTGCTATTTGGCTGGCTGCTGGTGCAGACATTAAATGGTGATACGAAAGGGGTATTTGACCCTGACGTAGAGCTAAAGATACCGGGTCTAGTCTGTCCTTCCTGTGCTATCGGTATTAAAAATGGATTTAAAAAAACTAATTTAACTAAAACAATTAAGTTCGATGTTAAAAAAGAAATATGTTTAATAGAATTTATAAGCATAGAAATTCATCCATCTCAGATGAGAAAAATTGTTAAAAATGCTGGCTACGAATTAAAATCTATAAAGTGGTTAAAAGATAAGAAACCTAATAGATATAATAAGCCGTGAATTTAGTTAACGATATACCAATAACAAACGACGATTTCCAACATATATCATGTGTTGTAGAAATACCAAAAGGAACTAATACAAAATACGAATACAATGAAAAGTATAATATTTTTGAATTAGAGAGATGTCTTGTCTCTTCGCTACAATACCCAATAAATTATGGATTTGTAACTCAGACCTATGCGCTAGATAATGATCCTCTTGATGTTCTGGTATTCAATCACGACCCTATTGATAGAGGCAGTCTAGTGAGGTGTAGGCCTCTAGGGGTACTTGATTTCGTAGATGACGAAGAAATTGATTACAAGCTAATTGTGGCCCCGCATTGGTCACCTCTGGACAGGTACAGTACTTTAGATGGTATAGAAGATAGCCACTTAAAGATATTTAAACAGTTTTTTAGAATCTATAAAATAGATCGAAGCTCCTCCACTAAAGTAGGAGAATGGAAGAACGGAAAGAAAGCTATGTCAGTTGTAAAACACGCACACGATAGATGGAAGGAGAGAATGCCTTATGGGAATGTTTGATGATATAATTGTACCAAAGTCTTATTTAAAAGGCTTGTTAACAAAAGAGCAAGAGAAGTTAGTTAAGAACAATAACTATCAAACTAAAAGCCTTGAAAACTTCTTGGGCCAATATAAAGTTTACAAACAAAAGCTCTTCGTAAAAGAGAACAAAGAGTGGGTTAAAGATACCCGCAGCGGAAAAATTAATTTCTACACATCTTTTCGTGATAAAGATGAAAACATATGGTGGAGAGAGTTTGAATTCACTTTTGTTAACGGAGTCATTGATAAAAAAGAATTAATAAAATTTGAAATAGAAGAGACTGCCGAAGAGGCAGAAGAACGAGAGAAAGATTGGGAGGTAGCTAACTCTAGAAGAAAAATATTTCAAAGAACTTTTAGGTATAGATTCTTCTCTAAGCTTACTAGACTCTTAAGAAAACTCTTGAGTTGGTCAGAACAAAAGACTTATGTAAACTATATCTCAATGCCAGCAGAGAAAAGATCAAAAGAGAAGTTAAGCTTCTGGAAACATTATTAATGGACTTTCCATCAAAAGGATATAAAGAATTACGAGAAGATTGTCCAGATATACCAGCGGACACTTGCCCTCTTATAGACAGCACCCTAAAACACGTTACGGAAATAGAAGTAGCCCTAGAACAACTGAGAGATCAGAACGAAGCTTTAAGAGACGTTGGTAAATTTTGGAGAGCTACGTGTATTAACTTATTACAGGAATGTTGTGATTTAAACAAATATATAAGAAAATTAGAAGATGAATAATAAAAAAGGTTTTAGTTTAATTGAGTTGTTGGTTGTTATTGCAATCATAGCTATTCTAGCTGCTCTACTCCTCCCCGCCCTTTCCAAGAGCAAGCAAAGCGCCACCAAGGCTTTATGTATTTCTAATCAAAAGCAGCTAAACTACGCAATGAGTCAGCTCGCTCTCGATTCAGATGATAAAATAGCTTACGCATCTGCTTGGCACAATGAGCCTACTGCACCTAGAGCTTGGGTTGCTGATAGTATGTCTGGCGGAAGCAGATGGAGCAAATGGGCGCAGACAGAAAGGTCTTTAATATGGTCTCCTTTATTCCAGTATGCTGGTAAAGGAATATATAGATGCCCTGAAGATAAATCCATGGTTAGCTGGAAAGGAGAAAGGTGGGGAATGGCAGAATCAGTTAATACTAATAAGAGTACTACTGTGCGAAGAGCTAGGTCTTATAGTATGAATATATTTGTAGGAGGGTGGTCTGGTTGGCCCTTCCTAAGTGACACTCAGTATAAAGTGCATCACAAATACTCAGACATAAGTGACGCAAGTAATTTATTTTCTTTTATTGAAATGCCTGCTGAATCAATTAACGCTGGAAACTTTAGGGTTACTCCCACGCTAACAGGCAAAGAATCTGTTTTTTCTATGGATTGGCCCGGCGTATATCATATTAATGGGTCGGTGATATCATTTACAGATGGGCATGCAGAGTTTAGAAGGTGGCTGGAAGAGGATACTATAGTAATCCCCCAATCTGTACAGAACCCTACTACTAGGAAAGATATAGTTGTCAGTCCAAATAATAGAGACTTAAAATGGTTGCAAGATAAAGCTGTAGTTCCAGATCCTAATGATCATAATTGGTACGGTTGGATGGGAGGAATAGGAAGATACGATTGGAATATCAGAGAAATGGAAGGACCGCTAGGAGGAACTAAAAATTACGCAGCTTGGGGATGGTATTGGGACGATGAATGGTAATGAATAGCAGCTTTACATTGTTAGAGTTACTATTGACCATAGCGGTCATAGCTCTACTTTGTAGTTTATCCCTTCAAAGCTATGCCAATGCAAAGAGAAGAGCTCAGATAGCCGCATGCCAAATACATAAAAAACAAGTAGATATGTTAAGAAATATGCCCGAGTATAATGTAACTAGATTACAGCCAGAAGATATAGAAACACTAGTTAAAGTTTATGATCGATGCTACGAATGTCACGCATCAGCAAGTGTCCCATTTTATTACGTACAATGAAAAAATTATTATTACCCCTTTTATTGGCTAGCTCCGTTTCGGCAGAGCAGAGAGACTATAGCGGAATTGCAGATAGAAACGCCTTCGCATTACTAGATAAAGAGCCTGCTAAATTTGAGCTACCAAAGATCCTTGAAAAACCTCCTATTAAATTAAATCTTACTGGCATAATGGCATACAGAGGTGAGACCAATGTATACCTTTTCTCAAAAGATATACCTAAAAGATTTTTAACTCTAAACAGTAAACGGAGAACAGACTCAGGCGTGACTTTATTAAGTGTCAGCAGAGGTTTAGCAGAGGTTAATAATAATGGAGTAGTAGAGCTTCTGTCTTTTGATACTCACAAGCTACCATCCACCACTACTATCGCTCCGCTTTCCAAACCAACAGTTATAAAAAAAGATAAAAAAGAAAGCTCCAGAAGAGAAAGCTCTAAATCTGTCAAAGTCTTACCGACACCACCTCAACCAAATATAGTTAAAGTCCCATCCAGAAGGCCCAAGGTTGACCCTAGAATCATTCAAAAAGGATTAGAGTATATAGATAGGATAGACGATAAAGAAAAGAGAGAATATATTCTTAAAAGGTTAGAAGGACTCCAGAGTGGCCAGAGTAGCTTAAACAGAAAAATTGACACTAATGAAAGACGGCGACAGTATGACGAACGCAGGAGAGATAAGTGAGAATAGAAAAAGATAACTTAATTGAATTTGTTAATGTTGTTAATGAGTGTTGTTGTGTTATGGACCACGATAAAGTAGCTGACTGGCTCCTAACACCTAATAGTAACTTAAATATGGAGATGCCTATAGACCTTATGGAAAGCGGTGTTGGTAGAGAAAAAATCTATAGGCTGCTTTATTTTATTGATATAGACGAGGCAGATTTGTGAGCCCGTGTAGTAAATGCAAGAAAGATTTCAAAGAAATTGACTTGACTTGGGTTCAAGTTAAGGGTAAGATAAAACTATACTGTAATGAATGCAATAGGCAAAGCAAAAAAAGTAGATAAGGAATGGGGCTACGAGCTCTGGCTAGCTAATGACGAAAAAGAGAATTACTGCGGTAAGATTCTTTATATCAAAAAGGGCCACTCTAGCTCAATGCACTACCACTCTCTCAAGCATGAAACCTTTTATATTTTAAGAGGTAAGCTTGAATTAGAGTTGATAGACACTCAGACAACCGAAAAGAACGTTGTCATCATGGAAGAGGGAGATACTTTTGTTCTTCCGCGTTTACTTCCACATAGGTTAGCGCCAGCAGAGGGCGAGGAATCTGTTGAGTTTATTGAGATCAGCACATTTCACAGGGACAGTGACAGCTATCGTGTTTGGCGAAATACTCCTAAAGTAGCATGAAGAAATATATATTAGCGTTCCTAGCATTTATAGGTTTAAACTTTGCAGGACTTTTCTGTTTAGGGTTTGCGGTAGGAGCAGTGATGGCTATCGGCGGAGAGACAAGCGCGGAAGGCCTCGAGCAAGCCGGTTGGTTTAATCTTTTGATTTTCTTTACTTGGCCAGTAATTTCATTCTTTGCTTTTAAATTCTGTGTGCAGAAAATTATACTAAAGACTAAAGACGAAGACTCAAAACTTTTTTAATATGTTTGTAGAATTAACAGAAGTAGTAGTGAGAGATAAGATATCATCTCATTTATCAAAACCAAAAGAGAGAGCGCTCTCTGTTAACCCATCCAAAATTCAATCTTTTTATGAAGATGAAGCTGGCCGTACAGTCCTTGAGCTAAGGAGAGACACTATAAAAGTTAAAGAATCTTACCAAGAAGTTAAAGATGCCATTCAAAAGAACTAGCCCAATCCCAAGGGGCGCAACTCACATTAAGTTAGTAACTCCAGAAGGCAAAACAAACCAAGCTGATGTCAAAGATATAGACTGGGTTTTTAGTTATCCCTTTAGAGTTCCCGGCAAATTAATCTTTTTAAAGAAAGAGAAGAACGGTTTTAAAGAATTGGATTCGATTGAATTCGATGGTGTGTGGCCCCCAACACAAAAGCCACAAGTAATAACATAATAAATAATAAAAGATCATGAAAGATTTCTTAAATTATAAGAACATGATAACGCCCGGAATCGTTAAGATTTTGAGCTATATTGGTATGGTCATTGCGTTTGTTGTGGGCCTCTTTGGCATCGCAGTTGAACCATTGACCGGAATTGGCACTGCCATCCTAGGCCCTGTTGTAGTTCGCATCTACGCAGAGGTACTGTTGATTATCTTTGAGATTAACGATAATCTCAAGAAGATTGTAGACAAGTAAGCATGGTTTGCCCCGATGGCCGAATGGATAAGGCAACAGCCTTCTAAGCTGTAGACTCTAGGTTCAAGTCCTAGTCGGGGTGCCATGAGTATTTTAGTACAAATAGAATTAACAAAGTTAAAGTCAACAATTAAATATGTATATCAAAAAATATTTAGCCCTAGTAGCCTTAAGTGCGATTGCCCTGTCTGCTCACGCAGAAGAGAGTAAAGAGCTTAAGTTTTTAGGTAAGACAGTCATCCATGAAGATGGAAGTTGGGTAAACCCTAACGAGCCAAAGTTTGAGGCAAAGAAGCCCTCTACTTGGTTCAAGAGGAATTACGTTCGTCACTACATGCAAGGTTCTCAAGAAATAACTGATTCAATCATCAAAGTTGATTGGGCTAAGTTTAAAGAGGCCTCCAAGACCGGAGAAAAGGTTAAGCTTAATGAAGTCGTATCTTTATTTAAATTTAAAAATACGATTACAGCAGTCAAACAGCATCCAGAAGCAGTAGCAGTACCCGTTGGTATGGCTGCTGGCTCTGCCGTTGAAGGTAGCAAGGGTACTGTGATTGCCACGGTAGGTTTAGCTAAGAATATCTTGACGACAACCTTAAAAGTTATTAAGTTCGTAAGTACTCCCGTAAGAAAGATCATACCAATTAAGGTTGAGTCCACGAACACTAACAACTAGCAATATTCTAGACAGGCTTAAGAATCAAGCTTATTGCAGGGTTCAGCCTTCTAGTAAACATGGTGTAGGGGTATTTGCGATCAAGGACATCCCATCTGGGATTGCTCCTTGGTCCACCCCAAACCACCATTTTTTTGGAGGCACGATAAGGCTCACAAGTCACGAAATAAAAAAGCTAGACGAGCCAGTAAAGCAAATGCTTCTTGATTACAACTTGCTCACAGATAGAGGTTTGTTCATTCATCCATGCGAGCTAGAAGTCTTACATATAACTCAGTTCTTAAACGCATCAACGGAGCCGAATATAGAGTTAAAAGGAAATAGAGAAGACTCATTTCAAACAATTAAAAAAATAAAAGCGGGAGAAGAATTAACAGTAGACTATCAAAAAGATTTAAAAGACACTGATTGTAAGTATAACTATAAGTACTAATGATTAAAAAGTTATGGCTAATTTGGTGCAGGACAGTAGATCATCGGATAGGCAAGACAGATGAAGATGAACCAGATATCCCCATCTTAAGTTTGCGTCAGGCTCAATTTAGCTTATTTTTGAGAACTTTCATAATTTTAGTAAATTTAATTACGTGTTTTTTCATTGTAGCGAATATAATACATAAATGGTGATATGAAAAGAAAACAATACGACATACTCCCAACAGACGTAGAAGGTGGAGATTATATGGTCTGGTTCTGGTAATGAAAATAGAATTACTCAATAAAGATTATGCTGAAATTAGTTTTGCTAATCAAGCGAAAGTATCTATTAAAACCCAAGAGGGCCATGAAAGCTCAACCAAATATAAAGTTCGCTGGTCTAGGCGTAGAAAATGCGCTGACAGCTACGAGCAGGTAGGAATCATGGATATAGAGTCTGGAACATGGGGAGCATACCCGTACGAAGAGATAGAGCAATGGAAAATAGACTTCGATGCAGAGGGAACAACCTTATGTTTTGATAATACTTTAAATAATAAACCAGTTATATTAATAGTTAAAACAAAAACAAATAAAGTAGGCAAGAGTATAGACTTTGATAAAATAAAAGAATACTGCACAAGTAAAGTAAATGAATTTAATTGTGATTTAAAAGTATACTTTAAAGAAAGTTGTAAGTTTGATTTTACTAATTTAAATTTTAGCCCGCTCAGGCTTAATGATAATATACCAGATATGTACTATGGTTTAGAAAAGGAGTTTTAATGGCCTCTAAAAAAGCAATTTCCAGACAAAAGTCTCGTCATAAACGAAAACAAAAGCTTGTTGATTATAAAGGCGGGTGCTGTATTATATGTGGATACGATAGTTGCCTTAAAGCCTTAGATTTCCATCACGTAAAAAAAGAAGAAAAATCTTTTTCTATATCAGTTATGATAGGCGGAAGGCAAGGAGGGTTTGCTTACAACGAAGAAGAAGCAAAGAAAGAGATAGACAAGACTGTGCTGTTATGTACCCGTTGCCACGCAGAGGTGCATGATGATATGCACAAAGAAAAAGAAGAAGAATGGGCAAATAATTATGGAGAATTTAATTTACAGTAGAGACGAAGCTTTACCAAAAGACTTTTGTGATTTTGTTATAAAAAAATTCGAAGAGTCTGACAACCAAATGGATGGCATCTCAGGAGGTGGAGTCAATAAAGATGTAAAAGATTCCAGAGACCTAATGGTGACCACTCAACTCGATGATAAAGACTGGCAATACATATACGATTACTTAAGAGAAGACTTGTTGCACTCGATGGTCGAATACATGCGTATGTGTCCCTTTGTAGTAAGAAGGCCAGAACATCAATTCTCAAGCGAGCTTAGCTTAGTTAGAACTTGTCAAGGCAGATTTAGTGCTACGCATACAGGCCATCCTCACATGCAAATGCAAAGATATATTGACAAAGGAGGTTATCATGCTTGGCATTATGAAAACGAAGTCACAGAGGAGTCTATGAAAATGAGGCAGATGGCTTTCATGTGGTATCTTAATGACGTTTTTGATGGAGGCGAAACAGAATTCAAATACCAGAACACTAAAGTTGAAGCCAGAGCGGGTCGCGCTGTTATTTTTCCTGCGTTTTGGACTCATGTACACAAAGGCCACAAGCCCAATAGACAACAGAGTAAATATATAATTACTGGTTGGATTGAAAGAATTGAACCAGAGAATGTTTCAAGAGAGATTCCTGAAGATTTTTTCGTGTGAATGTATTAAAACATAGCTCTCCTATAATAATTCCAACCTCTAGGTTTAGCAACTTAGAGGATTATTTGTCTTCGTTATCTAAGTCTAGTAGGCATGACTTAAAAAAGACATTAGAGTTTAACAAAGATTTAAACTATATTAAGGTTGATTTCAAACCAAAGGAGTGCAGGGACTATATGGATTTATGGTCTAGATGCAATGGTTGGAGTTGGGGAGATTGGTACTCAGATAAAGAACTTCAGAGTTTGCATGACAGAGGTGTACTGCAATGTTTCAGTAGCGGCATAGCTTATCATTTTGTTTTAAAATGGGGTAACTATTTATACTGCAACGCGCCTTTGTACGATACAAAGTCTTGTAAAGACGCTGAGCTTTCCAAATGGATGTGGGTCAAGCTGATTGAATATTGTATAGAAAATCAATGGGTAGACTACGTTGATTTGATGGGGCCAGAAAAATTTAAAACATTTGGAGATGTAATTTCAAGCAGGCAACATACAGACGAGTCTGGAGACTTTGGCTATAAGTGGAAGTTTGTACCAAAATCTATAAAAGAAGGAGAAGATAAGAGTTTAAATAATTTAGAGATTGTCTCTGACGAGACTTTCGTTTGGAAAGGTGTATCCTTGCCACCAAAACCAGATAAGTTATTAGTAATAGCTCACCCAGATGATGAAGCTATATTCTTCGGCGACTGGCTGATTGAGAATGCCAATCGAACCAAAGTGGTTTGTTTAACTTCCTCTATGGACTACGATATATGGCATAAAGCAAGGCACGAAACTAGATACTATGAGTTTCAAAATTGCATCAAAAGGGCTGGGGTGAAGTATTTTGAATGTTTAGGTATGGAGACTCCTACGTTAGATCCTTTTAAATACAAAAGTGATTATAAAAATATTTTAAAAAGAATTAGCTGGGAAACAGATTGGCAGCAAATCGTAACTCATAATCAGTACGGTGAGTACGGACATATTCAACATATGGAGGTTCACGACATAGTCAAAGATGTGTTTCCGGAAGATAGAGTTTTTGTATATGTAAATTCCAAAACAAAATTACCAACAAACAGAAAGCAGGTGTTGATAGATGAATATTTTAGTCAGCAAAAATACTGCATAAATGAAATAAAAAGTAGCGAATGGACAGGCTCAGACTGGTACAAGCACACGGTTGGTAAAAATATGATAGATTACGAGTCAATACAGAGTTTAAATAACGTTAAGACTCTATTTAAAATAACACACTATTGGGGAGGAGATAAAGATCATTACACTTTTGACTTTATAGAAAAGCTCTCTTATCATTTAAAATCAAGAGGTCACGACTCAGTAGTCTCAAGAATACTAGATAGCTGGCCATGGGAAGTAGATATAACAACCGTACATAGAAAAGAGGATGCCCTCAAATGTATAGAAAGCAATAGGCCTTTCTTCTTTTTCATAAATGATGAAACCCTACTAAATGAACAAAATTTTGAAGAATACGGGCAAATTGTTGATAAATCAGTAAGGAGCTTCACTCAAAGCTGGAAGATGAGGAACCAAATAGGAGATAGAGTAAATATCATTTGGATTCCTAGACATAGATCTTGGTATACGGTGGTAAGAAAAATGGAAGCTCACTTACTTATGGGACTAATTAGTAATGATTAAAATAGAAAAAGATAAAAAGTATTTAATTACCGGTGGCAGCGGCTTTTTAGGTGAAGAGTTAATCAAAAGAATCCTATCCAAAGGGGGCAAAGTTACAATAGTAGCCAGAAGCGAAGTCGGTTTAATTAAAACTAAACAGAACTTTCCAGATATTGAATACTACACTGGAGACATTGCTGATAAATTTACTTTAAAAAGATTTACAGACATTCAAGGTATATTTCATCTAGCTGCGTTTAAACACGTTGGATTAGCAGAAACCCAAGCTAGAGAATGCACCCTATCAAATGTACTAGGCTCTATAAATGTATTAGAGCACGCGGTAGATATAGGAGTAGAGTTTGTTTTAGGTATTAGCACTGATAAGGCAGCGCAGGTTAAGGGTGTCTATGGAGCATCTAAACTAATAATGGAAAGACTCTTTTTTCAATTCGAGAAAGACTACCCAAAAATAAAGTTCCGCACTGTCCGCTACGGTAACGTGCTTTATTCAACTGGGTCAGTACTATGTAAATGGCGAGAGTTACTCAAAGAAGGTAAAGAGGTTATAGTTACAGAGGCAGGAGCTACTAGATTTTTCTGGACTATAGATCAAGCTGTTGATTTAATTTTTAATTGTATGCAAGACGCAAAGGACTCTCTACCGTTTCTACCATATATGAAGTCTATGAGCATAGGAGACTTGCTTGAGGCCATGGCTTCAAAGTATTTACCAGAGGGAGCGGAACTTAAAGTTAAATCTATTGGCTTGCAACCGGGAGAGAACTTACACGAAAGAATATTAGAGGATGGCCCAGCTTCAGATGAAGTGCAATCATTTACAGTAGAAGAAATTAAAGAATTGATATGAGTGATAAGCCCAAACCTAAAGCACATAAAGGATGGTACTACAAAGACGGCAAGAAAGTCTCCACAAAACAAAAACATAGCGAAACTTATAGCAACGAAACCTATAAATATGTGAAAGAAGGTGGAGATCTTGGTGGAGCAGGTAAAGGTGATGCCGACAGGACTGGAAACAGGCAAGCTTACAGAGATAACTACGAGGACATATTTGAAAAATGAAAGTTGCCATCTGTTTTGCAGGACTGCCGTATTATGTAAAACAAAACCAAAGGTATTGGCAGCAAGTTATAGAAGAGTACGATGCTGACGTATACGCTAGTCTCTGGGATGAGGAAAACGTATACCAAGAAGGTGATACTGTAAAATCATTTTACGAAGCCTACAAGCCTAAAGAACTAGAAGTAGAGAACCAAAAAGCTTTTGACCGAAGCTTCGCCTCAGTAAACGAAGAATACGAATCTTCTCCTAAGTATTTTAATCAAGCCATGCACTTTGCTCATAAAAACGGCAGAGTGTATTCTATGTTATATAAAATATGGAGAGCGAATCTAATGGCATCCGCTGGAAGCTATGACGTTATAGTTAGAGCAGAGACTTGCAGTTCTTATCCAAATCTAAATATAGTTGACGAAGACGCACTAAGTATACCCTACTGGCATCATGTATACAATCTAGGTAACTATAACACAGTAAATTTAAATAATTGGGTTGCCTTCGGCCCACCATATATAATGGACTACTATTGTTCTGCATTTTTAAAATTAAGAAAATATTATAGTGAATGCTTAGTGCATCCCGTAGAAAGCATAATAAACTATCATCTTATGCAAAGACCAAATATGAATCTAAGATTATTTTTTAGTAGAATATTTAGAAAAGGCGTACTTAACTGGAATGGAGGCAAATATAATCAAAAAGAAATTCTGAGTGAACCTTGGCTTACTAATGTTAATAACGTTTTAGGCGGGCAAGATGATAAGACTCATGCCGATAAGTACTACAAAGGAGAAGACACTTTTAATACATCTCTACAATTTAAACAAAACTTAGATTTGCATTCTATGTCCAGCCCTGTAGACATAAAGAAGCCAGATGACCCAGACTGCAAAGAAAGCTCTTACCATACTGTGCATAAATTTAACTCAAGGTCAAAAGCCTTGAACGATTTTGACAAGCCGTACCAAGACGAAGACGGAAACTGGACAACACAAGAGAACTGGATGTATGACGAGGCGATAGCTGAAAAAGACCATAAAGCTGCGCTTTCAAAGATAAAATGATTGACGTTTGTTCAAGTATTTGATATAATTACGCTATGCCTAGGAAGAAAAAGGTTAAATCTGACATGGGTAGAAGATACGAAGCAGCTTATGAAAAGATTTACAAAGAGTACCCACTTTGGAAAAAACAAGCAATAGAAGAAGATTGCCCTAGAATGACTAAACGGTTAGCGCAAGAAGTCATAGAACTTGCAGAGTCAGAAGACACGAACGAATGGTAATATGTATTATTTAGCAGACATAGATAGTTTAGAAGAAAAAGATAAGAGCTTAAAGCTTAATGATTATTATGTTTTTAACAATGGCTTTTCCGAAGAAGAGTCTTTGAAAATAATTAGAGAGAATGAGCCTTCTGAAACTTTAGAATTTGTTGATAAAAACTTTTGGGTTTATGATAAACTATCTAACTTTGCAAGAGAGGCAAATAATGAATCTTGGCGTTTTAATATAAACGGCTTTTCTGAACCAGCAACTCTACACTCCTTTTCAGATAGAGAGGTTTCAGCGCCGCTATCAGATATAGCTAAAAACTTTTCTGAAAATAATAAACAATATAGTAAGATAAGCTTTCATATTTGCTTATCTCAGGAAGAAGACTACCAAGGAGGAGAACACTTAATACACAATAGCGGTACTCCTGTTTACGCTAAAAAAAGCATAGGCACTTGTTTGTTCTTTCCTTCTTATATGGTAAGCGGCATTACACCCGTAACAAAGGGAGTTAAATGGTGCTTAAAAGGTTTTTTGTTTGGCCCACACTTTAAGTAATGACAGATCTTATAGAGTTTATTTCGCAGTCTTTGGGCGACAACATAGCGTGGTCGCCTTATTGCTACGAGTACCATAAGATCACAGGAAGGAAAGTAATAGTGAAAACTAGGTGGGCTGAACTCTTTGATGACATAGAAGATAAGGTAAAGTTTTACCCCTGCCAAACCGTACACCAGTTTCACGTCACAAAAGAAGGGCATCCAAATGGACTACCGGAAGTTCTAGGTAAAGGTCAAGATGGAGAGTTTAATGTAGATTGGCGATCACAGATAGTTAAGTCTGGAATGGGACAAGTAGACAACTTAAAAAAAGTAAACTTTAATTTAAATCGTAAAACCCCGATTCAAAAACAAATATGTGAACAGCTTCATATACCTTACAAACAAATAATCCCAACTATATCAACTAAAACAACAGACGAATACACCACACCAAAGAGTAAGTATGTTTGTATCTCAGTCCAGAGTACAAGTAAATGCAAAACTTGGACTCAATCTGGGTGGGATAAAGTAGTAAGATTTTTAAAAGCTAAAGGTTATAAGGTTATATGTATTGACCAACATTACTCATGGGGTAAAGAAGGAGACTGGACAGTAGCTCCCAAAAAAGCTATCGACCAAACCGGAAACTTGCCAATAGCAAATAGAACTAAACAAATAATGGACTGTGAGTTCTTTATTGGTTTAAGTTCGGGTTTAAGCTGGCTAGCTTGGGCATTAGGTAAAAAGGTTGTTATGATTACTGGTTCCACTCATAAAGCAAATGAGTTCGACTGCTTTAGAGTTCAGAACGAATCAGTCTGCCATGGTTGTCTCAACGATGAAGATTTAAATTCCTTTGATGAGCTGCGATGGAATTGGGCTTACTGCCCAAGAAATAAGAAACAAGAGTGTAGAACTAAAATTTCGTTTGACATGGTCAAAGAACAAATAATAAAATGTATAAATACAAAAAGGCAGGGGTAGACATAGCTAAAGCAGATAGGCTGACAGAAAGCATTTCTGGCTTGGTTGATAATATAGGGGGCTTCGCTGGTCTATATGACTTATGCGAAGAAAATTATCTAGTAGCATCTACTGATGGGGTTGGAACTAAAATCCTTCTAGCTCAAGAGTACAAGAAGCTGGACGGTATTGGTATTGATTGTGTTGCGATGTGTGTTAATGATATAATATGCACAGGAGCGAAACCGCTTTTCTTTTTAGATTACTTTTCTTCCGGTATTATAAATGAGTCTGATTTTTTAAAAGTTATAAACTCAATTAAGAAAGGCTGTAGTGATTACAGAATACCACTAATAGGCGGCGAGACAGCAGAACTACCAGCATTAGTATCCAGTAAGACTTTTGACGTAGCTGGTTTTTGTGTGGGTATTGTCAAAAAGAAAGATCTGATTGATGGTAAAAGTATCAAAAGCGGAGATCATGTGATAGCTTTTCCAAGTAACGGTTTCCACAGCAACGGGTATACTTTAATAAGGAAGATGTTACAAATAAGGAAGCAGCACTGTTATTCGGGCGACCCAATAGCAGAAAGACAAAAGATTGAAAAGTATGTTGATAGGTTACTAAAACCTACTGAAATATATGTATACAGACTAAGGCATCTTTTAAATAAATTTAAAATTAAGGGTGTGGCTCATATAACAGGAGGAGGATTTAGCAATTTAAATAGAATCCTTCCGGAAGACTTAAGTGTTGAGTGGAGAGATGATATCCCTCG
>Ga0209992_10000958_pt1 | contig 34107 bp, 55 predicted proteins | sample 2SBtaG_2_FD_182564 | JGI IMG/M metagenome (GOLD analysis project Ga0209992, IMG submission 182564) | Deep subsurface microbial communities from Kolumbo volcano to uncover new lineages of life (NeLLi) - 2SBTROV12_ACTIVE470 metaG (SPAdes)... | ecosystem: Environmental > Aquatic > Marine >...
AGGATTTAGTTATAATAACATCAATAAGAACATTAAGGTCGCTGTCATTAGCACCTTTGAAAAGTTTTGCCTTTTCTTGCATATTAAATGGCTTACTATAAATAGCTTTGTCGCCTGTTAGTCCCCATTCAGGAACTTCTATAATTTTGGTTTCAAGAGATTCAAAGTGTCCTTTAACTCCCTCAAAAAAGTCTATTTTTTCAGCCATTCAATTTTATACTGTTGATCTAGTCAATACTCCTGTGCCTTGTGCTGTGAAAGTTGATTTAATTGTATCATCTAAAGTTACTGAATGAGATTCTCCTGTAACTATAGCACTTCCACTCCAATAGTAATCGCCTGAATCTGCACCCTCTGGGTAAAGATTTAATACAACTGTACTACCAACTGTTAATGCTTGTTGTCCATTTGAATCTGTTTCATCAAAATGTGTTTCAACATTTGCACTCCAACTTGTTCTACCAGCTAAATATTGTCTAGCTGTTGATCCAAGATTTGAGTTCTCAATTACATCTCCTGTAGTGTCAAGTGAAAATCCTGAAACACTACCGACAGCATTTGAACTAAGTTTAACTGTACCAGCTTGTCCTGTATGGTTAGCCATATCTTACTCCTCTGTTTTTGGTTTAGGTTTAGTTTCTGGTTTCGGTTGAGGTTTTGCACCTTTCACTTTCCACCCATTCTTAACAAGATTTTCAACTTCATAAGAAAAAACTTCTCTTTCAGTTCCATTATTTGGTGATACTAAAATAACTCTGTTTGTTCCCATAATTTACTTTCTTGTTTCATCTTAACTAACCTTTTTTTTAAAGTTAGTCAAAATATATTTTATCAATTATGCTGTGCCTCTAACAAATTGATATAAAACTCGTACTACAACTCTAACTCCACCATAAGGAAAAATTTCACCTTCATCTGTGTTAACCTCAATAATCTCAGTATTTAAAGCATTTCCGTTTCTAGTTATATCATTATCAAGTGTTTCTTCCACTACTTCAATTAATTGGTTTCTTAATGTGTCAATATTGCTTGTTGTTCCTTTAACAAAACCAACAATTACAAAATCTATTGTACCTTGTCTTTTTCCTGTTCCAACCGCACCCATAGTGCTAGGCTCTCTAGTTTCATCACCACTTTGCACATAACAGGCTGGAAATTGAGCATTTGATAATTCTTCAGGATCAAATGGCTCTCTAGTTATCTTTTTTAATTCAATAGGACTAGAAACAGCATCTAGTTTTGTAATTATATCACCAGCAATATCTTCTCTTTCACTCATAATCTAATATTCCTTAAAAACATATCTCTTATCTTATCTTCATCCCTTCGTCCAATGGCAAAAAAAGGTCGTCTAGGCATTTGTCCAACACCTTGATCATGAACATAGGCCTTAATTTGCTCTGATTTTCTTCTAAAAAATAATGTAGATGATGTTCTTCTTACCTTCCATGTTAAAGAATTAAACATATGACCATGAAAAGTTAAGTCAACAAATTTATTTTTTTTCTTTTTAAATTGTTCTGATCTTTTATATGCTTCAGAATATCCTTCAAAATTTCCACCATCAGGTTTTTGTCCTTTTTGTGTTTTGGTTTGAATTTGATCTACCGCATATGCAGAAACTTTATTTAATGCTTTAGTAATATCTCTTGGTATTGTTCGTTGTAGTTTCTTTATATAATTAGAAACATTTATTGTATTAGCTTTAATCTTAACATCTGCAACCATTATCTAACAAGTCGTAAAGTATGTATAGCTTCTTTTTCACTATTAGAAACTGATCCGCCACCATCTTCATCATATTCAACACCATCTTTTAAAACAGATTGAAATTCTTCATTAAATCTATCTCTATAAAAATCTATTTGCACTTGAAAAGAATCTTTCCCATCTCCTGAATTTCCATCTTTCCATTTAGTTAGCTGTGGAAAAATGTACTCTGCTAATGCCCTATATACTACTGATCTTTTCCATTGTGCATCAGTTAGTTTGGTATCTGTCATTTCAACAGATGTAACTTTTGTAATATCTTTAAATCGTACTGTATGTCTGTATCTTTCCCACCATTCGGCTCTTATTTTTCTTAGTACATCATCTTCTGCATATTGTAGTTGAGTACCAAAGTCAGTAATGCCATAACCTAATATATCAGGTTGTATGCCTTGAACATCACTATTTGCTACTCCGAATTGTGATGTAGCCATTATTTTTTACCTTTTTTCTTTTTAGGTTTATCTTCTACTAAATTCCAACCTCTAAATTTCCAAACTTTTTGATTTTTTTCCCAATCAACTTTTTTTCTTTTGATAATTCTTTTACCATTAGTTAATTCAATTTTATCGTCCATAATTTTACTCATTGTTACTTTGTTATCTATTACCATAAAATCCTCTTTTGTAAGAGGGGGATTAACCCCCTCTAGTTAATTAATTGTTTACAGTAATGATGAATCCATCATTAACTCAACACCATAAGTATCGTTTAATTCAGCAACTCCATAAACTGCTGTAGCAACAATCTCATCTGCTCTTAGAGAAGCATCTCTTTGAGTTTCAAGTTTTAAGTCTTGCATCATTGCTAGTCCTAAAGCATCTTTGTGGAATATAGCACCTTTATAATCACCAGTTGTACCAGTGTTAGAAATGTTTGCAGATTCATAAACTGGAACACCAGCTACTGTACCTACAAATCCAGATCGCATTGCTTCATTACCAATATCTGTAGTTGCACCTGATCCAGCACCAAAAGTATTAGATACTCCTGATTTCATATCATAAGCTATGTATGGATGTACCACACAAGCTAAATCTGATGATGGTACTGCTAAGTTTCTTAATTCAGCTACTGCTTCAAACATCTTTGCCGCAGAAAAAGAAACATCTGCTCCACCTACGATTTTACTAAATGAATCAAATAATGCGATTAAATCTACATCAATTTTTTTAGCGATTGCTTCACCAAATAATCTACCAATATCACTCGCAACATTTCTTGATGCTGAGTTTCTTGCTAAATCAGTTAGTGTAGTCATGATTCCAATTTCAGAAGCAGTAATTGTTACTGAACTTGGATTGATTGCAGTATTAGATAAATCAGTTGCCTCATTTACTGCCGCCGCACTTACAGAAGCATAAATAGGTACTTCTACCGATTTTCCGCCACCTGAAATAGTATAATTTTTAACTAATCCTCGCATAAGTGATTTCTCATTTGCTACGAACATTGCCTCTGCTATGATCTCTGTATATAGTTCCGAGATCGTTGAACTTGTTGTTTCATCAGCCATTGCTAATCTCCTTTAATATTTAAGTTAAATTTATGACTGTGGGCTTACTATCCCTTTCCTTTTTATATTCAGCATATCGCTTCCTATCTTCAGGTTTTGTCATATCTAAATCCGCAATATTAAAAGGTTTTGCGTCAACCTTTCCCACATTACTCACACTTCCACTCCCTGAAGGAGTTGCCGCTTGAAAGTGAGGATTCTGTGTCAAAAACTCTTGAACATATTCATCTACTGATAAAAGTTCACCTTTAGTATTATAACGAGGTTGTTTGTTTTCTGCAAGAACTTCTACTTTGCCTTCGTCATTTAATTTTACATTTGATTTTAATAACTGAACAACTTGATCTGGTACATTTGACCTATGCTTACTTGCACTAGACAATAAACTATCATTAATTTTTATTTGTTCTAATTGTGTTTTTAAATTTGCTATTTCAGAATTAGATTTATCAGCTTGTGTTTTCATTATTTCATCAAACTCGCCTCGCTGTTTCTTAATCTCTAGTTCTTTTTCTTGTTTTTCTTGCAAGGATAATTTTGCCGCATTCAAATCTTCTGTTCCTAACTCTTTGTAAATTTTTCTTCGTTCCCTTGCTAGTCGTTCTTTAACAATATCGTCAACCTGTGCTTTGTTAAAAGAATCTTCTTTATTTTCTTCTACTTTTACTTCTTCCTGTTGGATTTCAGTTGTTGCAGTTTCAACTGTATCCGTTTTTTGCTCGTCAGCCATAATTACTCCTTTTTAAATATCAATATCTTTACTAATATCTTGATATTGTTTTATTTCTTTTTCAGTTATTTGTCTATTATCTTGTAAAACAATCTCTAAAAAATCTGCTAGACTCTCTTGTTCTTCAATAGATAAATTTCTTGTTGCTATTGGAAAATCATTATATTTTTTAATGTATTCACCAGATAATGCTATTAATCTATCAATCATAATTTATCAAACTCCTTTATAAAATTATTAAATGAATTGGTTGTATTTTTTGCATAATACTCCATTAATTTTTTTTCAATATTTCTTACATTCATATTCATTACAGGTGTAACTGTATTTAGGTCATAAGTCATTTGGGTATAATTTGCAAAAGCCTCTAAAGATTGCCTATGAGTAAAAGTTCTTACTCCATCCTTTATAATATTAGGTGATTGATTATAATAGTATTTACCATGACCAGCACCAATAGTTTCTTTAGTAATTGAGCCAATATAATCATTAAAGGCTGTTGTAAATTGACTATCGTATTGTCCACCATAACTATCAAATATTTTGTGTTTTAATTTTAACTTAAATTTATAAATTTGCTCTTGACCATATGATCTTTTATTAAATTTTAAATAATCTTTAATTTCGTCATCAGATAAAATTACTTTTTCTTTTAGGTTTAAATTTTTAAAAAATTTTTCTCTTTCAACCCTTTTTGTAACAAGATCAGGTGCATCCATTTGAACTCTTTTATTTTCAAGAAAAAAAGCATCTTTTCTTTTCTTTAAATCTTTTGTAAGAATTTTTGTATCATCTATTAAAGATTGAATTTGTAAATGTGATATACTTTGAAAATTTGTATCTATAATTTTTTGTTTAGTATTTTTACCATATTTTTTTAATAAACTTTTATCTTTTAAATAAATAGCACCTAATTGCCTATCTATTCTATGCCCATATTCGTGAATAAAAGTTCTTAATTGTTCAATATTATCTGCATGATTACTACCCATATTTAATAAATCTTCACTTGATCTATAAAAACCACCACCTTCTCTTTTAAATTTTTTTAATGCTGGTATTGTTGATATAACCTTTGTAATAGGATTGACTTTATTTCCAAAAGCTTCTTTTAATAAATTTTTTTCACTATCTGCAACATCACCAAAAATATTTTTAATTGGTTTTTCTTCTTTTTTCTTTTCTTCTTTTTCTAACCAATCTGGATCAACAGGATTCCAAGTATGTCGGCAACGATAACCACCTCTAACAACAAATGGATCGCCACTTGATTTGCCTGTCCAACTACCTGACCAAATACTTCTAATTTCTTCTTCAGAATATACTTGTCCTATATGTCTTTGACAAAAATCTCTTGTTGTTGTTATAGATGTTCCAGCATATCTAAAATGTGTTAGTCCAGCAGAACTAGATTTAGCCTTAACAAATTGAGCATCAAATTGCATAATAGAATCATGTGCTAATTGTCCAGCATGACTTGACATTGGTCGTCCAGCCGCATCTACTCCGCCTGTTAATTTGCCTGATATATCTCTTACCATATCATCAAAAGACCTACCGCCAATAACATTCTGATAAACATTAGTATTAATTTCAGTTAAATAAGTATTAGCTACTTCTTCAAAACCCTGAAATGTTTGTGTTTTTAATGCACTAATTGTATCTAAATCTACCTTTGTTAAGTTCTTAAATTTATCTGGTATGTCTAATTTACCAAACTCTTTCATAAACTCACCTACTAATTGATCGTATTCCCTAATAAGAGTGTCAGATTCGGCTAGGAAAGTGTTTTGAAATTGTTTTTTAAAGTCGTTTCGTAGTTGGATAGTGATTGCTGTTTTTTGTCGTAATAGTTCAGGGCTAAATGGTTGTGTAGATAAAAGTTTTTTATGCTCTGCAATATCTGATATTATTTGTGCTTCTAAATCTTCTAATGTTTTCTTAATCTGAGTTTCATGATTAAGAGTTAGTTTGTCTAATATAGATTGTCTTGACATTCATTTTATTCTTCGGCTGTTTCAACACCTTCAATAGCTGGTGTAGAGAATTGTCCTATAGCCACAGTAGAATTATCAATTTCATCATTAATGGCACTAATAGTTTCATCTTCTTCTACAACTGACCTTGCAATTTGTTTATCAACCTCTTTCATAAATGTTTCTGATTTAATTCCACTTGCTTTTGCTGTTTGTAAGAATTGTAAGTCAGCCGCATAATCTCTTAAATCAAAAGTATCTGGGTAATCAATTTCACCATCAAATACTTTATTTTGCCACTTAGCAAATAAAGACCATATTCTTTCTTCTGCATTTTCTAATAAATCAGCTTTTTCAGATAGCCTAGCATTTAATAATTGGAACTCTGTTTGTAAAGCTATGCCACTATTAACTGTTTTTTCTGTTCCTCTTACACTTCCCATATGTGTTATTCTGTTAATAGCATCTACTTTCATACTAATTGTTTTCATTATGCTTTCTAATGATTGAGAAGAAGGTTGAATAATATAAGGCTTTAAGTTTGCATCCATATCTTCAGGCATTTCAATAATGCTACCAGCACCAGCACTCGCTTGAACATTAGGTGTTTTAACTAAATTAGGATGGTTAGATAATCTTATTAATTGCTCAATTTCAGAATAATCATTGTAAATAGACTGTTGTAATTCTGCAACATCTGACAAATCAGATATACCAATAGCTTTTCTTTGTGATTTTTGATTGTATAAAATAACTGCTGGTATTTCTCCTAAAGCATTTGGTTGTTCATCTAATAATTTTGGTTTAGCTGTACTGTGGTCGGTCATGTAATCGTCAACATGATAAGTACAAATATCTTCAGGACTCCAAACTTTTAATATGGCTCTCTCAGGATTAATGTCCTCTATAATAATTAATGATGTTAAATAATATTTGCCATTAGCTAATCTTTCATATCTCCAATTAGTTACATTCTCTGGTGAATAGATAGACATATAAGGTCGTATGTCTTGTTGTAATTCTTCGGCTCTTGTTTTGGTAATAATGTTTGGCTTATCTATAATTCCCCAACAATGACCATAAATAGAAGCCTGAGTTTGCATTTCTTTAATTACATTTGCAAAAGACCTACCATCTAAATCACTATCTTTGAGAAATGACTCTAATTGTGGATCGCCACTCATAGAGCCATAATCTCTCGTAGGAGGAACACGAAATAAAAAACTTGAATAAATTTGTACTACATTTCGGCAATGATTATCTAAAGGTGTAAAGTCTAATCTTTTTAAATATTCTTCATCTGTTTCTAGTATGTATCTGTTTAAAAAATTACCAAGAGAAAAATCATCTCCACCAAGATAAGAACGATAATGGAAATTCCAATTATGCAAACTATCCTTATAGTCCTGATGTTTTGATATTAAATATTCCCTGTTGTAATCTGCCATTAACTCCACCTAGTAGGTTTGCTTGGTTTAAACTCTCTACGCAAAGGAAACATATACTCAACCATATAACCTAAAGCATCATTCATGTGATCATGACCGCTATCTTTATCTGGAACATGAGTTCCCTCTTTGTATACTTGTCTTTCTAAACTTTTAATTACATTTTTACAAGATTTTATAATGAAAAGACTTGACACTCCATTCGTATTTTTCAATTTAGAATTTACTGCATTAATTCTATCTCTTACTAAAGGATGTGTTGATCTTGCTCTTACTTCAAACCCAGCATTTCGTAACAAAGCTAAATCAGTAAAACCACCAGCAGATGTTTTTCTTTGTCTTGCGGCTGGATCAGGATAAATAACTATATTAAACTTACTATATCGTCTTTTAATTTCATCAATCATTTCACTTGTATTAGAACTCCATATTTGAATTTCATCAAAAATTATTAAATCATTATCCCTTTTCTGTGCTAAAACACATACCATAGGATCAATATTGAAGTCCATACCAATATGAATTGTTGCATTAACTACTTCATGGTTATCTATAATATGCAAATTTCTATCAAAGTTATAATAAATAACTCCTGAATAATTTACAAATGTTGCCAAATATTCTTGTTGAAAAGTTCTTTCGTCTAGGTCGTCTTTAGCCTGTTCTATTTCTTCTTCTGTTACTTGACCGCCATCTAATGTCGTAAATTTAAAGCCTTGCCATTCTTTGTTTTGTTTAGTGTATAAATCGTATGCCCAATTATAGCCTTTAGGTGTTCCTGTAAATAAAGCATGACCTAATGTATCAGATAAAGTTGGTCTTATAACTTCAAACCAAGCCTGAGGTTTAATGTCCTGAAATTCGTCTATACAGATAAAGTTTAAACCAACTCCTCTTAAAGATTGCTCATTATCAGCACCTTTAAGTTGGATAATAGAATTGTTTTTGAGAATGATAGATAAATCTGCTTCATTAATTTTCTTAACCCACCTGTGATTAATCATTTGTTCTTTGAGCATAGTCCAGCAGATATTCTTACTTTGACGATAGCTTGGTGATATGTACCAAATTTTTTGATTAGGGAATCTTGAAAATTTAGCCAATTCTTGAATGGCAACAAATGTCTTACCAAATCTTCTACCAGCAAATAATATCCTAAATCGTTTATTACAAAGTATTACTTGTCTTTGAGGATCAGATAATGGCACTATTCAATAGACCAAGCTAAAGGCTCATTATCTTCTGTTATTGGTGTTTCAGATTGGCCCAGCATTTGTTTACCTAACCATATCTGCATGACTACATTACCCTTTTCTGCTGAGTTCCATTGCAGTTGTCTAAGCCTTAACTTTTGTTCTGATCGTCCTTTTGTCAAAAATTCGGAATAACTTTTCCTAATAAGGCTTTCATCACAACCAAAATAACCAGCTATTTCTATATTAGTACATCCATATTGTGCTAGTTTTTGTACCTGTTCTCCTTTGATGTCGTATTTTTTTGGTCGTGCCATAATATCCTCTTTTACCTAGAGTGTAGGTTTTGTGTTATTTTAAATATTTTTTAAGGAAATAGCAATAGAAATAGGCGGCTCTTATTGAGCCACCTTTATTGATTTAACAATTTTATTTTTTGCTTTTTGTTTTATTCTTTCACGAACTTGATTTATTCTATTGGTATTATTTCTCAATTCAAAAAAATCTTGCTGTAAATCACCTCTAGTTTCTTCATCAACATTATCTTTATAAATAAATGTTCCACCAGATTTTAATTTGTTGTAATCAATTATTTCTTTATGATTTTCAACAAATTGTTTCTTTAATGAATTATGCCAAAAAGAATACCAAACTTTTTCTTTTCTTAATTTAAAAAAACTGTCATTAATTAAATTAGAGTCAATCTTAATTTTACCATCAATATTATGGTCAAATTTAGTATTAGGTGTTAGTACATAACCTTTCGCACCATCTTCATACCAACCACCCATACCTTGATTTACCCAACCACCACGAACACATTTTTGCCAATATAATGTTCCTTTTAATTTACCTTTGTTTTTACCTCTCGTTTTAATGCCAACAAGTTTTACAATTTCTTCAAAAGTAAAACCTGTAAGCATTTGTAAATAGTTAAAACCAAAGTCAGTATCTAGTCTTGAAAATTTATGTGTTATAACTGCTCTACCCATTTTTTTTCTCCTTGTTAATCATATACATACTTTAATGTATTTATTGTGTAATAGTCAACAATTATCGTAATTATTTTTAGGTTAAATAATGGCAGAAAACAGCCATTTAATGAATAGTAATGCCTTCTCTTATAATTTCTTCCACATTTATTAGGTGATTTTTAGCTATATAATCATTAGCTTCTTGTTCTGTTTCAAATCCAGATACTTGAATAACAGCAGAATATCCACCTTCAATATCAGGTAGAGTAAGAAAAAAACTTTTTAATTCAACTTTATTTTTCATAAATTAATCCTACACACTAAAACCCATTTTTTCCATAGCTTCTTTTGTTATTTTTCCTTCTTTATATTTTTGCATAATATCATTATCAAAATCATTAATTGTTTTTATACCTTTTTGCCATAGAGTTAAGTTAGCAAATTTATTTCTTGGAACTATACCAAAATTATCTTCTTTAGTTTGTTTTGATATAAGTTCTTCTGTCCAGCCTTCTGAATTTAACCATCTACTAAAATGTGGCACAAATTGTTTATCTTCCTCTGAATCACATTTTTCATTAAATTTGGCTATAAGGATTGTTGACTCTACTTTGTTATGTATTTTTGTGTAGGCTTTTAATCCATTTGCTTTCGTACCTCGTTTAATTTTAAGTTTATTCCATATCTCCTCAAAAGCATTATTTATTATTTTATTATTATTATTACTATGACTATAATTAGCATTGCGTTCGTTATGCGTTGGCATTGCGTTTTTACCCCATCTCTTTTCAGCAGATTCAGTAGCTTTATCAGATTTTTCTTGTACCCAATTCCATTCTTCTAATTGTGCTGGACAATAATAACCACTTTTATCCATCTTAAAAAATCTACCTAAAATATACTTTGTAGATTCCAAATTTGGATTTTTAATTATTCTATTAATCCTATCTATATCATTAGGTAAATGTGCTTCATTTTTCCAAGCATAACATAAAAATCTAAAATATTTACCAATTTCATCATCAGTTAAATCAACACAATCGGCAATAAATTTATCTGGACTTATACCAAACTTCCACATCTTTAATTTTGTCATTTTTTTTCTCCAATTCTTTAGTAGCTGAATCTATACAATCTTGCTGATACCCTTTCCACCAATTTCTCGTTTCTTGAACAATTTTCATGTAACGATCAGATAATTCCACTATTTTATACTCCCCAGATTTCATTTCTTTGTTCCAATAGTTCAGCACTATTCCAAGTCCAATCATCCAATTTAGGAGGACAAAATGACTTTAAATCATCTGCTATATTACAAGCATTAAAAACATTAGCACATTGAAATAAATTCATTTCTATTTCCTTAATATATTTTTCGTCAGGAATATAATTAACAAACTCACATCTTTTCGGTGTGCAAATTAACATCTTAACATTTACAGGTTTTTCAAAGTTTTCATCAAAAGCCTTTTTATATACAGCCATTTGAAGCATATCGTCATGGACAGGCATAAATTTTTGTTTAGTTTTCAAATCCACAATTAATATTTCATCCTCTTTTTCAAAAACAAAATCGGTAAATCCATAAAAAGGAACTCCCATTATAGAGGTATCTATGCGGCCTTGAAATGATAAAAAACTATCTTTGTATGGTGATAACATATCAAAACATTGCTCTACCATTGGTGCAATCATATTGTATTGTTTATCGTCTGGATCTTCTTCAAGAAATGAGGTTGCCGATTTAAAGTAGTTTATTGCTGTATCAAAACATTCATTAGAATTTGCACTTTTTGTAAACATTTGATGTAGTCCAAACTCAACAGCATTACCTCTTTCCATTGCATGATTTGTTGTTCGTGGGTAGCCATAAATATAAGTTAATACAAATTGTGCTTGATTACTTTTCCATTTTTTTACTTTACTAATACTAAATGGAAGCATTGACTTATCTAATTCCTTATCAAATTTAGTAAATATTTCTTTATCTATCATAATAACTCTCCTTGTCTTTTATCTTTAGGTTTCCATTCAAAATAAAATAATCTATTCGGTTTGCCTGTAAATTTATCAGGAACAATACTTGTTTTAATAGGATTCATTAATTGTGATTTAGCCACAATCATAGAATTACCCTTATAAATTAATTCTAAGTCTGTATTTTGACTTAATGCTTTATCAATATATCTACCTTGAACTGCTATTAAGTTATTAAACAGGCTGGTTATTGTTTTCTGTATCATTTTTTTCTCCATCAATTTTTATTTGTGAAATATTAGCTTCACATTCAGCCAGAAATTCTCGCATAACTGCATTTAAAGTTTGTGCGGCACTTAAATTATCTATTCCGACCTTTGCCTGAACTTTAATTCGTGCTTTGTTATATAAGTCTTTATGTAATTCCAATGTGCTAAATCGCTTAATTGGATAGCTTCTTTTTTCCTTTGACATTTTCCATTCTCCTTTTCACTATTTCTTTTAGTGTTTCTTTTTGTTTGTTTATTATAGAACTATCTGAATGACAAGTTCTGCAAAGAGGAATGAGATTTGAGATTTTATCTCTGAGTCCTTTTTTATCTCCACCCATTCCCCTAGATTCAATATGGTGGTTATCTTGCCACACATTTTTTTCACAGTACCAACACAGTTCAGCATAACTATCAGCTTCAGTATAGCCATAGTATTTCATAAACATTCGTTGATACTTTTTCATTAAATGTCTGGTGATTGATTATACTGTTCATCTTTAAGTTCAATTTTAAAGTTTAAAGTACCATCATCATTCTTCCAAATTGCGGCTGAATAAACCCTATTTGGATCAAGTGTTATCTTCTCTTTAATTTGAACTTTGCTATTTTGATAAACAGGTTTTGAATCTCCTTCAACTTTGTTATCATTCTTAAATAGCTTTATGTAAGTTTTCATATATCTACTCCTTTATTAATTACTTTAGTTTTCGGCTCACCCTTACTAAAAGTTTCATTAGTATTTCTACCTGATGCTTGGTTTCCATCATCTTCAAAATCTGCTTCAAGATTCAACATAGCTTGAATATGATACCTTCTCATATAGGTAATACCACTTCCAATTTGTTGAGGATTACTTGATACAGTTCCTATTGAGGATGATGATTTAATAAATTGACCACTTGTTAAATGTGTAATTGTAGTAGTCAAAAATATTAATTCGTTTTTATCTTCAATATTATATAAAATAGATAATTTATTTTCTCTTAAAGAATCTTTACAAGAATTAAATATATCATCTAATGTACTAAATTGATGTGGTTTACCATTTTGAGTTTTAAAAAAATTATTAAGACCACTTTTATTTAGTTGTTTAAAACCAACCCTAGCTTCTTCTATGGCTGATAAAAGTAATTCAGTTCTTTGACTGTGCATTTTTTTCTCCTTTATTTTAAAACAGAGTAACCTCTACCATACATACAGTTGATTACTATGTTTTTCTTAGTTTTTAGTTCAGGCGACAACCACAATACTCGCCACCTCATTTTATTATAAACAACCTTACTGCCATTTATAAAATCGTTTGTATTATCATCTGCTATTGCTCTACAAGTTTCTAAATCATCATGATATCTATCCATTGATGAATCTAAATTAGCAGATGATTTTCCTCTACTATCAACCAAAGGCTCATAATTGGTTGAACAAGCAGACAACATTAACATTAAAATAATAATACTAATTATTTTCATTTTTTTCTCCTTTGTTCTTTTCTAAAGAAATTATTAATTGCTCTTTTCCATTTAGAATCAAATAGTTTCATTTGTATTGGCTCTAAATAAAAATCATATCCAGAATCTTGATAAATATTTACCCAAAGACCATACAAATAAGTTCGTGTAATAGGATTTTTTCTACTCAACGATTTTTTATACTTATTAGCTTTATCAATAAGTTCCTTATCTTTTTCTTCTGAAATAAGATATGTTCTATTACCAACTCTAACAGAAACATTTTTTTGATTATTAGGAACTAATCTTATTTCTGGTTTCATTTTTTTTCTCCTTCAAAACTTAGTTTAGGTTTATACACTACAACTGACTTTGAAAGTCTAGGTTGCTTTTTATAAACTTTTTTAATTTGTTTTTTTGTTGGTTCTTTTTTTAAAGCACCTTCGTGCTGCTCTAAAACCCAATCTCCAAATCCACTCATACTTGCTCCTTTATTTGTTTAAGTACCTCTTTCATAAGAATTGTTTTGTTTAATCGTTTCCAAATCTTATTATAAAATTTATGAGTTTTATTATTAATAATACATGGTTGTTTTTCAAAACCCTCATAACTTAAAAAACATTTTAAATTACCATATTTAGTTTTGTCATTTAAGTTTTTTACATAGTTATTTTTAATAGGTAATTTTTTGTGTTCTCCATCAACTGAATAAACACAATGAAAATATTTATTAGATTTTTTGACAAACCACAAATAAGTTCCACAATCTATAAGTTTATACATTTTTTTCTCCTATAATTTTACTAGACATAACGACCTTACCATTTTGATCTAGTACAGTTGTTGAATTATCTAACCAAGTTATTTTTAAATCGTTGTTACTTACTTGAAAGCTAAAACCCAAAATTAATTTTTTAATTTTTAGCAATCTCATTAATGCTCTTTCTTGTTTCATTTTTTCTCCTTTGTTAAGCGGCTCATTATTGAGCCGCCTTAAAATCTGAACATAGATTTCTTAATTCAAGATCGTCTTTTCCTTTCATGTCCATGTAATCAAAGAAAAGATAAAGATTACCTCTTTGAGATAATTCATCAAAAGAAATTTTATGTTTAGAATTGTCTGGTAAAATTATTTCATGGTGTGAACCTATGATTGATCTCATAACAACACAGTTTTCAAAAACTTTACCCATAATAGTAGTTATTGTAATAACTGAATTTTCAGTAGCAAAATCTTCGTAGTTACATTTGTCTAACATTTTTTTCTCCTTGTTCATATACACCTTTCTATACATTTATTATGTATTTGCAATACATTTATTAACAATTTGTAATTTTTTTTTATTTTGCTATAAATAATTACCTAAAACATAAAAGGAATAGGGCAGTTTATCAGGGAAATATTTAGGTGTTCCTTGTTTTTTTTCATTTTTTTCTCCAAATCTTAATGATAACTGCCCTTCTTTTATGCTACATATAGTGCATGAAAGAGTCTGACATACAAATTGCAGTAGTAGAATATCTTAAAGAAAAGCAAAAAACCTATAAATTTCGCTATTTTTCTGTACCTAATGAAGGGCAAAGAAAAGTTTGGTTTCTTAATAAGCTGGTTCGTATGGGTTTAAAGTCTGGTGTTCCTGATCTAGTGCTGGAATTTCCTGAAGGAAAAATTGTTTATTTAGAAATTAAAACTGAAAAAGGAAGGCTGTCAGATACACAAAAAAAGTGGCTAGAAACATCTGAGCAGTTAAATACCCCTCATTATGTCTTAAAAGGCTCTGTAGAGGCAAATTTAAGCCTTTTAGAAGGTATTTTTGCCCTGTTCCCTAATGCTAGAGTTGTGTAATGCTTTTAACTAATCCAACAGGAATAATATTTCTATCACCAAAAAATCCATCCTCTGAGTAAGAGGCGAAAGTCCATAAATATTTATCGTTTTTTTTGTATATGTAAGCGAAGGTTGTAATTATTGATGTTTCCATTTTGTCAAAATCATTAAAACTTACAATCGTTGAATCGCCTGTAATATCTTCCCAAATTATTTTATAAAAATTATAAGACTTGTCGCCTATTACTTGATTACTTTTTTTTTCTTTTTTTAGATTTTTTTTTAGGAGGTCTGCCTTTTTTAGAGCCATAAGTTCCTTTGCCCTTCGGCATTAATGTAAAATCCAGTTATGAATAGCAATAGTTATTATTATAATAATAATTGCTTGAACCCACCACTTTAAAGAAATAAATGAATCCCACCACTTTTCAATTCTCTCTCTCATTTTGTCAATCCTTTCGCTTTTTCAAAACTTCTTAAACCCCCAAGACCCAAAATTCCGAGAACTAAAGGCATTAGCTGACCTAAGTCTAAGACAACCCAATCTACTTTAATATTAAACATTTGTAAAATCATATCTAATAAAGGTTGCAACAAATATACATAGGCAATACTACAACCTGAAACCCAACCCAAAAATGGTCGCCACCCAGCAACAAATATTGATTTGTGTCCAGCTTCAATTTTATTTATATCTAATTGTTTTTCTTTTAACTTTGCATCAATCTCTTTCATTTGTAGTTTTAGCTTTTCTTTTTCTTCTCCTGAGAAATGAAGATCGTCTATTACATTACCAACTGTTTTGATTGTATCACCACCAAATATTTTACCTAATACCATTTTATTACCTCCACGATTTTATTGACCAATATGCTGGACTTAAATTTTTTTGACCTTTTACTTTTTTTAATACTCCACCCATTCTAGCCATAAAACTTCTTTTTCTTGCTGGAATATTTTTTTTAATTCGCATAGTTTTATCACCAAAATTTACTTTTTTAATGTTACCTGTTGATCTATCTCTTACAAAAACTTTAAATTTTTTAACATCTCCTCGTTGAATTTTATTTAATTTAACTGTTCTGCCTTGATATTTAGCCATTATTTTTTTCCATTAAATGCTCTATGAAAAGCGGCAAACAAACCATAAGGATCATTAACAGGATAACCTAATTCATTTAATTTTTTATTTTTAATTTCTTTTTTCTTTTTTTTAACTATTTTTTTCTTTTTCATAATTTACCACACTCTCTTAATTGATCTGATATTCTTTGCATTTTTGCTCTTAAATCTTCTTCTCTATATTTTTTTCTATTATCATGTATCTCTTTTATTTCCTCTGGTGTTGTTAATCTTTTTCGCATTGTTCTCATGTCAATTTTTTCATTTTCTCGCTTAATCTCATCACTCGGTTTGGTGTCTGTTTTGCCCATAAACTTGATTCCATTTGTAATCCAGCCTCAATATAATCTTTATTTCGTAATGCTTCAAACATCTTCTTAAATTTGGTGGTTTTTGGCTTTCCAAGTTGGAAACACATATGAATTATAATCTCTTTTGCTTCATCATGAATATCTAAATCTTTACATAAATCCATTGAATCTTGATAAGAAATTTGAAAGTCATAATCAAAAACCTTTAATAATCTTTTTCGGTCATATTTTACACCTTCTTTAAAATTATCACTTGGTCTAACTAAATGTCCATAACCTATTGTAGCAAAGCCAAGATGATCTTTGTATATAGTATCTCTGTAACCTTCTTCTTTTTGTATTTCGTCTTTTAATTTTTCTATATTCATATTAATCTCCTGTTATATTTTTTATTTTAACAGTTTCACCTTCCCAAGAAACAACTGATTCATCTTCAATACACTTTTCTAAATAAACAGCCATATCTAAACATTCTTGTTGGGCTTCTTTTAACCACTCAATTTTAGATTTTTTAGCATCTTCCATAGTATTGCCAAATTTAATCATTCCTTGATTTGCTCTTAAAGACATTTTATTAATTACTCTTTGAACAAGTTTATCTGGTGTTTTCATACTTCTCCTTTAGTTCTATCATACTAACAAAATTATGTCCTTGTATATGTCCATCAGCTAATAATAACTGTGAAATACCATAAGACCATCCATTAGCATTATTTATAGCATAACTTTCAATATGACCAAAGTTCATTGCTGTTCCTACATTCACAATTTTAACATAATTACCTCTACCTAATTTACTTGCTCTCCAAGATCGTTCCCTATGACTATGACCAAATACTATGTCGTGTGTAGCAGAATTAGATATTTGACTTGCTTCTGCCATTTTACCACCAATTTCTCTACCCATTTCATTTAAAGGAACATGAACAAAAGCTACTCCTTTAATAAAGAAAAAATCTCCATATTCAGAAATTCCCCAACCTCTTATTCGCCATAAGTTTTCGTATTGCTGTGAAAATGCACCAACAACTTCTTTGTGTTCGTTTTCATATTTATATAATCGTAATTCGTGATTGCCTAAACAATAATGTTTATAGCATTGATGATCGCCCATACCTTCATGTAATAATATTAATGCTTCTTTTGTTGCTTCTATATCTGCTGAAATAGGTGGTTTTGCTCCACCTTTAACAGTATGGTTTTTATCAAAAGTATTAACTGAATCAAAAGAACAAAAATCTCCAATACAAACAACATAATCAGGTTTGTATTCATTTATTTGTTTTCCTATCCAATAAAATCTATCTAAATTTTCATCTGGTGAAACATGAGCATCTGGAATTACAAATACTTTTGTTGGCTGTGAGAAGCTAGTTGTTTGTGCGGCTATTCTTACAATCGGTTTTTTATATTCTTCTATAATAACTTGCGGCTTAGTATCTTTGTACCTGTGCCATTCAATAGTCCAATGAGAACTACCTAATGCTAACTTTTCTATTTTATCTATTTTTCTTTGTAGTGTTGTTCGTGGAATATCTAAAACATCTTCAACTATTTTTTTTGCACCTGTAGGATTATTTAAACCACCTTTGCCAACAGGCGGATAACCTTTATCTAAAGCTTCATGTAGCTTTTCTTGGATAAGTTTTAGCTCGTCCCATTCCTTATCTTCCATAGAAGATTATTATACTAATTTTTAAAATTTTGCAAAAAATGGCTATTTTAGTAATTTAATAAAAGTATAAATTCCAGCTAAAATTGTTCCAATAAATAAAGCAACTTTTAATCCGCCCATTCCTTTATTAGATATAGAATTAAGATCACGAATTTGTTTTTGCATAATATTTATATCTTCACGAATATATTTAACATCTGTTTTTAACTCAGCAATAATAACTCTTTCTTTTTCCCAATCAGACATCTTGCATACTTTCTATTTGAAAAATTTCTGGGTATTCTTGTATTAGAAAATAAACTGTTTTACTAATCTTTTTTGTATAATTTTTATCTATTGCAAAAGTATGTAAGCTATTAATTAATTCATCTAAATTTATTTCCTGTAATAGTGTTTGTTTATTTCTTAGTTTTCTATATTCTTTAAAATCTGAACCTCTATTAAGTAAGGTAATATAATCAGCAACACTTTCACACTTTCTATTATATTTTTTTATCATTACATTACTATTTAATGCTTTTATATGAGGCTGTGTTTTGTCAGTTTCTATCATTCCATAAAAATTATTACCTTCTAAAGCAAATCTTGATAAACCCCAATTAGATTCAAGTATAGCTTGAGCAACAGAAACAACTACTATTACTCTTGATTGTGGTGGAATTTTAGAATTAAATTCAATCGTACATTCTGCAATACCATAAACAAATTCATCTTTATTTTTATAACTAAAATCCCATTCATAATTAAAAGAACTACATAATAGAACTAAAGTTGCACAAATTGTTTTAATCATGCTTTGCCTTGCCTATTATATTTTTTCCATGATTTTAATTTATGTTTATTTTTTGGCTTAGAACGAGAAGAATTTCCTATTGATGTTCTTTTAACTACTTTATCAAAAATTGATTTTTGAACTAAAGTTTGTTTTGCCATTATTTCATATTTGATAATGGATTTTCTAAAGCAAGTTTTATTTTTTTATCAATTTTTTCTTCTAATGATTTCATTTCATCTTTTAAATCATTAACAGTTTCTTTTAAATCTTTAGAATTTTCTCTACCATCTTCTTTAACTTGTTGCTCTACATCATTAACAATTTTTTCAATTCGTCTTACATCTTGTCTAAGATCATTCTTTAACTCGTTAGCAACATCAGAAACTAATTGTACTTCCTGAATTATCATACTCATTTCTTGAGTTATCATTTCAGTTTCTTGTTGCAGTAATTCTAATCTTTTATCAAAACCACTTAAATCTGGTGCTGAATAATGCTCTATCTTATCTTTCATGTTAAGATAGTCTTTATAAAACTCAAAACCAGCCCATAAACCACCACCAAGAGTAGTTAAGGCAGTAATAATAACAAATATCTTGCCACCTTTAAACTTTATTCCAGCAAATTCCATTTCTGCCATAGCTACTCCGAATCCGTCTGCCATTGGCTGTCTATCATATCGTTCATTAATCCATCACTTCCCGCAAATAAAAAATAACTCGCTATATTATTATCAGATATAACTGTGTCTGGTAAAGTAACATCTGAAAAAAAATCAACCCTATCATTTAATGCTTGTTGAGTATCAAAAAAAGTTCTAGTGTTGCCTAATACTTGCATAACAACCAATGTTTTAGTTTGGCTTACATCATCATATCTTTTTTTATCATCTATTTTTTTCATAATTTTTTTAACAGCTTTTTCTTTAGATGATTCTTTCTTCGCTATTTCTTTTGGTTTCTCAACTTCTTCTTTTTTTTCTTGTTCTTTTTCTATTGGTTGTTCTTTTTTTTCTTCAACTACTTCGCTTGTTGATTCAGTTTCTTCCTCTTTTGTTTCTTCTTGTGATTCCAATTCTTGCGGTGCTTCTTCTTTTATATCTTCTGTTACCTCAATGGTTTCTTCAACAGTTTCCTCAATCTCTAACTCTAACTCTGCTTCAACTTCTATTTCCATTTCCATGACCTCAATTTCTATTTCTGCCATTTCTATTTCTTCTATTTCAACAACAACAGCATCATAATCAACTTCATCAATTTGTATAGGTTCTAAAACAAAATCGTCATTCATTTCATTTGAATCAAATATATCTTCAACAACATCAATAACATCTTCTGGTGTATCTATATTTAAAGCAATAAACATTTCTACTGATGTTATTTGTTGGGTAATAATGGTATTGACAACATTATATAACACGGAGACTGTAACATCATCAAACAAGGGTCCAATGCTTAGACTAATATCCCTACCTCCTATTTCAATAATGACAGTAGTTAAACTTCCTGAAAAATCCCAACCACCCTCATAAGATTTATAACCAGAATTTGTGCCACTAGCAGATAAAATATCAGTACCACTAAAAACATTTGTATTTCCATTTTTACCTGTGATGTGCATATAAATGGAATCATTTGCATCTTGTTTATCTACTTTAATTGTATAGTTAGTTTCTCCACCTTTAGTTATATTAAGACTTGATATATCTATCGTATTAATAAAAGTAGTTCCCATACCCTCAACACCCATTGCACTTGTACTATTTCCTGATCCTGTTATCATTGCACATTTATCAGTTCCTAAATTTCCGCAACCAGAACCACTAGGCATAGAAGCTGGGCCTTGACCTCCCCAATCAATATCCATATCGCCCTCAAATTTTGAAGTTACATAATTATTATCACCATCTAATAAATCTCCAGAGTCCTCATTAATAATAGTAGTTGTTGTAATGTCAGTTGTTGTAGTTGTTATTATTGTTATTCCATCTGCTTCATGGATAATTTCTTCTGTTATAGATTCTTCAATTATTTCTTCTATTGTTGGAGTACAAAGACCTATGGTGTCAGTTGTGCAATCTACAGCTTTACTAGAAAAGGATAGGGAAACCGATCCACAAAGCCATAGCAGATATAATAAATTTCGCAAATTGGTCATTTTTGACTTCCTTTATTTCTTTTTTAGTTAATTCTTTATTAGCAAATACAACACTTCCTTCTGGTACTAATTCTGGATTTTCTTCCCAACCTTGTTTTGCTTCTGTTCCTATCTTTGAATCATAAGGACAATAAGTTCCAGCAAACCACATAGCATCAAACACTCTATGGTCAGTACATAATGTTGAAACAGCCGCAACTTTCATTCCCATAGAATATAAACTACGAGCAAGTTTAATTCTTTCACAGTTTTCATCTGTGATTGTGATACCACTAGCGATACCAAAAATTTGAGTTTGTACTGCACCACTCGTTGCTGTTTTACAAATATCAGAATTATTTACAACAACACTTGGAGCATTAGCTGTTGGTGGTGCTTTATCAGTTACTACAGTTGAAGAAACAGTATTTGTGTCAGCACCAAGAACAGAGTTCATCATACTATTAAGAAAAAAAATTATTATTGTTGCTAATATTATTCCAATTATAACAGGACTTTTCATTCAAAATCACCATCTATTTCTAATCTTAGCGATTTGATCTTATAAGAGTTTTCTAAAATTTCATTTTTTAATTCAAGCACATTTTGATTAGCTTGAACATTTTCTATGTTTGTTTTTAATAATTCAAAGTCAGAAAATAATTTACCTACTATAAAAACATTACCACAAGCGGCACTAATTAACCCTACAGCTATTAAAATATTTTTTATTGATAATTCTATTTTCATTTATGCTCCACATGAATCGCAACCATCTTCACAGATACAATTATCACAGCCACATTCAGGGCATTTAGGATTTATCTTGCTGTACATGGAACTCCCTTACTAGATACAAATGGATGTTCTGCCCAAGCCATATAAATATATGATTCTGCATCATTAACATCTTCGTTATCACCTCTAATTTTAATACCATTAGAAAGAAAATCAACAGCATGACCTGTACCTGATTCAGCTTCATTTGTATTAGGATATAATACTCGGTCTAAATCATTAAATCCATTTTGATTTGAAATTTTATTTGAATATAGTCTCCAAGCCGCTGTTGAATCTACATTTTTAACTATAAATAATTGAGGCTTAAAACCAAGATAAATAAATGGCCCATCTGAATTATTATTACCCTCGTAAGTTCCGTATTTACTGTAGCCTTGTATATCTGTAAAACAATAAGCTACATGAGTTCCACTAGATGTATTAACATCTCCAGCACTACCTACTGTAAAAACAGTAGATGTAGGACTTGTATCATTAAAATAAGTTGCTTGGTCTCCCATAGCATTTGTACTATTTAATCTTAAAAACTTTTCATCTCCAATAGGAGAATGAAAACTTGTCCAATCTGCCGCTCCATCCCTTCTTCTAATAATAATTACTGTTGGTGTTGCTCCTAAACCATGAGCAATAGTTTGATTGCCACCCGCTCCTGTATAAGTAACTATACTAAATCCAGCAGTAGTATTAGCTTGATAAACAGAATCAATACTACCTATACTTGTTGCTGAAGCATCATTAGTTGTTGTTGTTCCACCATTAGCTTTCCATTGCCAAGATATATAATTATCAGTATTGTTATTAACTGTACCACCAGAATCTATTGTAAATCCATCTGAATTAAATGATTTAACTGCATTTGTTGTAGTGTGTTCTGCTTCATCATTATTCATGTGAAAATCTTTATTAGCACCTCTTGAACTATCAACGATAAAATGTGGGCCAACTCCACCTGCTGATGATCTATTTTTTATCCAAAGCCAATCAGGTTGAAAGTTACCTGAATTTGCATCATTAGTTATTGAGGTACTGTCAGTTGCATTACCTGTATATAACTGTGCATGAAAATATGCTGATGGATCATCTATTGTTGTATAAGCCATATATTATCCGTGTTTCGCTAAATTTTGGGTACATACAGCATAATAACCACTAGGTGGTGCATACTCAAAAGTACCATACCCATTTGCATCAGAATTACCACTTGCTATTTCAAAAGCTGGATTTCCAAAATTCATCATTACTATTGAATCACTCTGATAAGGAGAACAACCAAAAAAATAATTTTTAGATGGTGTAAATGTCATAGCAGCATTTGTTTTACTTGCACCTGATGTTGGATCGCCACTATTTTGAAAAGTTCCACCTTTAGAAAAATAAACTGCTCCATTATCACAATCTATTGCAATACCTAGTATATCATTATCTGTAAATGAATTCCCATAAGATGACCCACTATCATTAATAATTTTATTTCCATTTGGACTATAGCCAACTGTATCTGTTGACGCATATCCTATAGTTCCAAAATTACCAGAACACTTTTCAATATTATCTTGAGGTACAACCCCTACTATAGGATAAAGTGTACCATTCACATCAAGAATTTTTGCTTCACAATACCATTTACCACTATTAAACCCTATTGTTGAATGTGCATTTCCATTATTTGTAGCACTAGTTCCATCAACTCTTGTATTTCCTTCAGATAAAGCTGAATAATTAGCACCAGTATTATTATTTAAAGTTAAAGGATTAAATGTAGCAAAATTGTTCGTGGGTGTATCAGTACATTGATCATTTAATGTAAAATTATAAGATACAAAATGATTTCCTTCTCCGCTTGAATCTGTACCTATTGAGTGATCTGCATCCATATGTAATAATAATTTTGTATTACTATCAACATCAAATTGAGATGTAGCTACTGAAAAATTTCCTGTGTATCTAGCTGTATTTGAAATTCTTAATTCATCAATATAACCATCAAAAGTATCTGCATCTGTATAACCTATATATAAATTATTTGGCGAACTTACAGTTTTGCCAGAAATATCGTGTGTTGTTCCGTCAACAGTACCATCTTTGTAAATTTTTAATGTTCCACCTTCATTGACAATAGCTATATGTGTCCAAGTTGTATTAGATAAAGCTGGAGAATTATTGCCAAAAGAATATTCTGTTCCTCCAACAGTTACCTTAAACTGTGGATCTGCTGGTCTATAGTTAACAACAAAAGAGTTATTATCTCCATAAACTATAAAATCAGAACCACTTGAAGAATTTGCTAATTTATAACACCAAAATTCTATTGTGAAATTATTAGAATTACAAGCACCAAAACCAAAATCACCTCTATTAACTCCAATAATATCTAAATAATTATTTGTATTATCTAAATATAAACTTGAACCTCCAAATTTTTTAACAGATGTATTAAATGTAGCACCATTAGATGCACTTATTTTATGTCTGCCAACAGCATCTCCTAAAATTGGATTTACATTTTTAAATTCCAAATAAAATCCATTAGTTGAGTATGACCCACCATCATATTCTTTTGGTATCCAAACTCCGTTATCATTAAATTCACCAAAATCTGTATGTGCTTTAGCTGTCCCATCTATATAATGAAATTCAGATAAATAACCACCTAATGCTTTTCCTGAATTATTTTCAGAATGACCAATATCACAAGCATCAGCTGAGCCTACATACCCAGCATAATTTTCACTTGCGTCAACAGAAGTTCCAAAAGAAGTTTCTTTAACTCCGTTTATATATAATTGTACTCTATCTCCAGCAGTTCCATCAGTTGTATCTACTGCTAAAAAAATATGATACCATGCAGATGGATCACGGAATCTTCTATTTGTTATTTTATGCCAGTTATAACTAGCACTACCACCAAAATCATTTCCATAATCATAAATTCTTAGAGTATCATCAGCTTCAAAAAATAATTGAAAATCATCACTACCTGTTTGTTTTCCCCAATTAATAATACCTTGTTCTGAACTTATTTTTGATCTTTTAATCCAAAAGCTAAAAGTATATTTTCTTTTATTAGCATCACTTGATGTACCACTAGGTGTATAAGTTAATATAGAATTATCACTTGCATTAAATCTAAGTGAATTATCTATATCATAACTACTATCTAAAGTGTTCGCTGGGAGAATTAATGGCATTGTTATTCCTTCTCAGGAAATTCGCCTAGTGGTCTTGTAAATGAACCATCTTCTTGCTCGGTGTAAGTAAACAAAGTAGCAAGAGCATCAACATCACTAGCACTATCTATTTGTGTTTGCATAGAGTTACATTTTGCTCTAACACTTGCTCTCCAAGTTTTCCATCCACTATTCATTGTACCGCCTGTTTCTTTTGCTTTGATAACTCGCCAATCACTAGGTCTTAAAATACCCTCGCATTGATTGTTTATCATTTCTTTTTTAATTGTTTTTAAACCTTTAGTTGCTACATCTCCTACATCTTCGCCATCTCTAATTACACCATCAGTTTTATCTTGAGATGTCCATAAGGTATCAGCAATTTTTTTAGCTGTTGCTGTACCATAACTTGCAACAACTTTATCACCACTAGAATCATAAGCTAATGTTTGATTTGTATTAATATACCATTCTTCATCTTTTTTATTAGTATTATCATATTCTACTTCATATAACCCAATCGCTTTTTTTTCTTCTACTGACCATAAAGAATAAATTTTAGTTGAATACCGAATATCGTTAATAACTAATTTTTTAGGATTATTAAATGTTTGGGTAATGCTACCACTTTCTACTATTGCATACATATTTTAACTCTCACTTAAATTCATTGTTCTACCTACTTCTTGCCAAATAGCACCATTGTATCTGAATACATGAATATCAGTTTTACCATTTGTTGCAGTTTCAGTTGGTTCGGTTGAAGCCGCAAATTCAAAAATAGTGTTCCACCCAATAGTGTGAGAGCCATCAAAATTTATTTCTAAACAAATAAAAGCACCTTCAACAGCATTAGTCGGAGCAGAGAAAGTCGTATTTTCTGTTGTTAAATGATAAGCATTTGGTTTAGCTTGTGTATCCCAAGCAACAGCATTTGATGAAGATGTTAATGCTTGTTGAGGAATATAAGCTAAATCATTAAATTTAATTTTTCCTGTACCATTAGTAGTAATATCAATATCGCCATTAGCACCATCAGTTATAGTTATATTTCCAGAATTAGTTCCTTTATTAGTATCTAAAACTAAATCATAAGTACCACTTGTTGTTAAAGTAGCCGCCGCACCACCTGATCCAATAATTGTTTCACCTGAGCCTTTTGGTTTAATATGTAAATCAACATTCGTTTCACCACTTGCTCCTAATATTGGTGCATTACCTGTCGCACCATTCGTTATTTCTAATTCATTAACTGCTGAAGCAGTTGTTTGAAATATAATTTGTTCATTATTGTTTTCATCAGAAATAAAATGAGCATCATCAATTATAATATTATGTGAATTAGTATCTAAATTGCCACCAAGTTGAGGACTTGTGTCATTAACAATATCAAATGTTACTGAACTATCTGTCCAATCTACAGTATTTGCTGTTGAGTTAATTGTGCCTAAAGCAATATGATCTGAGCCATCATATAATTTTAAAATCCAACCTGTAGCACCAGCAGATGTATCAATCCACAAACTACCTTGTGCCAAACTTGATGGAGCAGAACTCCCAATATGAGTAGTGTTTATTGCACCTAAAATATTATTTAATTCTGTACGAAAGGCTGAGAAACCTTGATTCGCTATACTTACATCTGAAACTTGACTCATAATACCTCTATATCATTATTAACTAGATGATTTCAACCCATAACCTTGAGCAACATAATCAAATGTGCGATTAATACCACTCCCAGATGAATTTGTAAATGCAATAGAAAAACCTGTCGCACTTTTTGAACTTATTGTATAGGTGTCGCCTGTTGCCATATTTTGAGCAGAAATACCAACTGCTGGACTTTCATAAAAGGCATTAGTATAAGTTATGACTTTTGTTCCTGTTGTACTTGCAACATCATTATCGCTTTCAGTTCTTTTTTCTAAATCAACCGATATAGATATACCACTTACAAATCCTTTAACTTTGTTATTTTTATTTGATAATTTTAATCTAAATTTAAAATATCTTCCTTTATAAGTTGTAGTCGCATTCATATTAAAAAAGTTAGTACAATCTCCTAAACTTGTAGTTGAACTTGCTACTTGTAAATTTTGATTAGCATTGGTTGGGTCATTACCATCAAAAGGTGCTGGAGCATCATCAAAATTAGTAAAACCACGACCAGAATCAAATAAATCGTATGGATCAGATATTTGGTCTATTGTTAAATTTTTAGTAAATGAAACATCAAATATACCTGTCAAAGTTAAAGTAGAATTAAGAGTATAAAAACCTTCATTATCTATATTAGCAGTTGAGTTATTTGGATTAGAAGTTGTATCAGTTCCCCCTAAATCAAAATTCCCAGAAACACTATCAAAATTTCCAACAGTATCTTCAAAATCTGTAATGGTGTCTAACACTATAGAATTAGTTCCAGATGAATCAGTTAAAGCCACATCACTATCATAAGTTCCTAAAGTAATATCTTCAGTAAGTGTAGAAATATTTTTATATGCTTGTAAACCAGATATATTAGAATAAATTATTGTTTCATTATTTGATTCGTTTCCTAACTTATCTACTGCTTTAATTAAAAAAGCACCTGTTTTGGCATTAGTAGTTTTTGTTGTTCCACTTGTTCTAGGAACTTGTAACCAATTATTTGACTTATTCCATTGACCACCTGTTGTTACATTTTGATAACGAATTTCATAATACGATACATCTAAATCTGCAACAGCATCCCAATTTAATTGCATTTGATTTGAGCCTTGCATATTTACAGAAAAATTTGAAACATCTGCTGGTGGTTCTGTAGCACCAACAATTAATCTACTTGCGGAGGTATAACTTGAACTAACTCCAAATCCATTAATACATTTAACTCTTACATTATAAGTTTTATCATCAATAACATTTAACATTTCATATTTTAATTGTGTTCCTTTTGCTATTATTTTAAAAGCTGATTCTGTACTTAATTTAGTTTCAATTTGATAATATTGAGTAAATTTATCTGGACTTGCACCAACAGTAATATTTAATCTTGTTAAAGCAGTTCCCTCATTATATAAAATTAATTCATCTGTTAAAGTAACACTCGCTGGAGGAGAAACACTAAAAGGATTAGGTAAGGTTGTATCTGGTATTGTTGCTACTGCTGTTTGTGTTCCAAAAGTATAATATGAATCTTGATGTTCTGATAAAGTTAAACTTGTTGTCATATCACTTGCTATAGTCATTGCTTGAACTCTAAAAGGTTTTGCAGAAAAGCCTGTACTAGCATGAGTTATATTTACTATATCGCCTATTGATAATTCTAACGCATTACCATCAGCTTTTAAAGAAACATCTAAACTTGACCTTGATCTTCGTAATATTATTTCTGCCATTTCTCTTGCTTGATAAGGACTTGTTATTGTAGGAAAATCAAATCGTCCTTCTAAAACTATACCACCATCAGCAGTTTTCATATTTGCGTGTTGATCTGCACTTGCTTCAGCAGAATCATCAATAGGTGGATATTGTACTTCATCAGATTGATAATTTTTATCTGGATTAATAAAAGCAACTAATACTCTATTAAATCGTGAATTTTTATTTTTAGAAGATACTTGAATACCACCAATAATATTATCTTCAGTTAAAGTTATAGTAGCACTACCAGTTGTTTCTACTAATACTTTATAAATTCCAGAGGTATAATTTAATAATCCTCTACAACCTGTTAAAAAATTTTTAACATTTTGTATTGCTTTTTTAGATGTATCAACAACTGCATGACTATCCATTAAATCAATTTGACTTGCACCAGAATAAGGAGTTATATTTGCATCACAAACATCACCAGCAGTTTGCCAATCAGCAAAATTTGTATCAAAATAACTATTAGCAATACCCATACCAAAACGAGTATTTCTTAAATAATCTAATAATTGATAAACTGGATTATCAGAATATTCCCATGTGCTTGATGTATCTGCTCTATGAGAGCCTGAACCACCTGTTAATGTTCCATCTAAATTTGGATTATAAATTTTTCTTCCTTTTACTAGTGCATGAACTTGAGGTACACCACCAAAAGCATCACTATTCCATTTAAACTTTAAAGATATATAAGCTAAACCTCTTAATCTATGATTACTTGTCCAAGAAGTTAAACCACCAACTAATGTATCGTAAGTTTGACTATCAGTACCATAATGTGGTCTTACTGTTATTAAACTTTCTGCTGATGAATCTGGATCATTTGGATCAGCTTTATAAAAATTAGAATCACTACTATTTACTGTTCTTTCTGTGTTATCTGCTAAATCTCCAGACCAAGTAACAATATTATCATTTACAAAAATAGAAGTTATATCATCAATTTCTCCTTCGCTTAAAACTAAAATTGCATATAGATATTCATTATCAGTTCCTGATGTTTCCATAAAAACTAAATTACCACCTACTTTCCTTGTTCCATAAATTATTGGTATTCCACTATTAGAAGATTTTTTATTTAATAATACTCCTTTAGCTGTATTATCTAATTCGCCAAAATCTGGTATTTCTGGAATTGGAACTATCCAAGATATAACACTATCAACAATATCTACTATGACATCAATTACATCACCGATAACATCTTCTATAAAATCAGGTACATCACACATTTATTTCATTCTCCAAATTCCACCCATTTGCTCAAATCCAACTCTTTCTAATAATTTACTTGCAACAAGTTTTGTTGAAATACTTAAATGAATTGCTTTTTTATTTGCTTGTGTTTTAATTATTTTCATAATGTTATTAAATATTTCTAATGACCTATATTCTGGTAATACATATATAACCTGAACATTTAAAATATTTTCTTTACTCCATAAATATTCTGTATTGTGCATTACTGATACACCTATTAATTTATTTTTATCTAAATTTTTAACCATTAAAATTTTACCTTTTTCTATAAAATAAAATATTCTTGATTTTAATTTATCGTTATCTACTTTTGGATAATTTAATTCCTTAACTTCTTCTTCAAAATTTTTTAATATTTCAAAAATTTCATCAGTATCTTCATTCTTCGCTTCATAAAAATGATAACTAGACATCAGCTTTCCCCCATCTTAAATCTAAAATATTTAGAGCCGCAAACTCCATACCTTTATCGCCACTAAAAAATCTTTGTTGTGAATTATCAGAAGTTGTTCTTCCACTTTCTTTATCAAATGTTGCCCAATGTGAGGTTACATTAATAATTACATTTGCTGTATCAGTTGTATCAACAATTTTATATTCATCTATTGTTCCATAAAATAATAAAAATGGATCAGATATTAAAGCATTAGAACTGTCTAATAATCCTCTATAAATTTTAACTTCTTTTCCTATAACATTTTCTCCTAAAACTACTGCTGAATATGTTTGATCTACTGCTGATAATTGTATTGCTAAAGAATTTTTTGTTGGTTGATTAGTTTCACTTACTCCTGTTATAGATCGTAAATGACCAGAAGCAGTATAAGTAACAGAACTACCTGAAACACTAGAGGTTAAAGGAAAAGCACAATTAGTTAAATATATTGGTGTAGCAAAACCTAAATGAACTAAAAAAACAGGACTAATATTGCCTGTTGCTAATTCAGTTTTAACATTAGCTGATAAACCTCTTGCCATTATATTGCCTCAATAACATCTAACTCATAACTAAATAAAAGATTACCAGAACTATCAATAGCACCTGTTTCAAACTCTTGCACATCAGAATTCATGTGAACAGTAAAAGGAACTGAATCATAAGTAACAGCACCATTATTAGCTAAAGCAGTTGTTAATGGTGGTTCTATTGTAACAGTACAAGCATTACTTGAACTTGTGGCATCAGCAACAACCATATAAACTTTACTATGCGAATTAAATTTTATAAAATCACCAGCTTTTAATCTTCCAGCACCATCACCAGCAAAACCATCAATAGCAATAGTTGTATCAGCAACAGCATGAACTCCATCAACTAAAAGTGAACCTGTTTCATTACCTAAAGCATTAAGATAACTTGGGAAAGTAACTGTAAAATTTTCTTTTCGTGATCGTTGTTTAATCATAAAAGCCATAATTGGAGCAAAGTCAGAACGAGTCATAGGTGGATATTTAATTGTAAAAGACCATCTTTGACCTTGAACTTGTCGTCTAAATGTTTTTCCACTATCTGTTTCACTTACTAAAGTTTTTTGATTACTCTTAATATTAATAGCTTCAAAATCTGTGTTAGGTAATGCACCACTCATATAATTGCCGCCCTTCCTTTTTCATTAACAGCATTATTAATCATATTTACTATTACCCCTCTACTATTAATTAATAATTCATTAAATCCTCTAGCATCTACTGTATTAATATTAAAATTAACTGTTACAGGTTTTCCACCGCCTAATTGATTATTGGGAATAATAGTACCAGCAGAGTTAGGTACAAATAATTCAGGGCCACCTTCTCCAACAATACTTGGTTTATTTATTGGAGGTCTGCCTCCTTTTTCAAAACCTTTTATTCTATTTAATAAATTCATACCCATTTTTATTGCTAATCCTGTTACCGCAATATTAAATGGAAAAGGTATTGAAGCAAAAGTTTCTAAAGCACCTTTATAAACATTAATCATTCCCTCTTTTATAGCTTTAACTTTAAAAAGTTCTGAGGACTTAGAAATAGCACTTTGAATAGCATTTCCTATTAATGCTTCAACAATTAATCTTATAACTGTTCTTGCAAAATCTTCAAAATTTAATTTACCTGTCATAACAAAATCAGTTAATGTTTTTTCTAATTCTGCAAATGATTTTTGCCCAGCATCTTTAAATCTTTCCATTGCATTAGCACCTTCTGACATAGCTTCTTTAAATCCAGTTATAAAAGATTGTATTCTTGTAGGATCAAATGTATCTTCATTAAAAATGCCTGTTTCATCCATCATTTTATTTGCTAATTCTTTGTCTAAAAAATTTTCTAAACTTGTATCAACAAATTCATATGCTTCTCCTATTTTATTTAGTGCTTCTTTGTATTCAGTAAGAGTAGGAAATAAATCTTTTAAATCATTATCTAGTATTCCATGTGTTTCTATTAGTTTTTCAGTTTCTTCATTATTTGATTTTACTGCTTTTCCTAGTGAACCATCAATCCAAGCATTAGGTTTAAGTGGTGGAAACATATTTAAAGCACTTTCATTATGAGCATCCATTATTTTATTTAGCATTTCTAATTCTGCTTTTAATTTTGCTATTGTTTCAGCATTTTCTAGCATTGAATCTGTTACCCCATCTGTAAGATCAGGAATTTCTATTATTTTATCTTTAAATTCATCTAACTCATCTAAATCTAAAGTTGGTATTTCTATATTAGGCTCTAACTCTTTAAGTGAATCAGATAATTTTTTATTTTGTTCTTCTAGTTTTGTTATTTCTTCTGTTACTTGATTAATTTTCTTTTTAAGGTCTGGTTTTGTTAATTTTGAAAATTCATTAAATGTTTTTTCTAAAGGATCAGGCAATAACATTGCGGCTGTTGTCATTGCTCCAATAGAAAGTGCAACTAAACCCAAACCTCTTGGGCCACTTAATGCAGTTATACCTACTAAATGTAATTGCATTTTTCTTAATGCAGAAGCAATTTTTAATACAGTTCCAGCGAGTTTAAATGCAATAAATCCACCAACTGCCGCTTTTAATATTTTAAAATTATCTGCTACAAATTTTACTGACTCAGATAATGCTACAACTGATTTAGCTAAACCCTCTCCTAATTGAACAGCAATATCTTCTATAGTATCTGAATTATCAGCTAAAAATTTATCTAAATCTCCAAATTGTTTTTTTAATTCTGGAAAAAAACCAGCTTCTAAAATAGTTCTTTTAAAATTAAAGAACTTATCTCCAATCATAGATAAAGTTCCCTCAAATGTTTGTGCTAATTCATCTGTTGCTCCAGAAAATTCTCCTCCAGAACCAAATACTCTATCAAATGCTTCTCTAGTTTCTTCAACTGATACTTTAGCACCAGCAGAAAAACCAAGCATTGATTTAACACCTTTATCTCTAAATAAATCTGCGGCAGATATACCAGCAGAAAGTGATCGTTGAATTTGTTCAGCAGTAGTTTTAAAATCAAGTCCTGTTACAGCCGCAACATTACCTGTTAATTCCATATTTCTTTTAAGTTCTTCAGCATCTTTAGAAACAACAGCTAAAACACCAGCACCTTTTTGTATTTCTTCTAATGAAAATGGTACTTTTGCGGCAAATTTTGACATTTCATCAAATGCTTTTGCTCCTTCTTCTGCTGTACCAAATAAAAATTTTAATCTTACTTTTAGACTTTCAATTTCCATTCCTGTTTTAACAAGAGAACGGATAGCCATTCCTGTTCCCAAACCAATAAAAGCATTACGAAGATTAAAGACTGATTTTTTTACACTATCAAGATTGCCACGAACTCCTTTAAGTGCCTGTTTGGACTTATCTTTAGCAACTATGTCAATATTTACTTTTTTTGTAGCCATTATTTTCTTTTCATTTGAGCAATTCTGTTTTGCCTATCTTGTTCTTCTTTTTTTAAATCAAAATAAGCCATCCACATATTAAACTCTGTAACTGACATTTGCAAGATTTCACTTACAGTCTTATGCAATACTTCTGCTAGAGAAAGTACATTATAAATTTCAGATGTATTTTTTATTTTTTTTTAAGTGTAGATAAATCAGATGTTTCAGATTGCATAATTGCATTTGAAACTTTTGCAATAACATCTGTATCGGCTTTTAATTTGAAAGGCATTTTATGTTCTAAAGTGAACATTTTGTCGCCATCTTTGGTTAGTGATTTAGTAATAATAACATCAATAAGAACATTAAGGTCGCTGTCATTAGCACCTTTGAAAAGTTTTGCCTTTTCTTGCATATTAAATGGCTTACTATAAATAGCTTTGTCGCCTGTTAGTCCCCATTCAGGAACT
>Ga0209992_10000959_pt1 | contig 34095 bp, 27 predicted proteins | sample 2SBtaG_2_FD_182564 | JGI IMG/M metagenome (GOLD analysis project Ga0209992, IMG submission 182564) | Deep subsurface microbial communities from Kolumbo volcano to uncover new lineages of life (NeLLi) - 2SBTROV12_ACTIVE470 metaG (SPAdes)... | ecosystem: Environmental > Aquatic > Marine >...
GAAGTTATTTAAACTGCTAAGAAATATCCTGCCAATAAGTTAAGAATTTTAAATTTGATGAACGACGACTCTATGATTAATTTTAAATCCAATTAACAAATGAATTCAAAGTACGAAGCTATACGAGCCAATACAATTGATGGGTCAATCATTATTGATGAACAAGGAGTTATTAAAGAGATTAATGATTCTGTGGAAGAACTTTTCGGATATCCGTCAAGTAGAGTTCTTGGAAAAAATATTAAGATGTTAATGCCGGAAAAATACCGGATTAGACATGAAGAGTCTATCAAAAGTTATATAAAATATGGTGAGTCAAAAATATTGGTGTTGGACAAGAAGTGGAAGGTAAGAAAAAAGATGGAAAAATTTTTCCAATGTATCTGCAAATTAGCGAGATTTTGGTTGATGAAAAACGATATTTTTTAGGAATATGCAGAGATTTAAGCCTCAAAAAACAATTGGAATTATCCAAAGAGAAATATTCCAAAGCTGAAAGGTTCAGAAAATCAATATTAGATTCATCTTATATCGGAATAATTTGTTTTGATGCATTTGGAATAATTAGAGAATGGAACCTTAGAGCGACAGAAATTTTGGGATTGGAAGCCAATACGATGGTTGGCGAAGAATTTTTTAGGAGAAGGGTGTTTGGGATAAATTTAAAGATTGAAAAAATTGGACAGGATATATCTATTTTTTTTAATAATAAACCAATTTTAAATTCAATGATTGAAGTTGATTGTGTAAACAAAAACGGGAGTTTAGTTCCATTGGAATTGAAGGTTTCGACTTTTAAGGAAAAAGATGAAAAATTTTTCACAGTCTTTTTTAAGGACGTGACGGAGTTAAAAATTATTGAAGATCAATTAAGGCAATCTCAAAAACTAGAATCTATTGGGCAATTAGCTGCGGGGATTGCTCATGAAATTAATACGCCTCTGCAATACATTGGTCAAAATAACTGTTTTTTGGAAGATGCGTTTAACAATTTTCAATTGTTTACCAGTAAGTTTATGGTTCTTACAAATGGAAATTTAAAAAATGAAGAATTTGTTTGTGCGGTTTTAAATTTAAAAAATAATTACGAAAAATGCGATTTAAAGTTTTTTAGCGATGAGATCCCTATAGCTTTAAAGCAATCTCAGGAGGGAATAAGCCGGGTTTCCAAAATAGTCAAAGGGTTAAAAGAATTTTCTTATCCAGGAAATGAAATTAAATTGGCTGATATTAATAAGGCTATAGAAACTACTGTAAATATATCAAAGAATGAATGGAAATATGTTGCCGAATTAAAATTGAATTTGAAGGAAAAATTATCTTTAGTTCTATGCGATGTGGGTTTAATCAATCAGGTTATTCTAAATTTAATTATAAATTCCGCTCATGCGATTAAAGAAAAGGGTCATGGACATAAAGGCGAAATCAAAATATGGACCCAAGAGTCCCCAAAATATATCGAGTTATATGTAGAAGATAATGGAATTGGAATTGAAGAAAAAATTAGACAAAAAATTTTTGACCCGTTTTTTACCACTAAAAAAGTTGGAAAAGGAACCGGGCAAGGGTTATATCTTATTTACTCCATCATTAAAGAAAAACATAAAGGTGCGATTTCATTTAATACTGAAGTTGGAAAAGGCACCACTTTTATTATTAAAATTCCTAAAAATAAACCAGAAACAAGGCATGATTAAAATGTTTTTTTTATAAAAAATTAAACGGCGCTTAATTTGCTTTTCCTAAGTTTATTTAAGGGGAAAAATTTTGCGCGCCTGCAATAAACATCTTTTAGTTTTTTTATTCGCACTTCTATTTTTTTCCTGCAGCACTTTAAACAACCATAAGCCCTGTCTTGATACTAACTTCCCTGGATGTTCTTTAGCCCGGCAACTTTGGCAAGAAGCAATTGATACGGTTGTTCTCAAAAATTTCCCCAATAAATATAAATGGTATAAGGCGGTTGTTTGGGACGATTCTTATGATAATGCCTGGGTATCAAAAGGTCGTGAAGTTAATATTACAAAACAATTTATTTCAAAAATAAATTATGAAAAAGTTTTAGCGGTGGCCGCTCATGAATTGGCTCATTTGCAGTTGGGGCATTACTATGCGCGAAATGGAATAATAATTTTGAATTCCCCCGAAAAAAAGCTTCGGTTTGATGGAAAACCTCCCAGCAATGTTCCAGTTAAAATTGTTGGAAATATTGTTGTTCCAAAAGGTTTTGGAGATTACCAAGAGCAAGAAGCGGATGTTCAGGCATTGATATATTTGAAAAGTATTGGGGTAAAACCAAAGATTTATTTAGATTTGTTAAATTTATTTGTTTTGCACTCTTCTAATAAGGCTATTGAAGAGAGAATTCAATTTTTGAAGGGTTACTTGAAAAAAAATCCAAAATAATCCAAGTAAATTTTTTAGAAGACTTAATCAACGGAAAACGGTTTTTAGTGCACGGAATTTCGTCGCGATTGGTAGATAACGATAAATATTTGTTAAAAAATAAAATACCTGAAAAAAAATGTCAGGTTTTAACTGCGTGGAGATAAATTTTTGTGAATCAATTTCTAAATAAAATGCAGACAGTTCTTAGTATTGGAAAGGCGAGTGTAATTACGAATTCATCAAAAGGTGAGTTGTATTCAGGGATATGGAAAATTCCCGTCTCTGAAAAAACATATTTAGATTTTCAAGGGTTTTTAGGAGACGAATCGGCAGACAAAGTGAATCATAGAACCTTGGAAAAAGCCGTTTGCGGTTTTTCTTCCAAGCACCATTCTTTGCTCAAAGAAGAGTTGAAAAGAGAATTAAATGCTGGAGATTTTGGCGAAAATTTAAGCATATCGGATTTTGATGAAAATAAAGCTCATTTGGGCGATGTTTTTAAAATAGGAGAAGCAGAAATACAAATTACTCAACCAAGACCTCCTTGTAATAAATTGGATTTTAAGTTTGAAAAAATTTCCGTCGTTGCGTTATTTAACAAACTTAACCTGGGCGGTTGTTATTTCAGGGTAATAAAGCCGGGTTGGGTAAAACCCGTTTCATATATGTCTTTAAAAGCGTTTGGGGACGAGCATATTTCCCTTTATGAAGCGGCAAATATTTTTAATTCACCAACCAAATACGAAAAACGCATAAAGCAAATTGAAGAGCTTTCATTTGTTTCTAATTCCTGGAAAGAATTACTAATTAATAAATACCACTTAATGAAAATTAGAGATAAACATGTTTTAAGCGGCAGATAAGTTTCGAGATAAGAATTTTGGTATTAAAGTTTTGATAAAACTTTATAAATGATGGTTTTTTATTTGGAGTTTTTCATTGGTTGATTCAATTAAATTTAAATCCACTATAGGTTCTCGTTTAAAAGATTATAGGGCTCGGCAGGATCAAACCCTGGCTGAATTTTCTTTTCATACAGGAATTGGGATAGCAAGCCTATCAGAAATTGAAAATGGAAAAGTAACTCCATCTGTAAAAACTTTAGTTAAATTATATAAAAATACAAATATACGCATGGAATGGCTTTTGATAGGAGAAGGTTCAATGTTGCGAGGATAGCAAGGTTTGCAGAGCTTAAGAGGCTCTAGAAAACCCCCAAATTAGTTGCAAATCACACTTCCCTTTCGATTTAAAAGAAAACTTAAAAATTTAAACAAAGTTTAACTTAAAATTTACTACTAAGTATATCCGAATAACGAAATTTTACTTGGCTTTTACAGTCAATAGTTTAAGAAAGTTGAATTGGCTAAGAAAATGAAGCCTTTGAAGAGCTTAGTCCTTGCATAGTTTTCTAATATTAGTTTTTTTTTGAAAGGTATAATTATGAGGGGTTTTAAGTTATATTTAAAAACCATTTTATTAGTAAGTTTTTTGCCGACAATGGCAATAGCGGATAGTGAAATCACCATGAAGGATCTATCCAAAAAAATAAATGCAATAGCAAAAGAAAATAAGAAGCTAAGACAACGTCTCAAAAAACTTGAATCTTCTAATGACGAAAATTGGTCGGCGGCTTATAAAAAATCGTCTTCTAAAAAGAATTTATCTTCTTCCAAGAAATCGGAAATAGTAAAAACTAACAATAGATATTCCTATGAAATTCTTAATCCACTCTGGGATCTTGCCAGTAAACCAAAATTGATCTTAGATAAAAAGAAAGATGGTATATTGCAAGAAGACTCTGTTACTTTGAGCGCCTCGGTATTTGCTATAGCTGATTATCAAAAGAGTAATACTCAAGATAAATTTGGATATTTAATGCGCCATCCAACGGGGAATAATCAGCGCGCCAAAGAAGTATCTGAAGCTGTTATTCATTCGGCGCAATTAGCCCTAACAGGAAATTTAAGTAATTGGTTAACCGCCTATTTTGAGATGTTATATGATCCTCAGCAAAGTTTTGGCGCTGGAACAATTACGGATTTAAATAGAAATCAGATTCAGCTAAGGCGCGGTTATGTGTTGCTTGGAGACTTAAATAGATCTCCACTTTATCTAGCATTGGGTAAATTAGATACTCCATTTGGTTTAATGGATACTGTTAATCCCTTTACGAACTCAACTGTTTGGCACGCCTTCGGAGGATTGGTTTATGGCGCAAATGCGGGTTTTTCTCAAGATGGTTGGAAGTTTAACGTAATGGGCGTTCAAGGCGGAGCGCAATTTAGAGCCGCTAATGTTCCCGTAGATGATAGTAATATACCTAGTAAATTAAATAACTACGTTTTGAACTTGAGCAAAACATTGCAGGTGGGCGATTTATTTGAAGGAATGATTGGAGCGTCATATATTAGAGGCAGCGCCTATTGTCAAAATTTTCCTGTTACTCATTTTAGCGCCTGCGACGAGCGAAATGGAGCTTATGATATTTACGCTCGGTTAACTGCCGATAATTGGCTTTTACAAGGAGAATATGCTGAAACCGAGGATGAGTGGCCGGGAACTTTCAATCCAACTATACCTCAACACATTGCGTCAAAAGTTTCTAGTTGGTCTGTTGGCGGCATCTATGGTCCCAGAATTCCAAGTTTAGCTAAATTAGATTTTAACATCTCTGCGGAGTTTAGTCGATTTGTTGCAGGGCCTGAGGGCGCTCCATGGGAGCATCAAGATCAATTAGTGCTTGGCCTAACTAGTTTTATCGTACCAAACGCCAAGTTATTTGCCGAATATATTCGTACGCAGGGATATGCGCCCCTTAACTTTATCAGCGGGGGTAATTTGGGAGACGGGGTTACTCATAGTAGTTCTAGCGCTCATTCAGATATATTTTTAGTTGGCTTTAACGCTGCATTTTAGTTTTAGGTAGATCGCATTAAGACTGTATATCTTCAAAGAAATTTGCGTACACATTCGTGTGAGGGTATACAGTCAACGATGCTACTGCTGGTGGAAGGAGTTTAAGAAAAATAATGAGTGTTTAAGGCAGTTTGTAATTGAGACTGTTTAAAAAACTCGAGTTCACCTAAAGTTTTTGCGTATGTTACTTCATAAAACGAGATAGAATTATTACTAATGAAAACCGGATACAATTAGAGACGGATTCTTAGTTATATCCCTTCAACCCAAAACTGTCGATTCAAATATAAATAACTATTGGTTCTTTGATTTCTTCCAATTTTGAGTAATTTCCTAGTCTAAGCAGGTTTATCTGAGAAATTTTAATTCCCTTCGCTAAAAGTTTGATTCCATTCATGGTTTCAATATCCTTCGCTAAAATATCCCCTAATTTTAATTTTTTAAATGGAATGGAAAGCATTTTGTTTTTGTCTAAGACCTTTTTTTCATCGGTATTTAAGAAACATTGAATGATTTTTGTTAATATATTTGGGTCATACCATCCTATTCTGCTGGACAAAATTTCAAAGACTTCTTTTTTTGATTTTAGGTTTTCTTCTAAGTCAACTAGATCAATAAGCGGTTTAATTATTCTGGCCCCTAAGGGTATATCGTCGCCCTTTAAATCGTTTTTAGGAAAACCTTCGCCATTAAATTTTTTTTGTTGGTATAAAATGATATTGGAAACTGTTTCCAGTCTAGGGATATTGGAAATTAATAAAGAAGCAAACTCAGGTAATTTTTCAACTAATATTTTTTCATTTGTTGCAAGAGGCGCATTATTCTTCAATTTTTCATAAACATTATTAGGTAGGCTTAAATAACCCACTTGGGAAAGCATTGCCGCTATTTCCAATTCCCAAGAATTTTTAATGTTTAGAAAAGCAGCCAGAACAGAAATCAGATTTTTAATTTTGATTCCTTTTCCAAATAAGTCTGGATCAAATTGCGACATTAATTCCGTTAAAATAGCTACGCTTCCGCTAACTGTTTTTTCTAAGAGTTCACGCTCAGCCGTTATCAATCTGTGTTGTTCTAGCGCCGAGGATATTGTTTTTCGAAATAGCTCTTCATTACAGGGTTTTGTAAGGAACCGAAAAATATTTCCATTATTTATAGCTTCGACCGCCGTTTCTTGATCTGCGTTTCCCGTAAGCATAATTCTAGTAGCTTCGGGTAATTTAGATTTAATCTGTGAAAGGAATTGAACGCCGTTAATTTTTGGCATTTGCATGTCTGCAACGACCACTGCAATGTCTTTATTTTTATGGGCAATTTCTAAACCGATTTTTGAGCCAAGAGCAGTCAAAACCTCGAAACTTTTGAAAAATAACCTTTCATAAGCTTTAAGGATATTTTCTTCATCATCTACGAACAAGATTTTGTTGGACATTAGGTGTTAAATTAACCTTCGTTTATTGAATTTGGCAACGCTTTGATAGGCTTCTTTTCGATCATTTTTGGAATAAACTCATCTTTGTTATCGGGTAATAAAATAATTTTGATTCTTCTATTTTTTGCGTTCAAGATATCTTTTTTAATAAACGGCTCAAATGGTCCATAGCCAATAATTCTAAAAAATCGATGAGTTTTGACCCCATTTTTTTCCAAAAATAATCTGGCGGACGAAGCTCTTTTTACTGAGAGATCTAGATTTGATCCTTTTCCATTTGCATATGGGAGACCGTCCGTATGTCCCTCAATAATAATTCTATTAGGTAAGCTTTTTATTCTTTTTGCCAGCCATCCAAGAAGGTCTTCAGCCTTTGACGTTAATTCGGCCTGTCCAATTTTAAACATTGGTTCATTATCTTTGTCCATGATTTCGATACGTACGCCGCCAGCATGATTTTTTACTAAAAAATGTTCTTCTAAGCCTGGAAAGCGTTCTCTATATTCCCTTACCAAATCTCCCCGTAATTTTGCAATTGAAATTTCATCTTGGAACAATTTTTGAACTTGGTTTTGATTTTCTTTAGGCGTTTTTCCCTTGGAAAAGTCTTGTTTCAGGTTTTCGCCAATTCCTGTTAATTTATGCAAACTATTATTATGAAAATATTCGACTAACGCTTCTTTGGTTTCTTGCGATAATTGGGAAATGAGCCACATGACAAGAAAAAAAGCCATCATGGCGGTTACAAAGTCGGCGTATGCTATTTTCCAGGCTGAAGACCCATGATGCTCATCTTCGGTTTTTTTTATCTTTCTTATTATTGGAACTTGTTTCAGACTTTCTGAAGATGTATTTTTTTCAAAGTCTAGTTTTAGCTTTTTTTTCTTTTTCAGTATCTTTTGAAGTTCAAGGAAATATTCCTTGGTTGATTCGTCGCCAACTCTTAACTCTTTTAATTTGTCTTGCGTTTCTTTTATGGAATTAGCCAATCCTTTTATTTTTGTTTTTAACGTATCACCTCCTCCAATGGCGTTCTCTAAAGAGGCGATCAACTCTTCTTTTTCTTTTGAAATCAATTCTAAATTTATTAACTTTGAATTCAGATTATTAAGGTTTACTTCTTGATTTGTTTCGCTCTTGTTTAATTTTTGAGCGGGCAGGGGGGCGTCGTTGTCGATTTCTATTGAACCTGCTTCATGTTTGAGATCATTCCTTTTTTCATTTTCTGAAAGACGGAGATTAGTTCCATGGTCTGCTTTTAATTGCAAACGAACCATATCAATTTCTTTTTTTAACGCCTTAATATTTGATTGAAGTTTTTCTTTTTCACTTTTTTCCTTATCTATAAGTTTTGCAAAACCTTTCGCTTTTTCGAAAATAGTTTGCTTTTCTTCTAAGAGTTTATTAATTTTGAAAACTTCTTTTTTTAGTTTTTCGTTTTCCAGGCTTCGTTGATCAAGGTTAGCCGTTAGTTCTTTTTCCCGACATTTTAATTCTTCAATTTGTTTTAAGTCTGTTTCTTTAGATAAGCCGGTATTATCTGAGAGGTTGGTTTCTCGATCTAGGTTAAAACTGCTTTCTAAATCAAAGTCAATTTTATTTTTCTTTAATATATTTTTAGCTTTTTCTAAATTTTTACTAAGATCGTCGAATTCTTTATTTTTGATAGTTTCTTTAAGTTTCAGCTTTTCTAAAATTGAAAACTTATTTCTTTTTTCTCGATCGAGTTCCTGCTGTTTAACTTTTAGCTTTTCTTTAAATAATGGGTTTGTTTTAAGTTCTTTTTCCAGTTTTTGCTTTTCCGATAAGGAAATTTTAAAATTGACGCGTTCTTTATAATATTTTATTCCTTCATCGATAGCTTTTTTAATTTCATAGCTATCGCAAGGTTTTGTTAGAAATTGTAAAATATTTCCGGCATTTATCGCTTTTTTAGCGGTCTCTTGATCGTTGTTTCCCGTAATCATGATACGGGACGTATCGGGATGGTTAGCTCTAATTTCAGAAAGCACTTCAAGGCCATTAATGCCTGGCATTTGCATATCGCAAATTACGACTGAAAAGGGGGAGTTTTTTTTTAAAGCTTTCAGAGCTAATTTGCCGTTTAAGGCAGTTTCTATTTTAAAGTCCTTTTTTAAAAAACGGCTGTACGCTTTTAAAATGTTTGGATCGTCGTCGACTATTAAAACTTTATCTTTCATTAATTGTTTTAAAGAGAGATGGTTTTGTTAAAATTTTTCAATTTTTTTAAATTCTTTTAATGTTGTTTCGACTTCGAAAAAGTCAGGTCGTATTGGAAGGGGGATGGCTCTTCTTCCAAATTCCAATGTGATATTAGAATTCAGGCCGCTTGCATAGCAAATTAGGATAACTTTAATGACGTACAAAAATTCTTTTTCTTCATTTGCGTTATATTCAATTTTTTTTGCGATTGGTCCAACGATTCCATAGCATAAAAAAATACCTAAAAAGGTTCCTACTAACGCGGATCCTATACTATGGCCTAGAACTTCGGGGGGATCGCTTATATGTTGCATAGTTAACACGATTCCTAACACTGCGGCAATAATTCCTAACCCTGGTAAAGAATCTGCAATATAATTGATTAATTTAGAGGATTTCATGTGCTCATGAAAAAAGTACTCAATTTCTGAATCAAATAAATTTTCAAGATCATAATGAGGAATTTTGGCGTTAATCATTACTCTTAAAGAGTCTACTAAAAATTCAACTTGTGGTTTCTTCTGTAGGAACCGAGAAAAATTAGAAAAAACTTTACTGTTTTCGGGATCGTCTAGAGTTTGTTCTAATTTTATAGGACCGTTTTTTTGAATAAAACGAAATAAATTCTGCATCAATCCTAAGAGTTCTTTGTAATCGTTTGTGTCGTAAGGTTTTGAAAAAAAGACTTCCTTAACGCTTGATACAATTGTTTTAAATTTTTGGGGAGTAGATATAATTATGAATGCGCCGACTGCCGAACCTCCAATAATCAAAAATTCGACTGGTTGGAAAATTATAGAAATATTTCCTCCTTCAATAAGAAACCCTCCTATAACCGAAAATAAGACAACAAAAATTCCTATAGTTGCGAACAAAGAAGTTTCCTTTTAGTTAATAAATGTTTAAAGAGAATTAGCTTTGTGCGGTTTGATCAATCCACTCTTCGCTAAAAGAAATTAAACGCTTAATTTGGTTAGAATCAAAAATCCGCTCCAAATAATCAAGGTCTAATAAACGCTTAGAAGTATCTTTTGATGGTAGACTTTTTTCTCTCAAAATGGCATTTGCGATATGCACAAAGGTCAAAGGAGTAACTTTACCTGTGCAAACCTTGGAAGGGGCATTATGAAAAGCGATTATTTCTATAATGGAGCTTGGAAACCCCCAGATTCCCGCTAAATAGGAACCTATAATTGAATAATCCCACATGTTCATATTAGGTTCTGTTTCTGGATATTGGTTTTGTAAAAAATGATATTGACGGTATTTTTCTGGAAAATAAATCGCAATAATAATATTGCCAATTTCATGCAATAAACCGCCTGATCGCGAAGTGTCTTGAATTTCCTGATTCGCTTTGCATTCTTTAGCTAAGCGGTAAGAGAGGTTCGCTAAATTAAAACTGTGTTTCCAAATTTTGTTTAAAGAGTTTTCATGGATATTGCCTTTAATTTCATGGAAAATTTGACAGTCTAAAACTAATTTTTTTATTAAATCCAGACCAAAGTTCTTAACGGCTTTTTCTGGGGAGGTAATATTGTGGGAAACTCCAAAAAAAGAAGAATTTGCGATTTGCAAAATTTTGGACGACATCCCAATATCCGTAGAAATTATTTTTGCTATTTCGTCCAAATTATCGTTGCCAATTTTTAGCTTTTTATTTAAGTCTTCATCAAACGATTTTAAGCTGGGCAATGAATTTAATTGGGTTAAAAGGATTTTCAGCCTAGAGTCTTTTAGATCAGTTTGGAGTTTGAAAGAGCTTTCAATTTTTGCTTTTAATTGATCAAATTCGCACGGCTTTGATAAGAATTGATGAGTGGCTTCCAGAGAACGTAAAAGGGCAGAACCTTCCGACTGACCTGATAAAATAAAACGAATGGTTTGCGGACTAATTTCTTTTATTTTTTGAAGCAGCGCCGCGCCGTTCATTCCCGGCATTCGCATATCTGAAATAATTAAATCAAAATTTTTCGCGGAAAATTTTTCTAGCGCTTTTTCCGGTCCTTCGGCAAAATCACAGTTCCATATTTTTCTCATTGACCGGCATGCGCGTTTTAAAGAATTTAACATGGCCGGTTCGTCGTCCACAAAAAGTATATCAATCATTTTTCACAAGGTTGGTTTATTGATTTTTCTTTACTAAAAAATTGATTTTTAAATGAGATTATTTTTTTTATCCCTTTTTCAAACCCTATCGAAACCTCGGGGTCAAATTGAGTTCCGATATTTTTCCTAATTAATTTCAAAGCTTCTGTGTCGCTGATCGCGGCTTGATAAGGCTGGTCGAATGTCAGTTCATCGTAACAATCTGCAATAGTTACAATACGCGCTTCCAAAGGTATTTCATCTCCCATTTTTTTATTTGGATATCCTTTCCCATTCCACCATTCATGGTGATTTAACGCTATTTCAGAAGCGGTTTTGAGAAAGGGGTTTAGGTTTGGGTCATAATCGTTTTGATATTTGTTGCCTTTAAAGGAAAAAAATGCGCTTATGCCGTCTATTTTTTTGTTTAATATTTGGTGTCCTAATATGCAATGTTCTCTTAACCCTTCCCATTCTTCGAATGAAAGGACGCCCGTTTTTTTTAAAATTTTCTCAGGAATGAAAGTTTTTCCTATATCGTGTAGGGGGCTTGATAAGAAAAGTTTTTCGATAAAATTTTGACTTAAACCCAAGTTTTCGGCTATTAAACGGGTATAACAAGCGACTCTAACTCCATGGTTTCCCATAGTTCGATCTCTAATTTCTGACAAATTAGACAAACGCAAAATCATATCCAAATGCGATTTTGATAGTTCCTCTGTTTTTTCTTTAACGGCTTTTTCTAGATTGCAGGCGTTTTTTACTATTTTATCGATATGCGATTTAAGCCTAATTGAATTTTGTAGACGAGCCATCAGTTCTAAATTATCAAAGGGTTTGTGTAAAATATCCGTGGCCCCCATTAGCAAAGCTCTTTTTTTTATTTCAATATCCGATTTACCCGTGAGAACTATAAAAGGTATATCTTTTGTTTTATTGTCGTTATGTAATTTCCTTAATAGATCAAAGCCATCCTTCCCGGGCATCGAAATGTCGGAAATGATAACGTCAAAATTTTCGGTTTGGCATTTTTTGACAGCTGAATCCACACAATCGGCAAATGAAAGTTCCCAAATCTGCCTTTGTTGAAAAAGAGCCCGTTTTAATGATTGAAGAATATTTTCTTCGTCGTCTACAAAAAGTAATTTTGCTTTCATTTTTTTAGCGCTAATTTTTAGTTCTATAATTTGTTCAATGCATCCATTAATGCTTTGACGATCAAAGAGTTTTAGCTAAATTGAATTAAATAGTAATGAATAGATATTTGAGTACTGCTTAATAAGCGTTGATTTTGTTTGGGGGTGATTGCAAGATTTAATAAGAAAGAGCATGTTATTTTTAATTGCTTAAAATTTCCTTGAAAGTATTTAAAAAATTTTAAATTTTCTTTTTGAGGGTTGGAAATGATTCTGCGAACCCTTAGAGTCAAATGATAATTACAGCAAAAGCCATACCATTTTTTCCCAACTTAAGTTGAAATAAAGTTTGGATTAGAGAGCTAAAGAAGATCTATTTAATTTTGTGGAATAAACTTAGATTTTTTAATAAAAAGTTTGAGTTGTTTTTTTATGCGGGAGATAAATCAGGAAGGAGGATTTTGCTGATAAAACGGAAGAGTATTTTGATTACAGAGATTAGTTAATTTTAAATAATAAATAGATTAAGAGTAATTTTTTCTTTGCAGGTTATATCTTTGCATTTTATCTCTTAATGTTTGTCGGGGAATTTTTAAAGCTTCGCATGTTTTTTTAATACTGCCTGTATGTTTGGTTAATTCATTTTCAATAATATTTTTTTCGATTTGAGCTAGCGTATCGGTTAATCCAACATCGTTATTAGAGAAAATTTGAGGATTTAAATCATCGGGGGTAGGAGTAGAAGTTTCGGAAAAATTGAAATTTAATCCCAATACAAATTTTTCAGCCTCGTTTTTTAATTCTCTAATATTTCCGTCCCACCTTCTTTTAATCAAGTTATCAAAAAAAGCTTCTTCTATATATGGAATAGATTGGTCGTATCGGGCGCATATTTGAGCGACAAAGTGCTTGAATAAAATTGGAATGTCTTGTTTGCGATCTCTTAAGGGGGGTAAAGCAATTTGCACAACATTGAGACGATAAAAAAGATCTTCTCGGAATTTCCCTTCTTGGGACGCTTTTTTTAAGTCAATTTTTGTCGCGGCAATAACCCTAATATTTAGTACTATTGGCTTATTGGAGCCTATCCTTTCTATAGTCCTTTCTTGTATAACTCTTAATAATTTTACTTGTAAATTTAGCGGCATACTTTCAATTTCGTCTAAAAAAATAGTGCCGTTATTTGCAAATTCAAATTTACCTATTCTTTTCTGGGAGGCGCCTGTAAAAGCCCCTGTTTCATGACCAAGCAGTTCGCTTTCAATAATAGTTTCTGGAAGGGCTCCACAATTTATGGGAACAAATGGTTGGTCGCTCCTTTGGCTTTGATCGTGAATTAATTTAGCGGTTAAGTCTTTTCCTGTTCCCGTTTCTCCTAAAATAAGAACATCGGCAAACGAGTTGGCGATATTTTTAATATATTCCCGCAGGTCTTGGGTAATTTTGGATTCTCCAATAATTTCATTCTGTTTTTTTCCATTTAATACTTTTGCTTGCAAATTTCTTAGTTCAATAACATATTTGCGTTTTTCTAACGCTCGACTAACCGTATTTCTAAACGTTTCCAAATCAAATGGCTTTTCGATAAAATCATAAGCTCCATCTTTTATCGCCTGAACCGCCGTTTTTACGTCTGCATAACCCGTAATTAATATAATTGGCAATTCTGGGTCTATCTCCAACGCCTTTTTCATTAAGGAAAGCCCGTCCATTCCACTCATTCTGATATCCGAAACTAAAATACCTTGCCAATCCTTGGTAATGAGAGGAATCGAGTCTTCCGCCGCCTCAAAAATCAAAGTATTCCAACCCATTATTTGGAGGTTTCTTTTTAAAGATTTAGCTAAGTTTTTATCGTCTTCGACAATGATTACATTTTTATAGTTTTTCATTGATCCAGACTTTTGAAAATTCGTTTAGTGACATGGTTATTTTTTTTGCGAATATCTTCTAATAGGATTTGTAGAAAAACTCAAAGCTTAAACTGAATAGATAAAGTTTAAGTACACGAAAATCCGTCCATTTTGAGCTAATTTTTTTAAAAAGCGCCGAAAATTCGTTGATTAGAGCTAATTTTACCCTATCAAACAAAAAAAAACAAATGGAACGAAGTTTGCTTATATTTATTTATGGAAACTCAGTTAGATTCTAAATTTATTTAAGCTTTAAATCAATGAAAAGCAATTTAGACATAGTTTGGGTATTAGGTTGTTCGGTTTTAGTTTTTATTATGCAAGCCGGCTTTTGTTGTTTAGAAACAGGAATGGTAAGAAGTAAAAACAGTATTAATGTTGCAGTAAAAAATATTCTGGATTTTTCTGTTTCCTCTCTTTTGTTTTGGATGTTTGGTTTTTGTTTAATGTTTGGTATTGACTTTTCTGATATGGAAAAAAATCCAGTCTATTTTTTTTCCACACAGGTGATAATAGGATAATTAGTTTTTTTATTTTTCAGATGTTTTTTTGCGGAACTGCAGTAACTATTATTTCTGGCGCAGTAGCAGAACGCTTGAGACTTTTTGGATATTTGTTTATTGCTTTAATTATTTCAGGAATTGTTTACCCAGTATTTGGCAATTGGGCTTGGGGAGGCAGTCTTGGGAACGAACCATTAGGTTGGTTATCGCAACTTGGATTTTTTGATTATGCGGGGAGCACCGTTGTACATTCAATTGGAGCTTGGGCGGCTTTAGCTATCGTTATTATTATTGGGCCTCGGACAGGTTGGAAGAAAGAAAGTAAGCATATAGTTAAAGGCAATAATTATCCTGTGGCAATATTAGGTTTGTTTTTATTAGCTTTTGGATGGTTAGGATTTAATTGTGGAAGTAGTTTTGAGTTTAATGGAAAAACTCCTTCAGTTTTTTTAAACACAATTTTAGCGGGTTGTTGTGGCTGTCTTTCAGCATTTCTGGGGTCATGCCATTTTTATAATGGGAAATCAAAAGTCGATTTACTTATTAATGGAACTATTGGGGGGTTTGTTGGGGTAATTTCATGTCATGGGTTTGCCGGTATTTGGGGAACGCTATCGGTCGCTTTATTTGGCGACCCAAGTAACTGGATAAATAACACCGACAGAATTGAACAACTTTTTATACAAATTATAGGGGTTGTTGTTTGTTTTTTATGGGCTTTCGGGCTTACTTATGTTTTAGGAAGTTTTTTCAATAAAATTTTTCCTTTACGAGTATGTATTGAAGACGAATACAAAGGGTTAAATGTCTCAGAGCATGGAGCGTCAACGGAGATTTTAAATCTTTTAGAAGACATGGAGAAAAAAAGTACGGGAGATTATTCTAATATAGTATTCGTAGAACCTTTTACGGAAATAGGCGAAATAGCTCAAAAGTATAACCAAGTAATAGAAAAAATAAAAAAACGAGAAAACCAATTACAAATTAGCGCAATAGAATCCCGATCAGTCATTGACACTGCTTTCGACGCTTTTATTTCTGCAGATTCGTCTGGCATAATCAAGAAATGGAATAAAAGAGCGGAAGAGATATTTGGTTGGTCTGAGGAAGAGGCTTTAGGCCGTGGGTTCTATAGCTTAATCGTCCCCGAAAAGTATCGAGGGGATTGCAGATTGGGTATAGAACGAGCTGTAAATTTAATGAGGGTTACTTATACCCAAGCTAAGCACAAGATGGAATATATGGCTTTGAATAAAGACAATCGCGAGGTTCCTGTAGAAATTTCTATATCACCTTTAGTAAGCGGGGATAAGATTTTATTCAACGCTTTTATTTCGGATATTACGGAACGTCGGAATTTGCAAATTCAACTAAATCATGTTCAAAAGTTAGAGTCGATAGGCCAACTGGCGGCTGGCATCGCTCACGAAATCAACACGCCGTTACAGTTTATAGGCGATAACACTCGCTTTATCCAGGATTCAATGGAAGAGTTGATCCCTTTAATAAACGAGTATCAAATATTGAGCGGAAATCCTGGAAACGAAAAACTTTCTATGATTCTTAAACAATTAGAAGAAAGATATGAAGAGAAGGACGTTGGTTTTTTACTACAGGAAATACCCGATGCGGTAGAACAGTCTTTAGAAGGAATTAATCGAGTGACCAAAATAGTTGCGGCTATGAAAGAGTTTTCGCATCCGGGAATGAGCGAGAAAAAGTTGAACGACATAAACAAAGCGATAGAAACAACGATCAACGTATCGCGTAATGAATGGAAATACGTTGCGGAATTAGATACCGACTTAGCTCCAGATCTTCCTCTTATTCCCTGTTATTTAAACGATATCAACCAGGTGGTATTAAACTTAATTATTAATGGGGCTCATTCAATAAAAGATAAATTAAATGAGAGCGAAAACGATAAAGGAAAGATTGCGATCAGTTCAAGAGTGAAGGGGGATAGCGTAGAAATTAGAATCGCGGATACGGGAATGGGAATACCCGAAGAGATTCGACCGAAAATCTTTGATCCATTTTTCACAACCAAAGAGGTTGGGCGGGGCACAGGACAGGGATTGTCTATCGCTCACACAATTGTCGTTAAAAAACATCAAGGAACAATCGATTTCGAAACCGAAGTGGGCAAGGGAACTGCTTTTAAAATTAAACTTCCTCTCAGTTCAGCTGAATAATTTTGAGCTTCGGTAAATCGATTTAGATATTCTTACTTTAAAAAAAACTTATTGGGAGAATTAAATTGTTTGAAAATAAAAAAAAAAGAGCTAAAATACTGTTAATTTTACCTTTACTTTTAATTTTATTCTTTCCGACTGCTTCGTTTTCAAGTTCCAAGCAGACATCAAAACAGACTTCTAAACAGAAAGACACATCGCAGAAAAAAAATGTAATCGAATTTTCTTACTATTTTGATTCACGCGACTACAACACCGTAAATATCTTAACCCTTTTCCCAAATCTTCCTTTGGATCTAAATATATTTGGGTTTGTTGATTTTCATGGAAATCAAAATGAGCCGGAGAATAGATATGATTTAACTCGATATTTTATGGAGTACCGGTTAGGACGCCCTCTATTTCCAAAAAGCTCTGGCTGGATTAAAGGACTTGGAATTGAAGCGGAGTATAACGATTTCAACGGACAAAGAAATCATGTTTCCCGATTTGGAGTAACCTATAAACATAAATTTGAATTATTTAATAAAACAAAAAGTTGGTTGCAATGGCGTTATCACCCTTATGAGACGGACGGCTCTGGGAGCCAGGCTAGTTTAATATATTTTATTGGTTTAACGGACGATTTGTTTATCAACGGGTTTGCCGATATTAATTTTATCGAAGACGGAAAAGATCGTTGGTTATTGGAGCCTCAACTTAACTATAAGTTAACCGATTTAATAGATGCGGCTATTGAGTTTCGCTACAATGAGTTTGAAGACGCCAATTCAAAATTAGACGGGGTTGGAATTGCCCTGGGTTTGAAGTTTAAATTTTAATGGGGTCTGTAAAAATTGCTTTTCGACACGAGCGGGCCTTATAAAATAAGGTCCTGCGAGTTGCCTAAAGTAAAAATATCGACTTATTAGAGATTCCTTAATATTTTGGGACTGACGCATGAATACTTTTTCTAAAATTAAAAGTTATGTAATTTTGCTTTCTATACTACTTGTTTCCTGCAGCGATGAAATTAAATCAAGTAAAAGCGGACCATTGAAAGAGAAAACAGTTTCTAAGGTTTACAACTTAAAATTTGGACATGATATGCCAGGGGTAAGCCCTCAACAATTAGCGGCAGAAAAATTTAAAAAGATTGTCGAAAAGAAAAGCAAAGGTCGGCTGAAAATTGAAATATTTCCTAATCAAATAATGGGGACCGACCAGGAAATGATCCAAAAGGCAATAAAAGGGGATTTGGACATCATTTTGCCACCATTATCAAAATTGAGCTCTATAGTTCCTTCAGCGTTTTATCTAGATTTACCTTTCTTTTTTGAAAGCAGAAAAGAGCTTTACAAAATGTTGGATGGAACGCCAGGAGAAATCCTAAGGGAAAATTTTTTAAGGAAAGGTTTAGTGGGTGTTGCTTTTTGGGAAAGCGGTTTTAAACATTTCACAGCGAATAAAGAGATCCATTCACCAGCAGATTTAAAAAATTTAAAAATTCGGACTATGAAAAACCCATTTTTGTTCGAACAATATAAACGATTTGGAGCAAAACCATACTTTATAGATTTTCTAAAAATTTCCGACGCTTTGAAGGATGGAGCTATAAACGCCCAGGAAAATTCTCTTGTTTCGATATTGAATTTAAAGTTATATGAGAGCCAATCGCATTTAACATTAAGTGAACACGGCTATATTGGTTATCTTTTGTCATTTAGCAAAAAAGTTTATGATAATCTTCCTCAAGAATTACAAGAACTCCTTTATTCTACAGGAGTAGAAACCGCCTTATATCAAAGAGAATTAACTCTTAAAAAAGAAAAGTTTTATTTGGAAAAATTGCGGGAAACAAAAATTAAATTTTCCAAGATGGCTCCATATGAAAAAAAGAAATTTAAAGACCGATTAAAGCCTGTAGTTGAAAAATATAGGGAGCGTATTGGTTTTAAGTTGATGGAGCTTACCAACCAAATCAAAAATGAACAAGTTCCTATTTCTGATGATGAAATTATTATAGGGTTAGATGCGGATTTATTTGCAGGTTCGGCTCCTTCAGGTTTTACAATCAAGAGAGGCGCCAAAATAGCTATTGAAGAAATTAACAGTCAGGGAGGGGTATTAGGGAAAAAACTACGCTTGATTTCCAAAAATCATTCGGGAATCAGCGCTCGCGGGATTAAAAATATTGAGGATTTCAGTAAGACTAAATATTTAATTGCCGTATTAGGGGGACTACATAGTCCTGTCGCTTTGGCGGAAATTGATTTATTGCATAAGGAAAAAATTATCTATTTGGTTCCTTGGGCCGCGGCGACTAAAATTGTGGAAAATGGAAAACACCCAAACTATGTTTTTAGAGTATCCGTAAGAGACGAGTATGCTGGGCCTTTTTTGGCCAAACAGGCTATTAAGCGTTATAAAAAAATTGCGTTGTTATTGGAAAATACAGGCTGGGGAAGAGGGAACCACAAATCAATAAATTCCGCTTTAAAAAAAGAAGGCGTAAAGCCAGTTACAGTGCAATGGTTTAATTGGGGCGAACCTAATTTATACAAACAATTATTTCAAATAAAAGACTCCGGAGCGGAAGTTATTATTTTGGTGGCAAATTCTCCCGAAGGAAAAACTGTTATTAAAAATATGAAGAAAAGAGGTATAGATATTCCAATTTTATCTCACTGGGGAATAACAGGTGGAAATTTTGGATGGGAGCTTAAAAAAGAACTTCGAGAATTTGATTTGGAAGTCCTTCAAACTTTTTCATTTTTCAATAATAAAAATAATAGAACCAAGTCTTTTCTGAAAAAGTATTTTAAATTTTTTAAACTTGATGATGAAGATAATATTATAGCTCCCGTTGGAACGGCCCATGCTTATGATTTGATTCATTTATTGGCCCTGGCGGTAAAATCGGCAAATAGCCTTGACCGATCAAAAATTAGGAATGCTTTGGAAGAAATCAAAAATTATGATGGATTAGTAAGGAATTATATTAATCCTTTTACCTCAAACGATCACGACGCGTTAGATTCAAGCGATTTTTTCATGGCTAAATTTGATGAAAACGGACGAATCATACCTAAATATTTAAATTGAGTAATGGCGGTAAAAATAAAGAGTCTTAAAACAAAAATAATTCTAAGTTTTTCTGTTTTTGTGGGAGTGGTTTTAACTTTTATTACACTAGTTGTTGGGTTTATGCTCACGTCCACATTAAATCAGGAATTAAGAAGAACATTGCTTTCTGAGGCTCATTCTTCATTAAAAGGTATTGATAATCGGGTTTCATTCTTAGCGGAAAGAATAAAACAGTTTAGTCAAAACGAATTTGTAGTAAACAGTTTAGTTGATGTGGAAGGTAGAAGCATCTATTTGCCAAAGCTGGTGGAAAGTTTTAATAAAACTGGAGATTTAGTGTCTACGTCCATCGTTGATTTTACAGGCAAAACTATTTTTGAAAAAAGCAATTTCGATGGGATAAACCATGCCTTAATAAATATTCACGAAACATTAGAGAACGGAAAATTTTTTATTGGAATAAATAAAACTTCAAACAATATCATAATGGCTGTTCCTATAAAATATTATGACTTCCCTCAAGGAGCTGTTGTTTCAGAATTTAAAATCTCTGCCATTTTAAATCGCACTCTGGTTAAAAGACCGTTTATTTATTACAAAATTAAAACTAAAAATGGATTAATCATTAAGGAAAATTACCTGGAAGATCAAACCTATGTTTCAGTGCAGATTAATTCGCTTGAAGAGTTCAATTATTTAAACGAATTAATTGATTCATTAGAGCTTGGAGAATCGAAAGATATTATTGATTTGCGGATCAAGAAAGCTCTCTTTAAGTTAATTTTTATTGGATTAATTTTTTTGGTTCTTTCCATTGTTTTAGCTTTTAGAGTTGGCGCAAATATCTCTAATCCAATTTTAAGCCTTTGTGAAAAAATAACATCGGGTTTGGACAAGGATAAAAAATGCAGTCCTGTAGGAACAAATGACGAGTTAGAAATATTAGCCGGAGAATTTGATAAACAAGCCTTAAAGTTATTAAAAGCTAAAGATCTTTTAGAGCGAAAAGTTCAAGAACTAGACGTTAAAGAACAGGAATCCCGATCAGTCATTGACACTGCTTTCGACGCTTTTATTTCTGCAGATTCGTCTGGCATAATCAAGAAATGGAATAAAAGAGCGGAAGAGATATTTGGTTGGTCTGAGGAAGAGGCTTTAGGCCGTGGGTTCTATAGCTTAATCGTCCCCGAAAAGTATCGAGGGGATTGCAGATTGGGTATAGAACGAGCTGTAAATTTAATGAGGGTTACTTATACCCAAGCTAAGCACAAGATGGAATATATGGCTTTGAATAAAGACAATCGCGAGGTTCCTGTAGAAATTTCTATATCACCTTTAGTAAGCGGGGATAAGATTTTATTCAACGCTTTTATTTCGGATATTACGGAACGTCGGAATTTGCAAATTCAACTAAATCATGTTCAAAAGTTAGAGTCGATAGGCCAACTGGCGGCTGGCATCGCTCACGAAATCAACACGCCGTTACAGTTTATAGGCGATAACACTCGCTTTATCCAGGATTCAATGGAAGAGTTGATCCCTTTAATAAACGAGTATCAAATATTGAGCGGAAATCCTGGAAACGAAAAACTTTCTATGATTCTTAAACAATTAGAAGAAAGATATGAAGAGAAGGACGTTGGTTTTTTACTACAGGAAATACCCGATGCGGTAGAACAGTCTTTAGAAGGAATTAATCGAGTGACCAAAATAGTTGCGGCTATGAAAGAGTTTTCGCATCCGGGAATGAGCGAGAAAAAGTTGAACGACATAAACAAAGCGATAGAAACAACGATCAACGTATCGCGTAATGAATGGAAATACGTTGCGGAATTAGATACCGACTTAGCTCCAGATCTTCCTCTTATTCCCTGTTATTTAAACGATATCAACCAGGTGGTATTAAACTTAATTATTAATGGGGCTCATTCAATAAAAGATAAATTAAATGAGAGCGAAAACGATAAAGGAAAGATTGCGATCAGTTCAAGAGTGAAGGGGGATAGCGTAGAAATTAGAATCGCGGATACGGGAATGGGAATACCCGAAGAGATTCGACCGAAAATCTTTGATCCATTTTTCACAACCAAAGAGGTTGGGCGGGGCACAGGACAGGGATTGTCTATCGCTCACACAATTGTCGTTAAAAAACATCAAGGAACAATCGATTTCGAAACCGAAGTGGGTAAGGGAACCATTTTTACTATTCGACTTCCAATTAACAAAGAAAATATCTAAAAATGGTTATGTAAAAAAATAAAATAAAAATTTAAAGTTGACTTTAAACACTTTTCACAAAGTTTTTGTTTTTGAAACTGTTTTATTTAACGTTTTCTGGATTTAACGAAAGAGAATTACAATTTTTTTGTGAACTATTTAAATGATCAAATATTCCTATTTCTCTTAAATAAGGCTCGTCAAGTTTTGTTGAATTTAAAATCAAAGAATTTGCCAAATGAACAAAAGTTAATGGCGTGGGAAATTTATTTGATGATTTGGAAGGAAAGTTCTGAAAAGCGACAGCTTCAACTATCGGATAGGGTAATCCCCATAGTCTTAAAATGTAAGCGCCTATTTGGGTATGGGGCGCTCCAAAAGCTTCGATTTCGGTTTCCATAATACTTTCATTCGCGCAGTTTGTTTCCCATGAAACTTTTTTAAACTTTTCAGGAAAATTCAATAGACATATAAATTTACCGATTTCATGAAACAGACCTGCTGTGAAAGAAAAATTTTGAATGTTATTATCCATTTTTTCTGTTTTCGCCAGCGATAAGCATAAATATCCTACTTGTAAGCTGTTTGCGTAAATTTTTTTAACTATAGGTTCAATGGATTTTGACACATTTTGTTTTGAGAAAACCTGATGCTGTAAAACCAACGATTGAATAAAATCCAGTCCTAAAACTTGAACCGCCCCTACTGGCGTGGAAACTTTTTGAGAAATTCCGAAAAAAGCTGAATTTGCCACTTTAAGAATATTAGCGGACATACTGACGTCTTTAGAAATGATATTTCCAATTGTTTCCAGCGTTGAATTCTCAGATTTTAACTCTTCCATTAAGTCATAATATAATTCTGGGAGGCTGGGTAATGAATCAATGTTTAACAAAGTTTCCTTTAATTTTTTATCTTGTAAGTGATCATTTAACGACAAACTGGAGTTTATGGATTTTTTCAAAAAATCAAAACCGCAGGGTTTGGATAAAAACTGGTGCATTGAACCAAACGCTCGAACAAAAGCTTTTCCTTCCGTCTGGCCGGATAAAATAAAGCGTAACGTGTCTGGGTACAAATTTTTTACTTGATTTAAAAACTCCGCTCCATCCATTCCTGGCATACGCATATCGGAAACGACTAAGTCGAATTTCTTTTGCGTGAGTATTTTAAGGCCTTTTTCGCCGCTATTTGCGAATTCGCATTCCCATTCCTGTCGCATGGAACGAACTGCTCGACGAATGGAATTTAGTATTGAAATATCGTCGTCAACAAAAAGAATGTTTAATTTTTTTCCCATTTTTAATCGCGACAAAATCTATTTGAGTTTAATTTGGGGATCAGGTTTTATTTTGAGTTTGAAAAGACATCTTGTGAAATGAGAGAAATGATTTGGTCAATAAGTTTGTCTGGGCTGTAAAGGCCTTTTGTGAATATTTTTTGAACTCTGTTATTTAACTGTAAGCGATCTTCATTTGTTAGATACTTTGCGCTAAGAACTATAATTGGTATAGATTGCCAAGAGAAGTTTTCATCAATCTTGTTAAGTAACTCAAATCCATCCATTTCTGGCATCATTAAATCAAGAATAATTAAATCCGGTTGCTTTTCAGTGATTTTTTGGAAACCTATTTTCCCATTTTCCGCTTCGTGAACATTGAAATTATTTTTTTCTAATATTGATCCAAGCAATTCTCTTTGTTGAGGGTCGTCGTCAATTATTAGAATTTCCGAGCAGTTTCTTTCGTCTAAATATTTTTTTAAAACTGAATTTAATTGGTTCCTATCTATTGGTTTTAAGAGATATTCCGCAGTTCCCAAAGAGTAGCCCTTATTTTTATCGTCAATCATAGACAAAATTATGACTGGAATTTTAGAAAGTTCCGAATCCTCTTTTAATTTTGTTAATACATTCCATCCATCCATTTCTGGCATTTGAATGTCTAAAACAATAACAGAAGGGAGAAGTTCTTTAGCTCTTTTTATACCGTCTATACCATCATAAGACGCAAAGTACTGATAGCCTTTTTTACTAAGAGCCCACATCATCAAATCCTGAATAACTGGATCGTCGTCGATTACTAGTACTGAAGGATTTTCTAAAACATTTGGCAGCGAATCGATATATATAGGTAATTCAATATCGTCGGTTTGAAATAGTATTTTTTCTGAAATTGGAATTTTGATCGTGAATGCTGATCCTTTATCTATTTCGCTTTGAACGCTTATATCTCCTCCCATCAATTGCGCAAACTTTTTGCTTATTGCCAATCCCAGGCCCGTGCCACCATATTTGCGAGTTGTGGAGGAGTCTGCTTGAGAAAAATTTTGGAATAACTTGCTCATTTGATCTAAAGTCATCCCTATTCCAGTATCGGTAATTTTGAAATAAACCCAATTTTCGCCTTGGGAACGTGCTTTAGTTACATCTAGAGAAATTTTACCTTCATGAGTAAATTTTGTCGCGTTATTTAATAGGTTTAAAAGAATCTGTTTCAATTTAGTTACATCTGTTGAGAGTTCTTTTAAATCATTTGGCATATTGATCGTCAAGGAATTATGATTTTTATCAAGGTTAGGTTGAACAATAGAGACCACTTCTTCAACTAAGTTCGATACATTGCATGATTCGATAAATAGTTCCATTTTTCCGGCTTCAATCTTGGAGATATCTAGAATATCGTTTATGAGTTTTAATAAATGTTTTCCGGCGTCGTTGATTTTTTTCAAATCAGGAACAAAGTATTCTTGGCAATTGGTTTCAATGGCAACATCTTCCAATATCTCGCTGTAACCAATAACGGCATTTAATGGCGTTCGAAGCTCGTGGCTCATCGTGGCAAGAAAAGCGCTTTTAGCATGATTTGCAGTCTCAGCTTTCTCTTTAGCTCGTTTTAGTTCGCTATTGGTAACCATTAATTCCCTAGTGCGTTCTTCAACTTTATTGGTTAACGTACTATTAAACTCTTTTATTTCATCCATATAGGATTTCAATCGAAGAGAGTTGTTTACTCTTGCGATCAGTTCCTCAAGGTTTATAGGTTTATTCAGTAAGTCGGTTGCTCCCAAATCTAATGCCTTACGCTTAACATCCTTGTCGTCCAGACCAGTTAACATTACAATCGGGATATCGTTAGTTTCTTTTTTACCTCTCAATTCTTTTAGTAATTCAAATCCGTCTTTTTGAGGCATTTTTATGTCGGAAATTATCACGTCGAAATTTTTTTCGTTATTTGTTTTTATAGCGTCATCGACGTTTGAAACAAAGGCCATTTCCCATTTTTGATTGTAATCTCTTAAAAGCCTTCTCAAGCTTGAAAGAATATGAGGCTCATCGTCTACGAATAGAATTTGGTTTTTCATGGCTTTTTTTAATAATCAGTAAAATTATGATAATAATATTCTTTAAAAATGTAAAAAGCAAAAATGATACCATCGAAAATTAGAGCTAAAACTACTGTTATTTCAATATGTTTAATGCTTTGGAAATAGTTTTCCAGTTACCCATTCACCAAATTTGGTGAATTCCCAAATGTTTTTATTATTTTCGGTGAATTTATTTTCGAATAAGTTGGAGGTTCAAAAAACTGTGAGGACTTGATTCTTTGAGAACGGATTACAAAAAGTTTTTGCGATTTAAATTGTATTTTTGCATCTTATTGCGGAGAGTTTGACGGGGGATTTGAAGAGACTCTAGAACCATTGAAATATTGCCGTTATTTCGTCTTAATTCTTCTTCGATAAGTTGTTTTTCAAATTCGGTTATCCTATCTGCAAGGGGAGGCAGTTTATCTTTTTCTATTTGAATGTTGCTATGGGAGTTTTCAAATCCTGAGTTAATTTCCATAGGAGGCATGTCTAATCCAAGCATATGTTTTTCTGCTTCATTTTTTAATTCTCTTATATTTCCCTCCCAGTCTCTTTCTAAAAGCTGGTCGAATAACCTTTTGGATAATTGGGGAATGGATTGATTGTATCTTTTGCAGACCTCTGCCACAAAATGCTGAAATAAAATAGGAATATCTTCCTTTCGATCGCGCAACGGTGGAATTTTTATTTCAACCATATTTAAGCGGTAATATAAATCCTCTCGGAATTGACCAGTTTTTGAAGCTTCTTTTAAATCTATTTTGGTAGCCGCTATAACTCGTATATCTAGCGGAATCAATTTATTGGAACCCATTCTTTCCACAGTTCGTTCTTGAAGAACGCGGAGTAATTTGACTTGAAGGTTTAAAGGCATACTTTCAATTTCGTCTAGAAAAACAGTTCCCTGATTGGCGAATTCAAATTTACCAATTCGAGTTTTAATCGCTCCCGTAAATGCTCCAGATTCATGTCCAAATAGTTCGCTTTCAATAATTGATTCTGGGATAGCGCCGCAATTAATAGCTACAAAGTTGCGCTCTTTTCTTTTACTATTTTGATGTAAGCATTTTGCAATTAGATCTTTTCCTGTTCCTGTTTCCCCTAAAAGCAAAATATCCGCATGAGATTGGGCTACATTTTGGACAACATGCCGAAGTCTTTTAATTGATTCTGATTTCCCAATAATTTGATTTTCTATATTATTTTGATTGGAAACCTCAGCCCGAAGTTCTCTCAACTCCATGACGAAATTCCTTTTTTCAAGGGCGCGTTTGACTACTTCTAAAAATGTTTCTATTTCAGTAGGTTTTTCTACGAAATCATAAGCTCCATCTTTCATCGCTTGGACGGCCATGGAAATATTTCCCTTTCCCGTAATTAATATGACAGGCAATTCAGGATCGATTTTTAGAGCTTGTTTCATTAAAGTAAATCCATCCATTTCAGGCATCATTACATCTGAAATTAGAATTCCAGGCCAATTATTATTTAATCTTGAAAGGACTATTTTTGCGGAGCCAAAAATTTCAACTTCATAACTTGAGCGTTCTAAATTTCTTTTGTAGCCTAACGCCACATTTTTCTCATCGTCAACGATTATTATTTTCCCGTTGATTTTTGCCATATTGGTTTTTTCCTGTTAGATTATTTAATAATTTCAGGATGTTTATATCTTAATATATTTTTAATAGTTTGTTATGCTTATTTCGCAAAGGATTGCTTCGGAATTCCAATTAGGGCCTTGGTAAAACCTTGATAGAAATTTCCTCCCATAGCAGAATTAATGGACTCAATGGAAATAATAGAAAGCAATTAGCTCATTGAAAAATTAACAGATTTAGGATACCGCCCCAACATTAAGCAGTTACAAAAATAGTCCGTTTCTGACTCTTAATCAGTAGGTTTTTTAAATTCTAAACCAAAGAAGAAGTATTTGAGTCAAATATAGGTCATTCACTTAAATCCAAGAGTTTTTATATGTTTTTTAAATATTGATATTGCAGAAGGTGATGAGCTAATTCAACCCTTGAGCCAACCGATTAATAATCAGTTGGTCCTTGAGAAATTTGTAGACACTAAAACAATAATTAATTTGATTATAAATTTTCTATGGTGTCTTTAAACATATCTTCTTCAAATGGAGATAATTCTAATCTGGAAGGATCTATTTTGGATATTTTTCCTAAAATTTCATCCACGTCTTTCCCCAATGACTCCTGACTTTCGAATTTCAAAGTGAGTTGATAAGGAAGGCCATACTCCTCTAATAATGTTGCAGAAAGAGGCATGAAAAGTTGTTTTACCGCAGTGCCATATATTTCATAATTCCCTGGTTTTCGATCAAATTGTTCAAAAACACTTCTTTGGATATTATCCAGAGCCTTGAGATAGCGAGGAAAATTATACTCACACCACCGACGCAAAAACATTAGAACAGTTTCAACGGCTTCTGAAGGTGTGTTTATTTTAGAGTTATCCTTGATTTCAGTAGCAATAAGAGATGACATTTTTTGTACTTGTGAAAATTGAGACATCTTGAAATGCAATTGTTTGGCACTAAATATGCCATCCTTTCCCATTTCACCCATCAGATATTTAAAAATAAGAGTGCAGACATTGGATAACTGATCAGAATTAGGAAACCTATTCCAATTTAAGAAAGGGTGATATTTTTCCATGTTGTTAGTTATTTCTTTTCCAAGCTGAAGTTGACTATCTGGTGAAAGTCCAACATTTTGCTTTATTACTTCTATAGGTAGAATATCTTGAGCGTGAAGGTATCTAAGTTTTTCTTTGGAATGTTCTGATAGTTCATAGTTGTCAATTTGGATTAGTAAAGATTCCGGGGCGTTTTCCGGCTGTGTGATCGAAGGAATATCTACAAAAGGAAGTTCTTGCTGAGGCTCTTGGTTCAATACATAAATATGACCAACAAAGTGCCTAAACATGCGCCCAGCTCTTCCTTTAATATTATTAAATGTAAATTGATCAAATTTTTTTGTGGCAATTTTATTGTCATAGATGATTATATTTTTTGCGGCAGTATTTACACCCTCAATAATAGTTGATGTGCAAAGAAGAAAAGGAATAACTCCTTCATTGAATTTTCTTAAAATATGGTAGGCCACTGATCTAGGAAGTGCTCCATGATGTATGGCAAACCCATCCTCAATAAAATCTGCGAGATTCCAGTTAGGATGATAATTGTCACGCAACCACTTTGCAACGCCGCGAACGGAATTATTTGGCGATCTTATACCTTCATTTCTCAAAAAGTCTGCTAATTTATAAGCACTAGAGGCAGACTTGCAAAAAACTAATGTGGGTTCTTTTAAGGTTCTACAAATATCTAAAGCTCTTTCTTCTGCTTTTCCTTGTTCAATTAGTTTAATTTCTGAAGCAACTGTAGAAAAATCAGTCCCAAAATACCGAAAGTTTAGTTGTGTTTTGTCTATAGTTATATCTTGGACATTTGGACCAATCATGAAAAATTGAGCCCCAGATTTTAAAAGCTTATAGAAAGCATGATTTAAGACAAAAGTACGCTCATCTTCGCTTGTGGGGCTTAGCTTATAAAATTCATCTACTACAAAAAAATCTGGAGTTGGAAGTTCATCAAATTCAACAAACCTTTCTTGAGTTAAAACATATATGTTTTTTTCTGCAGGTGATTGTGAAGGATGAGTAATTATTTTAAATTCAGTGTTAAATCTTTTGGACAATCTTCTTCTTGTTTCATCAATTAGCGCAATAGTTGGTACGATAACTACAGCACACGTAAATCGTCTTGAAGCAATCATTGCATCAATCAAAAGACTCTTTCCAAAACTTGTTGGTGCACTAAGAATTACATTTGCTCCATCCATTAAAGCCCTATAAACTTTCCCCTGCATGGAATGAAGGATAATATCATCGAGCCCATCCGGAGTATGAAACTCCAAATTTAAAAGATCATTTGTTGACAACTCTTCTAATTTAGTTAGATAAGGAAAAAGCCCAGATTTTTGAATAAGACTTGTCAAAACTGGATGAAAACCGTTAAAAATATGCTGATGCTCAAGAATCCTGATTAGTAATTCTCTTCCTTCATCCTCATTGTTATTAAGTAAGCTTGCAATTTCTGAAAGTGCAGAAAAAGAATTTTCCTTTAACCATTCCGGATTCGAAAAATTTTGGAATTTAGGGTTATTCATCTTTGTAATCCTTCAAGCTTATTCTGAAGAATTGAAATTAATTCTTCTTTTTTATCTAACGGCACTAGAAAGAGATGGATGCGAATTGGTGGCAGGTTTCCTTCGGTAAACTTTTCATATGCTTTTTGAAGCTCTTCTTTTAATGAATGTTTAAACTCTTCACATGTTTCAGTATGGCTTGAAACGCATGAACTTTCATAAGTAAGAAGAACAGGCAAACATATGCATTTAAAGACTGTATCAAGAGATTTCCGGCTACTAATTAACTTATTTAGCTGTTCTCGATGTTTCCAACGAGAATCAATTTTTGAAGAAATTAATATAAATTCATCACGCAAATAATCGTTTCTAGTATGATCTTCTAGTTCTTGTTTAACATCTCTTATTGCCGAAGAAATACTTTTATAAAATTTAACTTCACCTAACCACAATTCAAGTTCGCCATCATTCTCTACAACATGAACCGCGTCAAAACCTTTTACAGTTTCGTTTAATGCAGATTTATAATAAATTTTGCTGATTGCGGGTTCAGAACCAAATATTTCACGAATTAGTGCGTGTAGTAAGAGTTCTCCAAATTCGCCTCTTTTTTTATATTTTTTTGTCGTAAAAACAGTTTTGGCCGCTTTTTTAATTAATCGTACTGCCGTAGAGGAATTTAAATCCTCAAGATCAGAATATTTGAGAGCGAACTCTGGAAGCCATTCATAAAGATAATCTGCCATTTCTTCATTTCGCCATTCCCCAGACTCAAATCCTGCAGAGGCACCCGTTAGCCCTGGAGTTCGATTAACATCATGAACTACCAGGTCAAAAAATGCCTCAGGCTTATTTCTAAAAACTGTCATGAAACTTCCTAAACGAAAATGGTTGTGGGTGTAAAGAAAAGAACTACATGGAGTTTTTCAATGTGAACCAAAAAAACATTTTCGCCTAGGTTGTCAAATTTTTTTTCATATACCGATTTAAATAGGTTCGAGCATCAGTAATGCTATGTCACATAAAATCCTTTTTTAATAAGACGAAAAGCTTATTAAAGTCATAATATGCTATTTATCACTTAATTTTCAATACCATAAGTTTTGGTAATTAAAATCAAATAAAAAAAACTAAAAATTTTAGTTAAGAAATTTTATTTTATTAGACTGCACTACAATCCTTTTATATCCCTCCATGTTATTTTTTCTTGATCCACATGAAAGACAACTTCACACCCTTCGATGACTTTTACAAAAAATACGATACCTATGGGCAAGAAACCGTAGACGATATCATTTCCAGATATTCTTCTTCTGAATCTGAACGCCACCACACTATTTCCTCTCTGATTGAAACTCGCTATAAACAGCGTGACGCTGAACTGGAATCTTTAGAAGAAAAATCGAAGCGACTTCTCAAACGCCTACAAGCTATCCATATTCAAAGGATGCTTGAAGAACTGCAATGCTTCAAAGAAGTAATAGTTCTACAAAAACGCTTTACCCATAACAATGAACAATCAAGCAACTGAAGAAAAAATAAGAAAACTGGCTTCCCTTGATAACAAAAAAGCTCACTTACATTGGTTGTTTTATCTCTCAGGAGAAGGCAAAGAGCGAAATGATGCCGATGAACTCATGGACATCATACTTCATCAACAAACAGGAAAAGATTTTCAAAAGAATATCCATCTTGACCCACCAAATGCTGATTCATGTTTTGGGGAGTTTCCTTTAGGAGCAGTTGAATATCCTCCGGATAATATGTACTGCCCCTTCGGATTAAAAGAAAACGAATGGATCAAGCACACACTCATTACGGGGATGACGGGAACGGGAAAAACCAATCTGTCTTTTAATATACTTCGTCAGTTAACCGTTCGCAACAAACCTTGGCTAGTTTTTGACTGGAAAAGAAATTATCGAGATTTAATCCAGTTTGATGAATTTAAACATACACCAGTCTTTACCGTGGGAAGAGATATTGTACCTTTTAGATTTAATCCCCTTTTACCTCCACCCAATATTGAACCTGGGGAGTGGTTAATGAAACTGGTTGACGTAATCAAACACGCTTACTTTGTAGGTGAAGGAGTGGAGTATCTCCTTAGAGAAGGTATTGACTGGGTGTATGAAAAATGTGGCATGTTTGAAAAAAAAACATCCATCGTTCCCACTTGTTATGAAGTGCGTTCCTATGTTGATAAACAACGGCTTCAAGGGAGAATGTCTTTATGGAAAGCATCGGCTATGCGGGTGCTAGAGAGTTTATGTTTTAAACATGGACTTGGTCCCGTGGTTAATGCTAATACAGCCTTTGAGTATGAAACGCTTCTTAATGCAAACGTCATTCTAGAAATGGATGCGCTATCTGATTCCGACAAAATATTTCTCACTGAAGCTCTCATTCTTTGGATATATGAATACCGTAAAACTCAAGGAAAAAGGGAACAGTTTCAACACGCCCTCATTATCGAAGAAGGGCATCATGTCTTATCTCAGAAAAAAGAAAACTTAGAAGGATCAGAGACCATTATGGAAACCAGCCTTCGTCAAATTCGTGAATTCGGTGAAGCAGTTATTGTTATTGATCAGGAACCAATCAAACTCAGCAATTCCATTAAAGCTAATACTTACACCAAGATCACTTTTAATCTTGGTAACGGCAAAGACGCTGAAGAAATCTCTTTGTGCATGGGATTAAACAAAGAAGAATCTGATTACATTAATTTACTTGAAGTGGGAAAAGCCGTGGTGTCTATGAAAGGCAGAATAAATGCTCCACTTTTGGTTGCATTTCCAAAAATTGATCTTAAAAAAGGACTTATTCAGGATAGTAATTTGCTAGTGCCTAAAACAAAAGGAGTTGTTATGTCTGAATAAAATGAGTGTCTACGATATCGTCACAGATACCATCGTAAAGAAATTAGAAGAAGGTACTGTTCCTTGGAAACGTCCTTGGAACGGCATTGGCTCTCCTAAAAATGTTGTTTCCAAAAATGAGTACAAGGGGATTAACCGATTTTTGCTTGACCTTTCAGCATATGAAACTAATTATTGGTTAACGTTCAAACAAGCAAAAGACTTGGGAGGGCATATTAAGAAAGGATCAAAGTCCACTCCCATTGTGTATTGGAACTGGCTCACCAAGAAAGATGAGAAAACTAATAAGGAATATCAGGTTCCGTTGTTTCGCTATTATCGAGGATTTAATCTGGAGCAAAGCGAAGGGTTAGAACATCTCATTACCGATTTGCATAAAGAAGAAGAGACAAAGCGAATACTATTTGAACCCATTAGTGAATGTGAAAAAATTGTTGCAGGGTATCCTAATGCACCTCCGATAAAATACACGGGAAATCAGGCATATTATCATCCAGCAAAAGATGAAGTTGTATTACCTCCAAAAGAACATTTCCATAGTGTTCCAGAAATGTATTCTGTGCTTTTTCACGAACTTATTCATTCAGTAGGTCACATAAAAAGGTTAAATAGAAAAGGCATTGCTTCCCCTACTTTTTTTGCATCTTACGAGTATTCTAAAGAAGAACTGGTAGCAGAAATGGGAGCAAGTTTTCTCTGTTCTTTAACAGGGATAGATAACGATACATTGGAAAACTCTGTTGCGTATATTCAAGGTTGGTTGTCAAAATTAAAACATGATAAAAAGCTGTTGGTAACAGCGGCAGCACAAGCAGAAAAGGCTGTTCAATGGGTTTTAGGAAAAGATCACTCTCCCAGATAATGATATTTGAATAAGATATGGCAAACCGCTATATTTATATATTTTCCAACATATTGAGGATATAATGTATTTATCAGTCACTTCCAAGCTAGGTAATAAAATCAGGATAAGCGAAGAGCGATGGAAGCTGATTATTAACACTAAACATCCTGAAATCAGAGGCAAAGAGAATGAAGTCCATAATGCTCTTATAGACCCTGATGAAGTTCGAGTGAGTCAAAGTGATCCTGCCGTCTTTCTTTATTATAAATGGCAAGAAAAGCTTTCCCTTTGTGTGGTGGCAAAACATGTGAATGGAGACGGATTTATCATTACCATTTATTTTACAGACAGAATTAAGGAAGGAAAAGAAATCTTCAGGAGGGAATCATGAATAAAATAAAAGTATTTTTTGACAAAGAAGGTAATACACTCGACGTCTGGTTTGAAGAACCTAGAGAAGTCGTTTGTGAAGAAACCGGAGACGAAGTAATTTTGAAAAAAGACCCAAAAACTCAAAAAGTAATTGGGTTTGAAAAATTGAATTATGTCCTTGATCAAACTGGCGTTGACTTAAAAGAACTTCCCGTTGAAGTTGTTATTAATTAATAGGATTCCTTCATCTGCGGTAGTTGAGATTTGCTTTTACAAACGGTCTCCCAGTTAAGATATTTTAACAGGTTTTAAGCGGCGTTTTTTTCCTCCTCTGAGTTTTCAAAAACATATTTTTGATAAAGTATCCGGCCGTCTT
>Ga0209992_10000960_pt1 | contig 34094 bp, 46 predicted proteins | sample 2SBtaG_2_FD_182564 | JGI IMG/M metagenome (GOLD analysis project Ga0209992, IMG submission 182564) | Deep subsurface microbial communities from Kolumbo volcano to uncover new lineages of life (NeLLi) - 2SBTROV12_ACTIVE470 metaG (SPAdes)... | ecosystem: Environmental > Aquatic > Marine >...
TTTAGCATTTAAGTGACCCGTTTTATGATGTTTTTCCCAAACCCAATCATACTTATATTTCTTAATATTACTCATTCTTAATGCACTACTAAAAGGCTCACTACCAAATAAAACTATTGCACCATTAGGTTTTATAATCTTGTTTATCCTTAACCACATTTCATCAAAAGGAATAACACTATCCCACTTACAAGCAGTAGTGCCATAAGGTGGGTCTGTAATAATTGCATCTACCTTAACACCATCAGCAATAAGTTTATCCATCACTTCAAGACAGTCGCCTTTGTATAAATCAGCCATTGATACGCTCCTTAGCAATCTCAAAATACTTATCGTCTAGTTCAATACCTATAAAGTTTCTGTTTAGGTTCTTACAAGCCACTCCTGTTGTTCCACTACCCATAGTGAAGTCTAAAACTACCTCGCCCTCATTGGTATATGTTTTTATTAGATACTCCATAAGTGCTACAGGTTTTTGAGTTGGGTGAAGTCCACGACATTTTTCCCTATTATTAAAATATTGGACACTACTTGGATTTCTTAAATTAGAGTAATTACCACTCCTATCCTTGTTACTAAGACCCCCACTTACTTCCCCTGTTTTACTTTCAAGTTCGTTATACTTATGTTTTATTCTTTCTGCCCCACTACCTTTGCGTAGTTGTTTTATTGGGTAATAATTGTGGGTACTATTTGAGAAAACAAGAACACTCTCGTGTTCTTTCATAGGCTGATATTTTAATACAGCAAAATTACTACCAACTGCTTTTTCCCATATCCATTCATACTTAAAATTGTTTATGTTACTATTAACTAAAACACTCGTAAACGGCTGACTAGCCGTAATTACAATAGCACCATTATGTTTTATAAGTTTATTCAACCTTTCCCACATATCATCTAAAGGAATAACACTATCCCACTTACAAGCAGTCGTACCATAAGGCGGGTCTGTAATAACAGCATCTACCTTGATACCATCAGCAATCAGTTTATCCATTACTTCAAGACAATCACCTTTGTATAAGTCCATCATTTGTTCTTGTCCTTCTCTCTAAGTAGTTGATTTATAATATCTTTTGCTGATTCACAAGTATGTTGCCTAACCTGTTTATCGTCCATGTAACTGATTCTATCGAGCAAGTCTTTAACGCCCACAAGAGCAGTAACACATTGTTTCTTAGAGTGATTCCACCACATTAAAGGTCTCTTTCACCAAAGTTATCATCATCAATAAAGTATTGACTAAGACCATAGACTGCCCAATGCAATGAAGGTGTGTCTTTATAGATACGATGATTTAGACCACTTCTTGATATACCTAGAAGTTCTGCTGTCTTTTCTTGCGTTAATCCAATTCTGCGAAGTTCTTTAGGAATTGAATCGAAGTAAATAGTTTTGTCCACATCTTTGTAAATCCTATCTTGTGCCATAATCATATTTAGTTGTTGAATTAAGCACATATTATATCATCTGTGAAACAGGGGGTTTTGTAGAATATTCAACATTAGCACATTAACTTACGCGCTATCGCTTGTTTGCTCGATGCTAAAGCATCCAAGCTTCTCTCTGTTACTGCGCGTCACTTCGTTCCTTACTGAGCTATAGCTCTTTTTTTTAAGAGCAAGAGCAGTTCAACTATATTCGGTTAAGTTGTCTAGTTGGGGAAGTCGGGGCAAAGAAATCCCTAGACTTAATTAAAAGCCTAGAGAGATTTACATTCGTATAAAGCGCCTAAGCAGTCTTCATCGTAAGGTCACTCTATTACGTTAGTGACTCAGAGTTCATCGCTACCTTGTACAGGCACTCACCCTCTATAACTCTGCGCTAGATTTTAAAACACTGTAGAGGGTTCATTACCCTACTAAGTTCGTAACAAAGGTTGTGGGCTTTACTTCCACATGTCTGAGTCCTTCCTCAGAAACCAATGACTTAATCTAACATCAATCAATAGCAAACACGTTTGGTGAATCTCTTTTTTTTATTCAGGTGTGAGTGAAACCATTTGGTCAGACATATCACCTGTCGTGTCGGTGAGTTGCCAAATAGACCCATAAGAACCCGATAAGGGTATAATATGTTCCTAGGTGGCGCAATCACCTAATTCGACCCTCTAAGTGTTATAAGCATTTAGAGGGTTTTTTTTGTTTCTGAGGAAGATTATAAACTACCTTTTGTAAAAGATGTAAAAACTTTTTTAACTTTTTTTGTAATAAAGTCTTGACACCCTGTATCACCTTCTGTACAATACGCAGTAACTTGATTGAGAAATTAAGTTCTTTTAAATAAAACGGAGATAGAAATGACAAACTTAGAATTACACAACCTAGCAAGAGAAAATGCTAACAAAGCAGTAGATGCTTATATCAAAGAAAACGGTGAGACTCAATATTGTGGTTACGCTTATGTAAAGATTAAAGGCAATACATCTTTTTACCGTGACCTTAAAAAACAAGGATTAACATCAAGAGATTGTTACAGAGGAATGATGGTTGATGATATTTTAGACACCAATACTCAGTCACTAGATGTTAAAGAGGCAGGTGTTGAGGCTTATGCCAACACTTTGTTAGACAATGATATTTATGCCTTTGCAGGTTCATACTCACTTTAACCAAACGGGGCGAAAGCCCCACACTTTAAAAAAAAGGAGATACACATGAGCAGAATGACTAACCAAGAACACGCAGAAGCAGACCATTGGCAATCACGCTACGAGGCTTGCTACGATACAGCACTTGCTGAGTATAAAGACTCGATTGAACTTATTAAGCAATCATTTGAACACAATCTAAATGACACACCTATCAGTGAAGTGCCATTTAAAACAATCAAGCACATGGCGGATGCTGTGGAGCAGATGGTTAAGAAGTCTTGGTATCACTATGTCGATGAATACGATGATATTGAATATGACTTTGAGAGTGAACTTAAAGACATACTGTTAGACGAATACGGATGGGAGATTTAATATGTTAAAGGCAATTTTAGAAGGCTTGGTATTCCTAGTGTTTGCATTAAGTTTTGTTGTACTTTTAGTAATGATAGGGGGTTAGTGTGGACATCAAATTAATCAAAGAGAAATTACAGGCTCACATCAAAGAACATGGTGTGCCACAGGTTCAGCAAGACCAAGAACCTGACATGAAGGCATACATGGACAGCGAAGCGTATGCTAGAGAGTTTGACAAGGCGTTCGGTAGCCCTAAGCAACAGATTGATGACATTATCGAAGGTTTGGGGGTTTAGTCATGAGCGATTATGTAGTTTTATATTATGACGACCCTTGTCATTCTGATTGTTGCCAAGCACCTGTGCTACTAGACGTAGATATATGTTCGGATTGTAAAGAGCATTGTCTGATTATCTGTGAAGACGATGACACAGGCGAAGATTTTATTTATAACGAAGGAGAAGTATGAACCAAGAAAAAAGATTATTAGATTATCTGAGAGATAATAACGAAATTGACCCATTACAAGCGTGGCATGAATTAGGCATTTATAGACTATCTGCTGTCATCTTTAAACTACGCAAAAAAGGTCACAACATCATCAGTAACCGCAAGACTGTACACAACCGATTTGGTGAGAAGTGTCGTGTTGCAAGATACCGTTGGGGGTTGTGATGGATTTATTTGAACTACTAGTCGGTGCGAGTATTTTGTACCAAGCAGGGCTTTTGTATTTAATTTTTGGAGAAGACAATGAACGTATTTAAAACACTAAACAAAGTAAACGTGAATGAACACACTGAGCAAAAGGGTCAACTAACCTACCTATCTTGGGCTTGGGCTTGGGCAGAAGTTAAGAAGGCTTACCCCGAAGCAAACTACCACGTCTACGAAAACGAGGACGGATGGTTGTACCACCATGACGGTAAAACTGCTTGGGTAAAGACAAGTGTAACGATAGAAGGTCTTGAGCATATTGAGTACCTGCCTGTCTTAGACTTCAAGAATAAGTCAATACCTATGGATAGTATTACTTCAATGAATGTCAACACGTCTATTCAGCGTTCTATCACTAAATGTATTGCTCGTCATGGACTTGGACTATACATCTACGCAGGTGAAGACCTTCCAGACATCCCTGTTTGGGAAAATGGCGAGCGTGACGAATATGTACATGCGCTTAAAGAGGTTGTTGGTGAGTCTGACTTTGACGGCATTAAGCAACTATGGAATGAACTAACCACACGTCAGAAAAATGACATTTGGAAGGCGTTTGATAGTTCTGAGCAGGTTGTTATTAAAGAGGGCTTACGCAACCTAGACGACTAAGTTATAATAAAAGAACATCGACAAGGTTCATCGCCTGTATTGGTCGGTATGAGGTTCAATGATAACTCTCTCCTCGGGAATTAATCTCCATCCTCTAAAGGCAAAAGATGCGGTTTGTCCACGATACGGACTCCAAATTACTTTAATAAAAGGAGAAACAAAATGGCAAGTTTAAATCAATGTTCGTTCATCGGTCGAGTTGGACAAGAACCTAAAATATCATATACAGCAGACGGCAAGGCAGTAGCAAACCTAAGCATGGCATGTTCTGAAACATGGAAAGACAAGGACGGTCAAAAGCAAGAAAAAACAGAGTGGATTCCTGTGTCGATATTCGGCAAGTTGGCAGAAATTGTGCAACAGTACGTTCACAAAGGCTCTCAGATTTATGTGTCGGGCAAATTTACGACCCGTAAGTGGACAAATAAGGAAGGGCAAGACCAATACAGCACTTCTGTCGTTTTGTCGGGATTTGGGGGTGTATTGCAAATGCTAGACAGCAAATCAGACTCACCAAGCCAAGCACCTGTTACTCATGACCCAATCACGCCTATCGAACCTGTGGCAGGTGGTTTTGACGATGATATTCCCTTCTGATAATTTATTTTCATCTTTTTTGTAAATAATGCTTGACTTCTTGTATTCTATGTGATACAATCTCTTTATCGAATCGAGTTACGGTTCGTGACTTTTAAATAAAACAGGAGATAAATATGAAAAACTTACCATTAGATAATTTCAAATACAAAGGTGATGGATATACGTTTGTATTTGCTAACCCAAGAGAAGGTTTCTACAAGACACTGATTGTCAGACCTAGACACCTAAAGGTTCTACGAAACGACACAGAGATGACCACTGAACAACTTAAAGATTCAGTCATCGCAGAGTGGTTCGCAGAAGAAAACGAACAAGTGCGAATCGACAATAACGCTAAACGCAGAGCGAAGGCGGTCAAATGACACAGCCTGAAGTAGGAACAACTTGGTGGTGGCATGGGTTTGAACCTTGGCGAGTAGTCAGTGTTGACTCATGTACCGATGACTTCGGTGAAGAGGATAGAATGTTCGTCACCATCCTGTGCAAGGACTTGAATCAACTAAGGACGGTTTGGACTAAATCGTTCTACAGGAGATGGCATCCATCTTGGAATCCGAAAGCACGAGATGAATAGTGGAAGTTAAACCTATCAAGTCGTTTGAGACAAAACCGTGGTTGCTTAATCGCCACTACGCCAAGCGACTACCTTCAATTAGTTATGCCTTTGGTTTGTTTGACGATGGCATTCTTGTTGGAGTTTGTACTTATGGCTCACCTCCTAGTCCTTCGTTATGCGTTGGAGTTTGTGGTGAGGAATACCGAGACAAGGTTGTTGAGTTAAATCGCCTTGTAGTGGATTCTGATAAGCCTAACAGCGCATCTATGCTAGTAGGTAAGTCACTACAGATGCTACCCAAACCATCAATCGTTGTTAGTTACGCTGACACGGCTCAGGGTCATGTTGGCTACATCTATCAGTCAACTAATTTTCTATACACAGGCGCTACTGCTGAACGCACAGATATGGGTGGAGAAGAAGGTAAGCATTCACGTCATTCTAAAGACCCAAGCATTAGAGTTTTCCGTTCATCTAAGCATAGGTACATAATCTTCACAGGCTCTAAGAAGCAAAAGAAGATTTTAAAAAACAAATTAAATTATTCAATCGAACCATATCCAAAAGGTCAATCAGAAAAGTATGACGCTAGTGGTTATGTAGAAAAACAAGGAGTATTATTCTAATGGGGGCAAATAAACCACAAAAGATTTACACGCTAGACGATGGAACTAAAATAAGACCAGGCGATTTAGCAAAGAAACTAAGAATGTCAGTACCTGCGGCAAGGGCAAGACTCGATAAATACACTGACCCTGTTGCTGTGTTTAGGTTAGTGGGCGGTGATAGACCTAAACGTACTTATAAGTGCAAGGAATACACGCTCTCTGACGGTACAACACAAACTGCAAGAGACTTATGCAAGAAGTATGATGTGCCACTTGGCACGATGAGAAATAGATTATCGAACGGTATTACTGATATAGATAAACTCAAGAAAATGCCTAACTCTAGTAAGCAACATCGCTTAGGTAAAGTTAGAAACGAAGCGCCTTTAGTGTTGGACTCTAAGGCAAAGGTGACTAAACTGATGTACGGTCGAAATTTCTATGACGAAATGAGTAGGTTATTGTTAAAGACTATTTAACATCACAAACGCAAACACAAGGTTGCTTTGGTATTTCTTGGGTAGGAAACATCATCTGACTTCCTGCGGTCATCATTTGGCTAGGCATATTAAAGAAAGCGTATGTGCCTAACGATACAACCATAGCACTCATTAATACTAATTTATTCATTACTTAACACCTCTTAATTTATCTTTCATTTGAACATTATCGCATTCGGTAATATATTATAACAAAACCAAGCAACTCCAAAATGAGGGCTTCCTTTACCTGTAAAGTCAATGCGTTTATTTAATACAAGCAACTCTATGCCTTTATCATCAAACATCCTGCCACGCTTTTGACCCTGAATTGAACTTACGGGTAGTAATAATGCAAACGGTTTGCCTGTTTCATAGCACTTTTCAATAAACTTGTCTTTGATTGAATAAGGCGGGTTTGTGATAATAGCGTCATAATCATCATAATCACTAATAAGAAAATTACTGTCCACATTAGATTGAATATTAAAACCACTGTTATCCAAACACTTTACTATGCTTTTACTAATTCCTGATGTAGGCTCATACCATCTTAATGATTTATCAAGGTATTGTAATAATGGCAAAACAGCGTTTTCAGGGGTGTAGCATTCATCAGAATGTTTATTGTTGCCTGTTTTAGTTAGCATTTGCAGATTGCTAGATGCCATTACTTAACTCCTATTGCTTGGTTTTTAAAAACAAGTATTAAGCTCTAATCCGTTACTAGTGTTCATTTGTTGGCGTTTCTGAACACTTAGATACTAACCTATATACTTTGTATCTATTTCTAATTTAATGGTAAAGGCTATGATTATGACTCACGCCTTATACCAAATTCTTATCATCTTCCCTTAGCCATCGTGCTACCAAAATAGACCTCTACAATTAGCGTAGCCCATTGAAATACCTCATCTAATTTCAACATACCTTTAACAGTTATATATTCTATCTTATCAGGTGTTACTTCAAAGCCTAATAAACTAAACCCTTTTTGCACAGTTGGTATTACAGTAGGCACATCTAAGAATACAGGTGCTACTTGTGTGAAGATAACTAATCCAAGGATAACAAAGATAATAACTCGTCTGTTAAGAGCCGACATTGGCGTTTCTAAGCGCTCATTCTCTCTTGCTGAATCAACCACTTGCTGACGAGCAACTAACGCCTCTAATTGGAGTTTTTGTAAATCAGACGATGCTTGAGATTTTAGTGCTAATAACTTCGCAAAGAAGCCTAAGGCTATAGGTATAACATTAGTCAGTAAAGACATCATTTCAACCACCTCTCAAGTCTAAGCATAAATGAATTACACATTGCTTTAATCTTGGTAAGGATAGTTACTTTAATGTATCTACCTTTGCTATCTCTAATTGTTTGATTTGTTCTTGGCATATTTCCCCCTAACTACATAATAAATATGGATAAAAGAGCCAACAGTCAGCAATAAGAACTATCTGCTCTATGGCTATCATTTCTCGACCCTAATGGCTTTCCATATTTGGTCAATTAACTTACGCTGTTCTCTTAGTTCAGTTTTAATCTCATGAGCATCATCAGCGTAGTCAGACTTAAACACATACTCTTTAGGTAGTTCAACAATCTGCTTCTCTATACTCTTAACGTCATCAACTATACTTCGGACTACCCAAGCACTGATTAAGGATATAGTGCCTACGAGTCCTAGGATAAGGGAGAATACTATCTCAGATATTTCCATAATTTAGACAAACGTATCTTCTACCCAAGAGGTAGTATCTTCGTTCCAATCGTATCTCTTACCGTCTGTAGGATAAGGTACAGGTGATTCCCATCTACAAGTATCTTCATCTAATACCCAAGAAGGGTAAGGATGAGGTGCAATAAAAGCATCTCTAGTAGTATCATAAGTATCACCAATACCTGCGTAGTTCTTTCTTATGTTTCCGTTGTAAGAAGTTTGCACCCAAGTGCCGCCTAATAGGTCAGTACAGAATTGAGTACCTATTGTTTCTGATTCATTACCTTGGTCATCAAGAATATCATTATTATCTACAACAATTACTTGAGTTACTAGGTTGTTTTCTATTTGTGCAAAGTGTGCCATATAATCTCCTTATTGGTATTGGTAGCGAATGATTACGATACCTGAGCCACCTGAAGATGCTCCGTGATTCTCACCACCGCCGCCACCTGAGCCTGTATTAACAGAACCTGAAGTGGAGTTAGAGCCTCCTGTGCCTGTACCACCTCCACCTGCGCCACCTGCTCCACCTGTTTGAGATGAACTATCCCTACCGCCTCCACCTCCACCTGCTCTTGTGACAGATGAACCTGAAATTGAGGAAGATTTACCACTACCGCCATTACGCCCGCTACCTGATGCGTTAGCACCACCGCCACCACCACCATAGTAACCACCACTATTACCTGCTCTAGCACCTGAGTAACCTTGACCTGAAGTGCCTGAGCCACCTGAGCCATTCATACCAGGTCCACCGCCACCTGAGCCACCTGAACAACCTGCTATGTTATTACCACCACCGCAACCGCCACCTGTAGATGATACACCTAAACCACTTGAGGACGAACCTGAACTACCACGACCCTGATTACCCCCATACCCTGAGCCTCCTGCTCCTACAGTAATAGAGTAGGTTGTTTGACTTAAAGATACTGTGCTAGTTCTGTAACCACCTGCGCCACCACCGCCGCCGCCCTGGTTGTCACAGCCACCACCTGCGCCTCCTGCTATAATCAAATATTCAACTGACCCACCTGTATTACCTAAAGTACCTACAACAAATGAACCCGAGCCTGTAAAGGTATGAATCTTATAATCACCTGATGTAGTTACCGTGCCACCAGTAGCGGACATATATGTAATATTACTAGTACCGTAGAAATCATTAAAACTAATAGCACCTGAAGCAGGGACTGTATCTACACCATAGTATTCACTTAATGAGATAGGGTGTGAGCCTGTGAACTCTGTTTCAATATCTTGTAAACTAATTGCACCCGAAGATTGAATTGCCATTGTTTACTCCTTTAAACTGTACCGTAACCTGTTACATTACCTGTTACTGTTAAATTACCTGAAGCATCTAACTTCATTTTGTTAGTACCTGATGTAGCAAAGTAAAGCACACCTGCTGATTCTGTTACTGTCCAATTACCCAAATCAACCGTTGTGATGTTAGCAGTTGTCGCTGTGGTTGTTGTACTCGTCAAAGTAGTAATTGTTGCAGTTGCTAATGTGCCACCTGATGCCAACTTGGTGTCTAACTGTGTTTGGATTGCTGAGGTAACACCATCAACGTAGTTAAGTTCTGCTGTGGTGGCTGTCACGCCATCTAGCAAGTTGAGTTCTGTAACTGTTGAGGTGATACCATCTAGTGCGTTTAATTCTGCTGCGGTAGAGGTTACTGCCACTCCACCTACTTTCCATGAACCTGCTGTTACGTTAGGTGCAATGGCTGTAGTGCCATCTAATAAATCATCAATCGTATCTAAGTTAGTGTTTAACTTAGTTCCCCATGTGTCGGCTGACGCACCTACTTCAGGTTTAGTCAGACTATAAGTTGTAGTAGTTGTATCTGCCATTTTATTATCCTATATTAAAATTTACCTTTCCATACTCGTAGTTTATCAAAATCACCACTGAGTAACATCTTTTTTACGACATCTTTTCTAGCCTCTGTGTCGCTCCATTCAACACCAAGTTTATCACAAACTTGCTTTAATAAGTGAATAGGTATGCTACCTGCCAATCTACTCTCACCTGTCTGCCCTAAGCCAAGTTTATTAATCTCAGCAATACGGTCTAAATAAGGTTGGTTTGAATAAACACTCTCGACAAGAATCTTTTGTTTTTCCTCGTCAATGTGTACCTTTTCGCCTATCTTCATTTCTTAGCCTTTGTCACTTTCTTTGTTGCTTTTTTCTTTTCGGCAATAACTTTAAGTCTAAAGTCACGACCTGCTTCTTTGTCCATTTTCTTAACAATATCGACCTCTTCCTTTGATGCGGTCACAATATCGCCTTGATAATTAGTTTTTCCATTTAGGAAAATATTATTTGTTAGGATTTCTACTTTCATGTTTATCTCCTTAGTAAAAAGGGCGGTTAAACCACCCTTCTTATTACTTCATCTTATGACGTAGAACAGTCAACAATCATTCCTGATGCTGCTTCGTTCTTACAAACAAGAGTCAACTCAGTCAATACTTGACGTTTAGTTGAGTCACCTGTCTTAGCAAGAGCGGTGTTCTTAGTCGGACGCAATGAAGCGCAAGACCACATATCGTTTTGCATGATGAATACGTCACGACCACGGTTTTCACGAGTAGGTGTAAACTCTACTGTACCCCATGGAGTTACATAAACGTCTAATGACTTAACAACTTTCTCGTCACCTGCTTGTACAGTTGAGCGTTGGTTGTTGTTACCTGTGAAACCTAAAGCAATGTTCATTTGGTATGCTGAAAGGTAAACAGAGTCAGGACGACCACCATTCTCCCAAATAGACTGCATCGCTGAATCGAAGTCTGCTTGAGTAAATGCTGTTTGAGTGCCGTCTGTACGAGCGTCAGTACCGTCACCTGTAGCGTTAGCACCACCTGTACCTGTGTTCGTGATGTTAGTAGTCATCCATGATGGAGCGCCTGCTAATTCACGAGCAGTTGAGGCAGAACCTGCTACACGTGCGTTATTGTCAAATAACGCCTTCTCGATGTCTAATTTTTGCTCTTTAGCAATCTTTAGAGTTTGGTAAGCCATTTCAGCAGAACGACCTGCTTTGTCAAGACCTTCATCAGTATCAGGGATAGTTACAGCATTCTTAAAGATTTGCGTGTAGTTACCTTTACGTGATGTGCCTGTCATTGCGTTAGCAGTTGTGTCGTCACCTTCAATGTGCGCGTTTGCTGCTGATGCTCTTAGTGAATCAGTCTGCCACTCATGGTAAGTGTTAGATGCTGAAACTTTCTTCATAGATGAATAGAATGGTGTCTCTTCAGGGGAAATGTTGTAAATTACGTTTTCCAAGTCCTCTCTGATACCATTTGCGTCATAACTATCAAATGTATTCGATGGTTGTGCCATGTTATTACTCCTTTATTAGGTATTTAAAATTAAACCAAGAGCATCATCGATGCTTCCTGATTTCTGTAGTTTTGCCTTTTGGCGCTTACGAACTTTAGTGTTTGAGTCATCTATTCTCTTCGCCCCTGCCTTTACAATAGGTTTTGCTTTCTTGGTCTTAGCGACCGCCTTAGCCTTACCACTCATAATTTCACGGTATTTCATAGCATCATGTAGCACTTGAATTGCTCTGTGGTCCATCACTTGCCCGATTTCCTCAGGTGTGTAGCCATAAGCCTCGCGTCCTACCTGTACTAGTCTTTCCTTGATTTTAGAGGCTTTATTAGAGTCTCCAAATTCAGGAATCTTCTCTTGGAGCGTTTGCATCTCTTGCTTTAGATAAGTCTGTTTAGCAACCTTTTCTGCTTCTGAGTTTTGATTATTCAGTTGCTGAAATTGTGCCATCTTATTATCATAAGCCACTTTACTCTCATCATAGTTCATCTTTTGTTCCATGTAACCGATAGGGTCACTGTCAAAAAGTTCACGAGACGGTGGAGTAGGTGCTTGTGCAATATTTCCTTGTTGAAGTTCTTGGAATAGTTGCTGTACTTGCTGTCGTTCGTTTAATAGGGCTGAATAGACTTGCTCTGCTTCTTTACGTTGCTGAGCCGCCTCTTGCATTCCCTTTTGGACGTATTTCTGTCCGCTATAGCCTTGCTTTAGTTCATCTAGCGTTACTTCTACTTCATTACCGTCAATCTTGACTTTAATGTTAGAAGGCGCATCTTGAACGGCATCCTCTACTTGGTCTTCGTATTCGTCCGACTCTGCCACTTCTTCTTGCGAATCTGTGTCATCATCATCTTCAGTTTCCGTAACTTCTACTTCTTCAGACTCAGCAGTTTCCTCTACATTAGTAGCCTCATCTGTTACCTGAGTTTCTTCTTCAGTTGTTTCTATTACTTCTTCTGTTGGAGCAATAATGCTCTCTACGGCAGTTTCAATACTACCATCATTTTGTATAGTTTCAGTCGTTTCCACGGTGCTGTTCCCCTATATTATTTACGTTTACGTTCACTAATCTTATGGTCGTCTATGACGGTTTGCATGTAACTAGTGATACTCTCAAGCGCACGAACAATGTCATGCGCGTCATCTCGCTCTTCCGCAGTGGAATGAGCGTCCATGAAGACCAATACTTGCCTCTCCATGACTTCAGAAATAACGTCCTTAAAGGTGTCGTCATTCATCAATGTCTTTATTCTAGCAGATTTTTCTTTAATATTCATAGAGTTATATTAAAATCTACCTCCTGTTACTGCCTGAGCAGGATTCTGCTGAGGGTATCTAGGTGCGTTTTGCATCTGCTTAATTCTTTCTAAATCAACACGAGTACCGTGGTCGCCTAGAATCTTAGCGGCATCTACAACTAAGTCTTGGTCCATTTGGTCTCTCTTACGGTCATCTTCAGCAATAGCCTTCTGTGCTTCAATCTCTAACTTCATCATATCAGTTTGAGCCTTAGCATTTGCCTTAATACTTTCTGCTTCTACGATTGCTTGTGCTTCAGGTGAAGTCTGTGGCTGTTGTGCTTGTGCTTGTTGTGCTTGAGCAACTAACTGTTGTTCTTGTTCAGGTGTCATAGGGTTAAAGTATCTATCAACATTGCGTACACCTGATAGAACTAACATATCTGCTAATGTGTTACGCATACCTGTCATAGTTACTAAGCCGTTAGTTGGACCGTATGCTTGCCAAATCTGTGATTGTATTTGGTATGCTTGGTTCAATGCCGCAACCTTATTCTCTTCTTGACCTGTGCCTAAACCTACATTTACAGTCACATCCATAGCAGTGTTCCAAGAACGAGGGTCAATCGGTACATATTGTCCGTTTAGACGCATCATAGTCTCTTCACACGAGTTTTCTACAAGAAGGTTAAGCATCAACTTAAATAGACGCTTCATGCCACCCTCGGCAATATTTCGAGCAATTACCTCAATCTGTCCTGCGCCTTGTTGAGCAGTAAGTTGTGCGGCGGTTGCTGTAGTATTTTGTAATGCGTTAGGGTCTAATCCCATACTTGCTTTAGTAACGCCTGTCTTAACTTGAATCTCTTCATCTAGGTATTGCATCGCACCTAATGTTTGACCTGCCACAAAAGGAACAGCATTAACAGTAATAGCGCCTTGTGTCTTCACACGTCTAATAGCGCCAATCTCGTTATTCATTACATCGTCCATGTTCACTTGACCGTCTACTACATCAATCGTAGGTGAGTTAGTCAAAGCCACGTTATCCATCATGCCACGTAACATAGCAGTCGATGAATCTTGGTCGTTCATAATTAAATCAGCAATAGAGCGTCCATAGAATGTATGAGGCTCAGGGTCAATCTCGAATACAGCAAAAGGAACTTCACCCCACGGCTCATGGTCTAGTAACTCTTGATTGCCACCACCAAGAATGAATCTGTGCATGGTTGCTTGACCTGTGCCATAGACATCCATCTTCATGTAAGCCTCTGTTACTTCTACAAGTTTCATTGAAGGGTCTTGTGATTGCTCTTCGTCATCCTCTGAATAACCACTACGCTCAAACTTCTCAGAATCAGAGAAAGTGTCGTCTACAGAGTTACCTGATAATTCAGATACAACCTCGAAGTCATAACCCATAGCCACTAAGTCACCAACTCTCATTTCTGTCTTGTGAGCAACTACATAAGCATCTTCAACACTCTTAGCGTTTCTGTCTACAAAGAACTCTTCAGGTGGTACTGATTCAATACACATCTTGCCTGAGTCTTTAGTATGACTAATCTTTAATTCGTATTTAGGCATCTCTACTTCCATGCCAAACTCATCCATAGACATTTCAAGTTCTGTGGATTGCTCAATTACTGTGACGTCCTCATCATTTACAATAACCGCCATCTCTTCTTCAGTAAGGTTTGAGTACGTGTGGATTGTTGCTTCTGAGTAGTCTTCCCAATATGCCTTTAAAATGCCTGTTTTCTTCACTAGAGCGTCATGAATTGCATCATTAAGCAAAGTGTAGCCATTTAACTCGTTAAAGCGATAATGAGCGTATTTGGTGGCTTGGTCAGCGTTTGTTACATCTTCTTGTGAGGTAGGTACATATTCAACAGGATTTTCTGATGATAAGAACACTCTCATAAGGCTTGGCTTAATAGCACGAACTGTATCACGTACTTTAGTTGCTACAATCTTAGAGCGACCTTCTTCTTCACCAATGTCTGTTTCACCGTCAAAATAACGCTGTGCTTTAATACGGTCTTCTGTAATTTCACTCTCTACAAAGTCAACAGCCTCACCTACAGCATCACTGACAATGCCTTGGATGTCGTCTTCGCTCATTTGCTTTAATTCTGCCATTGTTTATTCCTTATTGTTCGATAACTTGACGCTGTGACCCAATACCTACACCTATTGCTACGCCCTGTGATTCTAAGCCTCGTTTTATGTGACCTACAAGCCAACTTGCTTGAGGCTCAGTTAATGTCTCACCTTTTCTAACTTTGTCTAAATATTGTAGCGCTTGTTTTACTGTTTTACCTTTAATTTCTGACGAAGTTAATACATCTACCATTTCTCCATAAATTTGTTCAGTTTGTGAACGTAAGTAGTCATCTCTACCTGTAAAGAAGTCACGCATTCTTGCGACACTTGTTTTAGGGTCTCCCAAAGAAAACGACCTTATCCCACCACCGCCTGCAAGTGATTCTACCTGCTTGGCTATTTCCTGTCTTGGCTGTGTAGGCGAGCCTAATCTTACACCACCCTGAACCTCTAGTGCCTTTTTAACTTCATCTACTCGTTTTAATAAAGCGTTTGCAGTCTTTTCACCAAGAATAAGTCGTAACTTTTCTTTATTTGCTCGTGAAGACAACTCATTTACTAGGCTCATTGCCTCTTTAACCTCTGAAGCGGTTTTTTGTCCTGATGCTGTCTTGGCGTTAGACATAATGTTTTCGATTTGTTCTCTTATTCCTTGTCTTGCACCTGCTAATTCATTTTTACTTGCTTTTTTAACCATTCTCTTGACTTCATCAAGAGTGGTTTTTTTATTAAGCAATTTGCTTCCTAGAGTTATCGCTTCTTGTGTCAAAATTTTTCCTTGACTTATAGATAAAGCCTCTCCATACGCAGGATTGCTTTCCACTAGTGCGTTTCTCAAATCTGATGCTTGACCTCGCGACCGAATGGCAGATGGTGTCGGCATTCCAAAATTATCTACCTCTCTGCCCAAGGCATCAAGACCTCTTTTGATGTAATCAAGTTGAATAAAGTTTAAATCTTTCGCTACCGACAAGTTACCGTGCCTATCAAATTTCACCATTATTTGAAATTGTTGCAGACCCTTATCTCTAAGTGATTTGTTTGCTTCTATAAGCGCTTTTTCCATGTCTATAGGGTCAACTCGCTTCAATACTGATTTTATTTGTTGACCTACATCGGAACTAAAATCAATAACATGGTCATACGCCTTGTCATAAGCATCACTTCTTGCACCTGCGGTATCTTTAGATACTTTTTCAATTATGGTTTGTGTTCCTTCAGGTTTAACACCTAAAGCAGTGTCAATATCGTGTTGTAATACACCTGAAGTATCTTCTACACGACCTGTAATTGCTCTATCTACCTTCTCTGTTGAAGCCGCTCCTGATGTTTTAGATGCGTCTAATAAACTTTCAAATGCTTTTGTGGCATCCACAATTAGCGCTTTATCGCCTGAACGCTCTACTTGTAACATCATGTCTGACAAAGACAGTCCACTTTCAAATGCGTCTTTTAGCATTCTTGCTGACTCAATACCAATACCAAACTCTGTTGCGATGCTTTCTACCTGTTGTTGTACAGGTTTGTATCTATTAATAAGTGAGCCTACAATAGGGAATGCTGTCATCAAAGGGGCAGTAATCATCATATTCATGCCACTTGTTGTTACAGCACCCATTGCCCTTTCTTCTGTTGTATCACCCTTACCTGCGCCATAGATAAGACCCTCTACACCTGCGCCTACAGTTCCACCACCAATCTTAACCGCATCTTGCATTCGAGGCGGTAAGCCTTGATACCACTTTCTTGCATTATCAACAACAGACTTTAGTTTATCAAATTTACTCTTAGCGCCTGTAAGTTCTTTAAACGCAAGAGAGCCACCATAAATGCTTGTTCCTAAACCTGCTAATTGAGCAGGGATTGCTCTTTCAGGATATTCACTTGCATAATCTTGTCTTATTCTCTCATAACGCTGTTTTTCTTCCTTGTCACCTGTAAGAATATCATCCCACCAAGTGCCTGAACCTGCGCCACCACTTAAAAACTGCTGACTTAACAACCCTGCTTCTTTTGCAGGTGTTCCTAGACCTTTGGGAAGTCCGTAATATTGTTCAACTTGGCTTGGCATTTTCTCTTCAAAAAACCATTGCTTACCTCTTGATATTGCGTCTTGAGTAGGGTTTGCAATATCGCCTTTAGATGCGTTATCTAAAATTTGTTTAATTTCATCTTGGTTGCTTGTTGCATAACCGCTTGAAACATAATGAAGTAACTTGGTTTTAGGGTCTTGTAATACTCTACCATTATCAGGCAAACCACCACGTTTTAGTATTAAACCTTCTTCTATTTGGGATTGTTCTTTTTGAACTTCACTCCCACCAAACTCAACAAATTCCTGAATTGTTGGTGTTTCCACTGTAGTTGGTTGTATAGTAACAGTCTGAGACTCTTGTTGAGTTTCTTGACTATCGCCTAATACAAAGTCTTCTATTGATTGTGCCATTGCGCTAATACCCCGCTAAACGGTTTGCCAACGTAACCCATTGTCTAAGTTTTTCAGGCGGTGACAAACTCATTAAACTAACTTCTTTATCTTGTCCTTTTTCGTCTTTAATTACAACATTTGCATCACTCGAAAAGAACTCTTGGAATGTCATGTAACTACCATCTTTTCGTCCAATAGCACCTGCAGCACCATTATTTAATATAATAATTTCTTGCATCAACGCCCTAGAATCTGCGGCATCTGATGTCAGAATGTTTGCTGACATATCTGACAAAATTCTCTGCTGTAAAGCAATAGATTGACCATAACTAAGTAGTTTTTGATTTGCTTCTGTACCTGTTCCTAGACCCGGTATATATGTTCCTGCAAACTTAGCATCAAAGTCTGTTTGTGGACCTTTATTCATTCTTAATTGTTCTGCCACCAACCTGTTTTTAATAGCCTCTATGTACTGAGCATCTGACATTCTATCTTCGTCAATCAAAGCCGTCATGTTAAGTTTACTTGCAATGGTTCTTAGAGTCTGTTTAGTCTCTTGGTCAGGACCTGTCTCGCCAAAATTAGAAATCGCTCGGTCAAGTTCAGCAAGGGTATTTAAAGTGCTTCTTGCGTTTGCACCTCGCTCAGTCCATAATTTTTGTGATTCTGCAACATTCTTATTTAGATTCTTGTGATAATCTTTATCTCCCATGTTGATAGTAGTTCCACCACCTAAAATTCCAAGTTCTTTGTACATTTCAACTTCTTCAGGTGTCTTGTCTTTAATAAAGTCAAGTTTCTCTTGGAATGCTGAAGGTGGTTTAAATGCTAATGTCCAAGCATCTGTAGCCTTTAGAGCGCCACTTTCTACAGCGTCTGCTAAATCGTTTCTGCCTTTTTCACGTAGTTTTATGACGGTTGCGTTTCTGCCTTTATTCGTCTGAAGTCTCTCCAACTTGTTTTCCATTGACTTGGCAATGTTCGGGTCAGGATTAAGTCTCATTGAGTTAAGAGCAATAGTCATACGAGCCATGCGCTCTTCATCACCGAAGAAGTCGCTAATACCACTACCTACTTTATCCATGAAACTAGGCTCTTCTACAGGTGGTGTTCTTTGGTCTTTCTGAGAGTTCCAAGCAGTATCTACTGCGCCTGATGCTAGATTCTGTGGATACTTACCCATCATGTCCATAGCATTCATAGAGCCTTGATTGTTGCTCATCTGCTGAGGTACGGGCTTTTTAACAACTTGCCTATCATAAACCACAGGCATCCCCTGTGGTGCGCCATTAACATTAATAAAGTCATTATTAAAACCTTGAGTATTCATTCGATAAGTATCGTTGGTTATGTCTTGTGCGCCCCCTTTTTCTTTTTCTTTTTCGCTTGTTGGGTCAAGAAACGTACCACTTAAAATATCTAATATACCACCTGCCATCTGTATCTCCTAATAATCATCCCATGATGACGCTTCTGCGTCTGTCATATTATCCCATGAGACGTTGCTGTAATCTGATTGTGCTGAACTGTTGTCACCACCTGTATGCTCTACGCCAATGTCACCATTTCCGTAATTGTATGTATCATAACCATATCCACCTACATCAGGTGTTGTTCCTATTAATCCACCGCCTTGAGGTTGGTCACTGCCAAATAAACCACCGGGCTGTTCCAACTTGTCCATGCCCCAACCAACCGTAGTTCCTTCTCTATGCTCAGGCTCGAAGAATGCTTGTGTATTACGCATAACACCATAAGCAGGAAATGCTATCTGTAATACAGTGTCTAGTAGACTACCGCCTTTGCTTTGGTCTCCTAGTCCTAAGTTCATCATTTGAACCAATCCATACTAAACAAACCCATCTTTATCCCGGTTTATACATACTAGCACCAAGAGTCAGATAATCAAATAGACCCGGTTGCTTAGATGTAGTTTGTGTTTGTGGAACAGGTGATGCGCCAATAGCCTGAGATAAGTAACCAAGCGTTTGTTGTGGTTGACCTGTGTAACCTGCAAATCTTTGTTTAGCCGCTTCAATAAGTGCTTGTTGCATTGCTTGTTGTTGAGCGCCTTGTTGAGCGAGGTTCTTAGTAACTGTCTGACCCATGCCGAAGCCTAGGTTAGAAATGTCTGCTAATTGACCTGCCGCACCTAATCTTTGTTGCTGACCTTGTAGACCTGCTGATTGATTCGCTAAGTCTGCTTGTAATTTGCTTTGAATATCAGATTGTGCCGCTTGTTGTGCTTGTTGGAAGCCTTGTTGTCTTAGACCTGCTGATGATTGAGCAAGTTGTTGTACAATGTTTCTGCCCATCTCACCTGTTGCAACACCATGTCGTGAACCACCAAATGCCTTTGCCGCTTGTGCTTGTGCGCCTAATTCGTTCAAACCTAATTGACCACCACGTAGGATGTCTGCTTCGTTAGCCTTAATTACATCGGTTGTATAAGGATTCATGTAAGGTGTCATGCTAGTCGATGCTAACTGACCTGATGCAACAGAGGTAGGTGTATAACCCATTCCTTGTGCTGTACCAATTCCTGCGCCCTTAATTCCTTGGGCTGCCATTTGATTAATGTTCGGGTTTGTTGCTATTCCACCCGGTTGTGGTCCACCTGCCATAATCTACTCCTAACTAAATAGTTTGTTATATTGTGCTACATTAGTCGGTTGCTTAGTCTTTAACTCTGCTAATGCTTGTTCATAAAGAGGCGATGCGCTGTAACCTTGAGTACCACCTGTGTAAGTTGTTGGTGTTGGCAAACCTTGTAATGGAGTTAATGAGCCTGTTGGTGCTAGACCAAATGCCTCTGCCGCACCGATGTTTTGTTGCATTGCTGCTGTCTGAGTAGGATTGAAAGCCGCCATATCAGGACCTTGCCAAGGCATATATCCTATCTTTTGCGTTTCCTCTGCTCGTGCTAAATTCCTAATAGATGGTTCTTTTAACCAATTAGGTATCTCTGTCTTTTGTGTTTGGCTTCCGCCTTTTCCACCGCCACCGCTCATATCAAAACTCCTTACTCATTACGACTTGTTGTTCTTTCCAACCGTCTTTATTTAATATTTTTAACCAACCCTTTCTTCCTGATAGGGTCATTCCTTCGCACCCTTGAGCCTTAGCCCATTTTACCGCATCAGCGTGCATATCTGTAATCTGTTCAAGTTTCCCACCTGCCAAGAAAACGTGTAGGACTTTTTTATTAGGATACACTACAATCTCTGTCACAGCACAGCCTTTTTGTCCTGACCAAAGTTGCATATTTCCACTCATCAATCCATCTACAACATCTACAAAAGAATGAGTGTCACCACCTTTGTCTAAAGCAGACTGAATCCAATCTCTACACCTTAAAATGTCCTCTTGCATATTCATGGGTCTAGTTTAACCTTTACCCAAGCGCCATTCTTAGATACAACGATTGTTTGGTTGGTCCTATCCCACATCATAACGCCATCTTCTGACGCTGATTCGCCTGATGTTAGGTGTCTTAATTTGTCTGTATTAGTTGATAAGTACGATACAAGCCTTTCACCCCATGACTTCCAATCTGTTCCAAGTGGTGGTGGTGGCTTAATCATCTTCTACCACCTGCTTTTGCTTCAATACGCATTACACCTGAGCGCCAATTATCATTACCTACGCCTTGAACTTTAAGTCTAATCTGTCTGCCTGTGAAACGAACATCTGTAGGATTTACTAATGTGTATGGTCCGTGTGTCGTTTCTGACGCATTTGGATAGAATCTTGATTTAAAGGTTACTTTTACTTCGCCCTGAGTTTCTTCATCAGGAATAAGGTTTGTTACTCTCATTACTGTATCGCCATTACCTAAACTAATAGGACCTGACTCTGCGTAAGGCTTAACTGAGCCATGTGTGAAGCCTGTCTCTTGATTGTACAAGTTACCACTAGCATCTGCCCAAATAGGGTTAGAGAATACACCTCTATCGACACACGCTGTTCTGTCTAGTGTTCCTGTAGACCAATGACCCTCTTTATAGTCTAGTGAAACATATCTGTCATTCTCAGTTGATGAACCTGAAGGGTAGAAGAACCATACTTCGCCATGTTGTGAGTTGTGTACTGCTACCACTTTACTAATCTGATTTCTGTTGATGTCATCAAACACATAGTCTAATACATCACACTTCATTTCTGTTGCTACTGAGCCATCGAACGTATAGAAGCCTTTATGCCCCATCCAAAATGCGCCTTCATCTACTGCAACTAATGCTTTACGTGATGCAATACCACATGCTGTACCAACTCTCTCAAAACCATATACAAACGGTGGACCTGAGTAAGTAGCAATGTGAGCGTCTTGGTCTGTAATGATAAGAGTTCGACCTCTCATTCTTGTGCCACACATAATCTGACCTTGTGTTTGTAATTCAAAGTCACCTGCCTCATTTGTTGCTGATGGTGTCCATGTGGTGTTATTTTCTCTATCACACCACTGAACCTTTCTAGGATTGCCACCTGCGCCTAATGCGAATACAAATCTTTCTTCTGTAACAAGCATTGATGCGTTTGATACAGGTGCGTTGGTTAATGCTGTCGGTAATACCGCTGTGTTTAACTGCCACTCGTAAATCTTGCCATCTTCTGATGAACAAGCAAGTAGGTATTCACCCCATGTATCTAATGCCCATGTAGTTGCTTCGTCATATACACCTGAGCCTGTTGGCGCTCTGCCATAGTTACCTGCGTTATAGAATCCACCACCATAGCCTAAGTTCTGTGTAGCGTTTAATGTTCCTGATGTTAAGCCTGTCGGTGTAATGTCGGACACCGTGCTTGAAGGATTAACATAGTACAACTTGTCGTATGTAGCGCCCACTAAATTAGAACCACTAGAGTTATCAACCCAAGATAACATTGCTCTTGGAGCAGAAGCAAATGCCGAAGCCTTACGTGTAGTCCAACCGCCCACAGGACGCATTGAGCCATCATGCCAACGTACTAGACTAGCATCACGCCATCTATTAGATGATTCAAAATCTGTACCGTTTCGGTGAATGCCCGGTGGTAATTGTAATGGTATTAAACTCATGCCGCTATATCCGTCCAAGTCGTTGATGTTTCTGCTATTGTAGACCATGTAGCACCCGTAGGTGAAACAACTTCCCACTTCTCTCTACCAATCGTAAGAGTTCCTGATGTTGAACTCACTGTTGCGCCTGAATGTTGAACTCTATTACAAGTTGCTGTAATTGTAGTTGAAGGTAATGATGTGGCACTACCTTGGAATATCTTTTCAGAGTCTGAAGATGCTGTTGAAGTTCCACTGAGAGATGCAATACCACCTCTTGTAGCAAACCCTAAGACAGTAATACTAGCATTAGATGTCGCAACACCCGAGCCAAATCTTACTCTATTACATATCGTTGCGGTCGTACAAGAAGCATTAACCGTAGCACTTCCACTTACTACAAATACACTACTTGCACTTGTTGTTGCAGAAGCAGATGGGTTAGCATACCCTTCTCTTACTCTAGTAGCGCTTATAGAATTAGATGCTGTTGTGCTTGATGTAGCACTTGACTCTCTAATTCTTGCTCCGTTAGCCGTACTGTTTACTGAAGTAGTAGATGTTCCGTTTACTAAAGCAGAGCCTTCAGGCACTCTTCTAGCATTTGCACTAACTGTTGATACAGCGCTACAAGTAGCAGATGCTGTCTGTATCTTAATACATGACGCTGAAGCAGAAGATGTTGCTGTTACTACAGTTTGTAAATCACCTTGGGTATATTCGTTTTGTCCATATAGTCCTGAGCCATAAGAAAACTTATCGGTCTCTTCGATGATAACTACCTCACCTGAACAAGATGAACTTGAAGAAGTTGAAACGCTAATAGGACCACTTCCCATAGTAACAATCCAATCAACACCTGCAATAGATGAAGTTGCTGTTACTGTGGCAGAAGCGTCTTCTACAGCGCCTGTCGTTTGGTCAAAAGACCTTAGACCATAATAACTATTACCATAAACAAAAGTACCCACAGGTTACTCCTGATTCTAGTCTAGCGTAATATCTAGGTCGCCTGTTGGCACACGGAATACGTCACCTGTATCAATCGTCTTAGACGAAGATAAAGTAGCGTAAGCCATTAAGTTACCTGCTGTAGCCGCGTCAAATACACCTACGTGAGTTACTGTACCAAATGATGCTGTTGCTGTTGGATATTCAACTGCTGCGGTATTTGATGTAGTGTTACCTGTTGTGCTGAATGCTACTGATTGACGAGCATAAGCCGTACCTGTAGTAGATACCTCTGTACCGCCACCTGTCTCACCCGGTGCTGCTGTGTATAAAGCCAAGTATTTAGTCGTAGGTGCTGTGTAAGCCGAACCTGCGAATACATGGTCCAAAATTTCCGTTTCGAGGAAGTTTGTGAATGACATTTTTATTTCTCCTATATAGGGCTAACCTTGCCCACGTATTTTAAGTTTTAAGCCTGAGCCACTAAACCTAGCATTCTCAGACGTTTCGTTTAATCGAGCAACAGAAGCAGAATACATCTGCGCCCATACTGCGACTCTCTCGTCTTCCCCTAGATACGGTGCTGAATGTAATAGCGCACCATAAAGGTACACGTCAGGCGCTTCTAGTAAAAGCCAATTATTAGCATTACTTGAACTAAGAGCGTCTGTCTTAGCGTAGTAAAGCAATTCTGTGTTCACTGTAGCAGATGGTGTTGGATAGAACTGAAACTGTCCGTCTGCGTGAGTGTAATGTGTTGGTGTTCCTACAGCATCTTCATTAGAGGCACGTTTGTCTGCCATTGATGCTCTTGAGATTAAATCAAGTGGTGATGTTCCGTTGTCTGTGACGTGGAATCTAATAGTCTCCATCCAATCAGAAGGAATCTGTGAATATTCATCATTAGCACTTTGTTGACCACTAGCACGCTTCTCCATCTTCCAATGTCGGATGTCTCTGTTAATCTGTGCTTCTGCTAATGCAATAAAGTTCTCAATAGCCGATGTTAAATCATCCCTATTTAGAAAGTCTGCTATTGCGGTTTTAAGCGTTGCGAATGTATTAATTGCCATAGTTCCCCTTTGTGAAAATCTGCTTTTCTCTCGCTCTTCTATTCACTAAGCCTTTGCTAATCTTACCTTCTGATTTAACAAAACCTTTTTTAGGGTCGAACGCTTCTGTCAAGAATGTCTTTATATTACCATTATTTAACGCCTTTAGGGCATTAGATTTACCAAAACCTGTAGCACCTACGTTATAGACTAATGATACTAAAGCATTCCTTTGGTCTTCATTTAAGTCTATTTTGACTAATCTGTCAACTGCCTTGTTTGCATCAATTAACTTAGTTATCAAAGCCTTAGTTGCTTCTTCAGGTGTATCTTGAGCAAGTAGTCCTGCCTTAGTGCCAAAACCCTTTGCTTGATGCCCTACATCGTCATACGCCTCAACCTTTGCTTTGCCTACTGCAAGTGGTGCGTTTTCCATCATCTTAACGAAGTCGGTTAGTTTGTTATTAGGCTTCCAAGACTTCACGTTGTTTAAGATGCCGTCTTTCTCAGTCTCTTCTTCTGCTTGGGTTTCTTCACCACCTAGTAGACCACCTGCGGGTATAACAGGGGCTATATACATTGGTTGACCGTCTTTAATAGCGTCTTTAAGTTTAGGATTGATGTCGATGTAATTATTGACAACATCATTTACTTCGACAGTACCTGTCTGTGAGCCATGCTTATTTGCTAGCCTCTTAGCAAAACCCGGAAGTTTATTGTCATACGTGTTCTCGTACAACTCTCTGTATCTGTCAGAGTAGAGATTTACTTGCTGTTGTGAGTTAGTCCACACAACTCTATCGTAACCTTCGTCTGATGCAATCTTAATAGCACGTTTAAATGCCATCTCCAACCATTTGTCGTTCTTTAGAGGAAAATCAGGTACAGCGTTTGCTTGTCTATTTACTAACTTTCTAAGTTCCGCTTTAGCCTTGTCTCGTGCTACCTTTGCACTTGCAAAGTCTTTGTTTTTTAATAGGTCAATATCTCTATCTACGTCCAACTCATATATTAAATCAGTAAGGCGAGATTTCTCTTTTAGCATTGCATCGGTTGGGTCACTTATTTCATCTAACGTCTTATAATTTTTAAGTGTCTCATCAATCTTGCCTGTTAGAGGGTGGTCTTTTTCATATTTACGCTTCAGTGTCATATACACTTCTTGTGCGCCTTTTTCCTCGTCTGTGGCTTTAATAACAGCATCATCAAGCGCTTTGCTTGCATAATCACCCTTACGACCTTGTTGATGCAAATCAGACTGTAACTCTTCAATAAACAATACCCACTTGCCGTCTGCGTCAGTTTTGTCAGACAAACGCAAATGACCTACTACATTGTCTTCATCGAAGTGACCACCCCAGTAATCACCACCATGTAAAGGCTTAGATGTAATAGGAATCTCTCTGTAAGTTTCGACATCAAGACCCGGTTGGGTGTAGTCAGAGTATTTAGTTCCTCCTTCACCCTGTGTCTGATAACCCCAATCATCAGCGTGCTGTCCAATCTGAATATTAGCCTCATTCCTACTATAAACAGGCTCGCCATTATTAATAAAATCACCATTAGGGTCTTTAATCGTAATTCCAATGCTTTCATTTCCTGTAGCCGTGTAACCGCTTTCAGTGTTCCACTCATAAAAAGGGTCGTCTAGGTAATCTGCCTCTGCAACAGAGTAGGTATAATCATCAATATCGAAATCTAAGGCTTCTAATTCATTATCGTCTATCTTTTTGCCTATCTGCCCTGCCCAATCGTCTGTGTAACCATCTGTTGTAGTTCTCTTGTTCTTTAAGGCTATTATTTTCTCATCATTAGACTTATAAAGGTTTTTCAGATACTCTTCTTTAGCAACGTGCGAGCCGTCCTCTAAATTAGCCCTGTGTGAAGGATGTTTGTTAAAAAAGCGATTAACATTTTCAACATAATTCGATTGGTCGTGAGTTTGAAGATACCGTATGTCAGACAGTTCGAAGTCTAAATCATCAATTTGCATATCAATGGTCTTAGGGTATTTCACAGGGTCAGACCTATGTAGATAATTAAACAACCTTTCCATCTCAAAAGTATCACCTGAGTTTAATTCGTATTTTATGTCATCTGCACGGCTGTTTATATAGTCTGTATCATCAACAACTGACACATTACCACCGTCCGCTCCCCGATACCAATCAGGGTCATCTAATTCACTGTCACCTGCATCATCATAAATTCTGTCGCCAAGATACTGTGTTTCATCAAGTTTTGTCTTATTCGATTTGATATGAGAAAGTAAGCCTGTTCTTGTTACTTGCTGTCCTTCTATCTTATTACCCATAATTAACCCAAGTAGCCCTGTGTCGTTTAACTCATCATGAGTCACCCCTTGTTTCCTAAGGTATGAAAGTATATGGTCAGGCGAGTTCTTCTCTTGTTTTAGGTCTAATAACGCTTGTTCTGCTTTAGAGTAGAATCCTAATTCATCCACCTTTGCTTTAGTTTTAGCGTCTAACTGTTCTTGTTGTTGCGCTTTAGCCTTAGCCTTAATCTCTGCTTTTTGTTCATTAAGTGCTATTCTAGTGTCTTTGTCTACTTTAGTAGACACAACAACCACAGGTTTGCTGTCTAATGATTGAGTTACGCCTTTTGAGTTTATCTCTACGTTAGGATTAAACCATACATCATAACCCTCCTTTTCAAGTTTCTTGTACAAGCCTAAAGCGTCTTCAGATACGGTGAAATCAGATGATAAATCTAAGCCACGTGACTTTGCATCATTAAATGCTTCCTTGTATATGTCTGTGCCAACACCCTTTCCTTGTATTTTATGGTCAACATTTATATTTTTAATCTGTAGCCCATGTTCTGTGATGTTAGCAGTCATACTATATTGGCGACCGTCTTTCTTGCCTCTGATAGACAGACCAACGTCTGTTCTTTCTATGTCAGAGTCTTTAATTATTTTTTTACCTACCTGTCCTAGTACACCATCTGTTACTTTGCTCTCTGATTTCATATTCTGAAAGAAGTCAGTCAATACAGCATCAATATCTTTCTTATTGATTGATTGTTGTGCTGTACCGTGCGCTCTTGCTTGTAATTGCTTCTCAAGATTCATCACAGCGTAGTAGGCGTAGTCAGGCAGTAATACGCTTTGGTCTGTAGAGAATGCTATATCACTTGGACCTTGCCTTGTCTTAGATACCTTACCTGCGTTAGGACCAACTCTCTGAATGTAGAAGTCACCATCGCCCTTAGTTGACATTTTCCAAGGTAAGTTACCTTGAGAAATGACCGATTGTGTTCTAATTATAGCGTCTTCGTCTGCTACATTATTCCACACAGGCATATTTGCTCTGCGCTCTGCGTCTGTCATATCAATTCTGTTTTGAGATTCAAAAGCGGAATTTTCGCCTGCTACTTTTCTGTAATTTGCAGAACCTGCACGATTGAGATAGACTTCGCCTTCTTGAATATTCCTATCAAGCATTTTAAGTTTTTTGTTTAGGTCGTCTAATTTGTTATCAACGCCTAACAATGCCGTCTCTCTTTTAATTCCAAACTTAGCCAACTCTTCATCTGAAACAAATTCAAACCTGTTTTGTAATCTTCTTTTAATATCGGTTAAATCGTTGAAATCATTACTAGCCTTTGTCCTAGCCTGCCTCATTTCTATCAAGGTGCTATTTATACTACTGCCTGACGCATCTATTTCTCTACCTACATAACCTGCCTCGACTATAGGTGAACTTCCTTGAGCATGCCCCTCAATATTTGCTACAGCATGGTCTAATTCATGGTTAACAAACGCTCTATAGGTAGCGTGTCTCTTGTAAGAGCCTTCTAGTTCTTCTTTAGTTGCAGGTACTCTTTTCCACTCACCATCTATTTTCTTCCAAATAACATCTTTGTTTAAAGTTTTTGGGTTCATGTTGATGATTCCAACGCCTTTTTCGGTTGGAGTGAAATAACCACCAACATCATCATCCATCCTACTGTCAAACGGATAAAACTCCATGTTCTTTAACTCGGGATAGACCTCAAATAGTTTAGGATGGTCAACTATCTCACTAAGACGTACCATAGTGTTAGGACCTTTATCTAGGTGACTAATGTCCTTAATTTCCATCTGAGAATCGTCTATCTCAAACTTCAAATTACCTTCTTGTCCTCGAATAAATCCTGTCTCTTTCCAAATGTCCTCTTTACTAGCACCTGATTTCTCCAAAGACTCTGCTTTGTTCATCAAATCAGTCTTCCCAACTCTTTCTGCTCCCTTTGCACCACTAAATATCTCTTTACGACCACCACTCTTGATGCCTGATGCTAATTCTAGTGCTTTATCAGTAGCCCCTTCAATCTGAGCGCCCCAAGTTTTAGGGTCTAGGAAGTCTTTAACAGAGTTTGCAATATCGGGTGATGATTTAATTGTTTTAAGACCTGCAAAGAATGCCCCACCCAATGTAATGGTAAGACCCATTTCTTCTGCTATTGCTTTAAGTTTGTTAGCAAAGAACTCTTCTGCTGTAGGGTCATCTATCTTAGAATCTAAGAACTCTGTCAAGGCGTTTTTGTATTCGGTACTATTGACAAATGTTGACAAGTTTCCTTCTGATAAATCTAGTGCGCCACCACCGCCACCCGATGCTATTACTTCTTTTGCAAACTTCTTTTTGCCACTGTCTTTAAGGACATTAGTCATCAACTTCTTGACTACGCCATAACCTGTAAGCCATTGAGTTCCTACACGACCGAAATTAAATGCTCCATCTTCCCATAATTCAGGATATTTTTCTTCAGGAAAAACATTTGGAATAGTTTTAGCCCAAGATTCAGCGTCTACAATATCTTCCTTGCCTAGTTGATGTGCGCCTAGGTTCAATCCATGTGCTATTAGCCTAGATGTCTCTTGCGGAATCTCTGTATAGAAGCCTTGTAGGATTCCCTCTGTCATGCCTGTATCAGGAATAACCATGTCAGGCGTTCCATCATCTTTTGTGTTATATGAATTTTTATAAATACCTGGTGGTGCGAAAGCGTGCTGACCCATCTGTCCTATAGGGGAATCTGCAAACTCGTCTAATGAATACTCTATACCTTTGCCGATTAAATCAACACCCTTGGCGTACCTATCAGACATTGATGGACCGTTAGTAAAAATATTCTTATAGTAGTCGGAATCTATTGTTTGTGTAGTATCTTCATCAAAGCCAAATAATCCTGTAATGCTGTCTTTAACACCTTGTATGGTTTCTTCTGAATCTTTCCACTTTTGTAACTTAGTACGGTTATCGGGCTTAGTAAAATCCGTGTATAAATCCTTTGCTCCTTCCCAAAGACCTGAGTCTACTTTAGTTGGCTCTGTGACTGTTTGCTTCATTGTAGGCTTCTTATCTTGCATCATTAGGTTGTCTAATGAGTTCTGCTTGATTGCGTTAATGTCGTATCTAGTCTGACCGTGTTCATTAGCATTTAACAGTTCGTTACCGAAGTCGTCTGTGTTTATCTGATTGTTAATGTCGTATTGTGTATCTAAATTCTTAAATTGGTCATCTGCTCTACGCATATCCCAATTAGCACGATTCTCTAAGGTTTCTGCCTTTAATAATTCTTGTTGTTGCTCATATTGGCGTTGTTGCTCTAATCTCTGCTTCTCTTCTTTCAGTCGTAATTGTTCTAATACTCTCAGTGCGTTGTCGTCTTCATATTGCTTGTCTAGGGTATTGAACTGTCTGTCTGCTCTGTTCATATCCCACTCAGCACGTCTATCTTCTTGAATACCTTGTGCTTTTAGTAATGCCTGATACTGTGCTTCAATCTTTGCTTGTCTATCTTGTTCAGCATAGTAATCTTGTTCAGCATAAGCATCTCTTGTTGGGTCAGGTAAAGACTCTAGGCTTGGGTCTCCAAATACTGTGTTTGGATTGTATGTATCTTGAGGTATGTAATCTGCTCTGCCCTGACGATTATATAAATCCATAGGGTTTATGTTTTTGTCGAGAGTTTGCGTCACATTGTTTGTTGGCGCTACATTTTGAGGTACAAATGGTATATCTGAATAGTAGTTATCACCATAATTGAGTAATGAAGGCTCTGTTGGTTGTTCTACCACAGGCAGATTGAACATAGGTTGGTTTGCTTTAGTATGTCCGGGGTGAAGTGGTGTATCGGGTCTTGCGTTGTATGGTGTGCCTTCTGCTGTAAAGCGCACTTCCATCTCATCTTCTCTTGGGTCGTAAGCAACTCCACCGCCTGTTGCCTGTACACCCTCTAATCCTAACAATGATTCCATCAATCCCATCTAAACTACCCCTTTAATGCTTCTACGTAATGGTTTACCCCACGATGAATCTAATTCACGATAACCTACTGCTAGGTATCTAAAGGCATCTGCGCCATGTGAAGACCAATCATGTCTAGGTCTTGAGCGCCAAGTTTTACCGTTTTCATCGTAGTCACGGCTGTAGTTTATCAGACAATCAATGCCTTTTTCACACTTTTGCTCATCGAACCAACATCTATCTAATAATGACCTCACCTGCTGAATACCATCATCAACTCGTAGGTCAGGCGCTATGTCAATATTCCTTATTCCTAAGTTGTCTAGTGTTTCTAGTCTTGACTTGCCTGTGCCTAGTTCTCTAACCCTTACGTCATGTGGTAGGATGTGTTGGTCGTACACATAGCCTTTCTCTTGAAGTTTAAGCGCGTAGTGGTCTAATCCTACACCTGATGCTTCGTAATAATCAATGATATGAACTTCTGCGCCTATGAACTGTGCAAACCATATAGATGTTGAATCACCAATACCTAAATCCCAAGCAGTAACAACACCCTTTGCTCTATCGTATCTTACTTCACCTACACGCTTCTCGTCCTTTGCTCTACGCATCTCTGTTGAGTAGTAAGCGCCTTCACTGAACACTAGGAAGCCACCTTCCCAAATGTGTTCGTACATATCAATACGCTTCTCTTTATCTTCAATCCTTTCTGCTTCTAGTGTAGATGGAAACCAAGGATTGTCTGTGTAATTGAGTTCTGCTATCTTAGAGTCTTTAGGTGGATTAACCCTGAACCTCTCATGTGTTGCTGAATACTTACTCTCGGGATTCCACGTTACCCATATCTCTGAGCCTTCTTCACGTACAGTCGGTATTAGTTTCTGCCAAGCCATGTCGCTTACTTGCTCTGCCTCATCTACCCAAGCCAACATAATACGAGCCTTAGACTTAATAGCGTCTAGTGAGCGTCTTAATCCTGCAAAGGTGTAATGAATGTTGCCATCTTTAGACTTGATGTACTTCTCACCAACGTCATAGTATTCGTCTAACCAATCTATAGAACGAATAGCAGTCTTAATCTCTTCTAGTGATGAATCGTCTAGTGAGTTCATAAATTCACGAGCGCAAAGTATCTGTCCTTGCTTACCACTCATGCCCCACTTGTAACCCATAATAGCAGTCATTAGCGCAAAGGTTCTTGTCTTACCTGAACCACGTCCACCCCAACTACCTCTGTATCTTGCTTCCCCCTCGAATACAGGTACTAACTTAGGTGGTAATTCTATCTGTGCTTTCTTCTTGGTCATACTCGCCTAGGTGATATGTTCTAGCCACAGCACTTAATGTATGTGGATGTACTTCTTCATCATTACCAAAGATTTCCTCTAACTTCCAAAACAACTGTCTTGCTTCTTCTACTGTTAAAAGTATTTTGTTTCCTAACTCATCTGAGATTGATATTCCTGCGTTCATTTGTCATCCTTAGCCACTAATTCAATGACTGTAGGCTTCATGCTTCCATCGCTTGATTTTAAGTCTGTATCGACTTTATCGTGGAAGCCATGCTTACCTAATACTAACTTAGTAATCGCTGAATTAAAGGTATTTGACAGCCCGTTATTGATAAGAACTTTCTGCTGTTTTTGTAGTAATTTGGCTAATATGTAGGAAAATTCTTTTTTATCATCCTTTGCCCAATCGTATAAAGTGTCTCTACAAAGGTCTAACGCTTCGGCTAATCCTTCTATACTTGGAATCATATCATCGTACTTTGCGTAGTTCTCTATATACTCATAAGACTTGTCCACCATCTCTTGGTTGTACTTTGTTGGTCTACCTGCTGCCATTAGTGTAGCTCCTCGCCTATATCTGAAGGCATTATTGCATCTAAACCTGCTTGCATTAATCTAACACCTGTATGCGCTTGGTCTACAGTTATATCATTATCTTCTGACATTACAATCAGTGCTTTATGATACATATCTAACAATTCCTCTTTTGTTGAGGTGCTTCCTACCATTCCCATAAACTCTAACTCGTCTAAATACTCTTGGCTGTGTTCTAATTTCATCTTATCTTCTCTTTATTCCCATTGATTCTAAATACAAATCTTCAGGTCTTGGTAGTATTATCCCATACTCTGCCACAAACATATCTATCGCCTCTAGGTAATCTTTGAACTCGCCCACCTTTAGTTTGGTAGTGCTTTTGAGTTCTCTAATAGTCTCGCCCTTCTTAGTTGTTACCTCATTGTATCCTAAAAACTTATCTCTGAGTAGCATGTGGACCTCATCTTTAGTGTAACCAAGTTCAGGACTTATGACTGTTCCTATCCATTCCCAATACAATTTGTTCTGCTTAGTTGAACGTGAGTCTTTGTCTTCCATAATTTCAATAATAGCCTTGTCTACATCGTGTTCGCTAAAGAATGACACTATCATTGATTCAACAATATGTCGTTTCTCTTTCTTGCGTTCAATTACTCTTTTCATATCAATCCTTTGCTAACTAAAATCTCTTGTGTTCGTTTCATACCCATCAGGTGGCTCAGTAATAGAAATTCTTGTGAATAATCAGATTGCTTACGCCCATCAAGAATATCGTGACAACTGTGGCAACAATAAGCACCATGAATATCAAGACACTTAGCGCCCATACCACCACCATTAAGATGAGCCAAGACAACTGTTTCATTATTTGGACCACCGTTACAACCATCTAATCGAATAGTACATGCTTGACCTCTTGCGCTTTTAGTAATCTTACTCATAATACGTTTATGTGCCAATCAATACAGGCTTCAATAACATCTGCTACTGAATGAACTACTGCTACTTCACCACCTGCTTCTTTAATTCGTTCAATCATAACCTTTTGTGCTTTGCTTAGTTGCCCTTTGCCTGAGTTTAATGTCTTAGGCTTTTTAACTTCTAGGAAGTATGCCTGACCATCATGAATAACACATAAATCAGGAACACCTGCTTTGACACCTTCTGCCTTTAGTTTCTTTGCTGTGATTAAATTACGCTTCCCTCCATTTGGCACTGCAAAGTACATAACACCTCGCATATCTAAATACTGACATATTGCCTTTTGTGTTAAATGCTCATAATCATTCATTAATACGTTCCTTGGCAATGTCAAAATACTTGTCGTCTAGTTCGATACCGATGAAGTTTCTGTTTAGGTTCTTACAAGCAACACCTGTTGTTCCTGAACCCATTGTGAAGTCCAATACCAATTCATTTTCATTTGTGTAGGTCTTTATCAGGTATTCCATAAGTGCTACAGGTTTTTGGGTTGGGTGGACACCGTTGGAGTTCATTGAATTGAATTTTAATATTTCTACAGGATAGTTGGTGTATTTTTGAAAATAGTCCTTCTTAGGTGGAGCATTATTCACAACAGATGTTGAAT
>Ga0209992_10000961_pt1 | contig 34072 bp, 29 predicted proteins | sample 2SBtaG_2_FD_182564 | JGI IMG/M metagenome (GOLD analysis project Ga0209992, IMG submission 182564) | Deep subsurface microbial communities from Kolumbo volcano to uncover new lineages of life (NeLLi) - 2SBTROV12_ACTIVE470 metaG (SPAdes)... | ecosystem: Environmental > Aquatic > Marine >...
GTCTCGGCAAAAGGCGTTTGGAGGGCAAGGAGAAGATCGCGTAGAATGAACATCGAATGAGGTCTCTTTTATTGGCATATCAATGCGTTAGAAACATCAATTATACCAAAAAAGCCGACCTCATTCCACCTTTATATTGTTGTTTATAAAGGAAATAACGCTAAATTCACGCCAAAGGTGGCATACAGATTGAAGTCACTTTTTATGCCAATTTTGGAGTCATAAAGGCAAGATTAATTTGGGTAGCGAAAAAATAATGGTGAAACTTCAGTATGACAATATCATACTAATTTAATATTTGTAAAAGAGGGTTGATTATAGCCATGCAACGCAAAACAATCACAATTACCGACCAGATGGAAAGTTGGGTTAAGTCTCAAGTTGATTCGGGGAAGTATGGGAATGATAGCGAATATTTTCGTGATCTAGTGCGTCGCGATCAGGAGCGTAGACTAACTGAAATGCAGCTCCTTCATTTACTTGATGAGGCCGAATCAAGCGGACTAAGTGAACGTACACCACAAGAAATATGGGAGGAAGCTGAAGCACGACAGACCCATAATGCCTAAATATCGATTGATGAAAATGGCCGAGAATGATCTTTCTGGCATTGCTGATTATACAATTAAGCGATTTGGTATCGAACAGGCAAGACAATATCGGGACGGCCTCCTCAAAGCTTTCGAAATCATTGCTGATTTTCCTTTAATTTGGAAGTAATCAGAACCACATTAAGAAGAAAATCCGTCGTCATGTACATGAACATCACGCAATCTACTATCGTGTTGATGCACGTGAAATTATCATTTATCGCATCTTGGGGCCAGGAAAAGACCCTCTGCACGATTTGAAATAACGTTTTGCGTAACCTGCTGGCTAACCCAGAGCAACGAGGAACGAGGCGTGGCGGGTTAGCCAGTCAGAGTTGACGTGATGGTTAGGCAATTGACTCTACCTCGATTTTACCCGCAGACACATAGTAACGTATGTTTTCTTTGTAATTACTAAAATGCCAACTTTCTTCCTCACACCATGTTGTGAACGAGCGTAATGCACGGCCATTTCCAAATATAAGCTCAATGTCGGCTGTGCTAGGATTAAACGATATACTTTTTATGTTTGTTTTTTCGATGCTATTACATTTATCACAAGCTACGTCGAATCTAGCTTGATAGGTCTCTTTGCTTTCGTCTTCCTCTCGCTCCCAAGGAAAGTCTGCGGATGAGGCTTCAATTACTCCGGAATTTTCAATTCTCCACGGAGGATCTATCCAGAGGCATTGAGCATTTTCAGATTTTGGCTCACCGCCGATCCATAGCACTATAGTGTTTCCCGCAATTGTCTTCTTTACAACATAATTGCCGGAAAATCGGCTCAGTATTTTTGATAATTCATCAGACATCATTTTTGTTGCCTAACAAATGATTAAAAATTGGAATGGTAGACGATCGAGGTAGCTTTTTTCTGGGAGTAGCTAAGTCAATCTGTTTCGTTTTTCCAGTCCTACTAGGATCACCACAAAATCATCAGTCATCCTTCCCCTGCCTTTAGTCATCAAAATGTGGTTTTAAAAAACCTGACCACGTAGACCCCGCTCTGATTTCCCCAGCGATTCGTAATTAGCGCACTGATCCCTTTTTTTGAATTTTTGGATTGTGTCGAAATTGCCGTGAAATTGGTTCTTGAGAATCCAACAACGGATAAAATCCTTTATTCAAACTTCAGGGGTAGCTTAAAGTAGCTTAACTAATGCAGCCACGAGACCAGCTTGAGCAAGCAGTAGACCAGCCAACCACTTAATTATATCCGCTTTTTGCGCCTCGAGTCTTGCATCTAGATAGTCTCGGGTAACTGGTGCCATCTCCGAAATGGCATCCTTCAATACATCTGAGACAGCTTCAGCCTGTTCTTCTGGAAATCCAGCCCTTTTAAGACGAAGTATCAGCTTATGTGTATCGAATGTCAGACTGCTCATTGTTGCTACTCGCCAGCAAGAAGTGCGGAATATTATAGCATATGGCGCGTTGTCAATCTGAGACTTAATGGAATGGTCTGCCCTACTTCCTAGCCCGCTTCAAATAGGCCATGATAGATGCCTTCAATATCGTATTATCTAACGAGTCTGATGAGATGGACACGCCCCCTTAAATAGGCTCATGCTAGTCAAGAAAGAAAAGAAGCGTTCGATTCGATTTTATTACCTTAATCTGCATTCTGTTTTTTTATTCCAGTAAAGCTGGCTAGAAAAACCAAGCAATAAATAAATCAGGTGTTTGTTTTACCGGGCATGGTTTCACCTGCCAGAGAAAGCCAAGTCTCAATGACCGTATCAGGATTCAGGGAAACACTTTCTATGCCTTGATCCATTAACCACTGTGCCAAATCTGGGTGGTCGGAAGGGCCCTGGCCGCAAATACCGATGTATTTTCCCGCATCACGACAAGCCTGGATGGACATTTTCAGGAATGCCTTGACCGCCGGGTTACGCTCATCAAACTTGTCCGCGACCAGTCCCGAATCCCTATCCAGCCCCATGGTTAATTGTGTCAGGTCATTAGATCCGATTGAAAAACCGTCGAAATATTCGAGAAAATCTCTTGCCAGAATTGCATTGGATGGTAGTTCACACATCATTATAATTTTAAGATCATCTTTACCCCGCTGTAGACCATTTTCTTTTAACAGCTCAATTACCCGGGCCGCTTCATCTACTGTCCGAACAAAGGGCACCATCAATTGCACATTTGTAAGTCCCATATCATTTCGGACTTTAACAAATGCTTTGCATTCCATTTCAAAACAATCCCTGAAGGTTTCTGATACATAGCGTGAAGCCCCGCGAAAACCAAGCATAGGGTTTTCTTCTTTTGGTTCAAATTGATCCCCACCGATTAAGTTGTAATATTCATTGGATTTAAAATCCGACATCCTGACAATGACGGGATTAGGCACAAATGCAGCAGCCAACGTGGAAATACCTTCGGTTAATTTATCAATAAAAAAATCTATAGGACTGGTATAACCACTGATCCTTTTTTGAATTATTGCTCTGGTATCGTTTGACATGCTATCCATATTGATCAGGGCCTTGGGATGTACACCAATCATTCCGTTAATAATAAATTCCAGTCGGGCAAGGCCAACACCATGATTCGGATAGGATGCAAAATCGAATGCACGGTCTGGATTGCCGACATTCATCATTACCTTCAAATCAATTTTCGGCATGGAATCAAGATGAATATTTTTTAACTCAAACGGCAAAATTCCTTCATAGATAAAACCAGTATCCCCCTCAGAACAGGAAACGGTGACGGCTTTTGTGTTGGCAAGTTTTTCTGTACCGTCGGATGTGCCAACAATTGCAGGTATACCCAGCTCTCTGGCAATTATTGCAGCATGACAAGTACGACCGCCACGATTGGTAACGATTGCCGATGCGCGTTTCATAATCGGTTCCCAATCCGGATCCGTCATATCTGTGACCAATACATCGCCGACCTGGACCTGATCCATATATTTTATATCGGATATGATTTTTACTGGGCCACTACCGATTCTCTGACCTATGCTTCTTCCTGTTACCAGTATTTCAGAACGTTCACCCATGATGTATCGCTCAATACTTTGATTTGAAGCACGACTTTTAACTGTCTCGGGTCTTGCCTGAAGGATATAGAGTTTGCCATTTTCTCCATCTTTACCCCATTCGATGTCCATGGGGCGGCCATAATGTTTTTCTATCGTTAGTGCATAGTGCGCCAGCTCTTCTATGTCTTTGTCATCGAGAGAAAATTTTAATTGTTCACTTTCTGAAGTTTTGACAATGATCGTAGGCTGATCTCCCGACTCATCAAAGATCATTTTTTCAGCTTTACTGCCCATAGTTCGCCGCAGAATTGCTTGCTTGCCTGATTCCAGGGCAGGTTTATAGGCGTAAAACTCATCGGGATTGACCGATCCCTGAACAACACATTCCCCCAGACCAAAAGATGAAGTAATAAAGATGACATCTTCAAAGCCGGACTCTGTATCCATTGAGAACATGACACCACTGGAGCCTAAATCACTACGCACCATTTGTTGAATACCCGCAGACAAGGCAACCGCTTCATGATCGAAACCCTGATGTACCCGATAAGCAATTGCACGGTCATTGTAAAGTGATGCAAAAACTTTTTTGACTCGAATGAGAATGTTTCCAATGCCACGTATATTGAGGAAGGTTTCCTGTTGTCCGGCAAAAGAGGCATCGGGCAGGTCTTCTGCTGTCGCCGATGAGCGGACGGCAACAGATACATTTTTACCGGCCCTATTTTCCAATTCTTTATATCCCTCTCTGATTTCCTTTTCCAGTTGCGATGGGAAGGGTGCTTCCATGATCCATTGGCGTATTTGTTTGCCAGATGCTGTTAACTTTCCTATATTATCAACATCAAGATTCCTGAGGTCGTTATTAATTCGATCAGCAAGTCCTTCATGCCGAAGAAATTCGCCATAGGCATCCGCCGTTGTTGCATAACCCCCTGGCACCATGACGCCAGCATCTGCCAAATTTGAAATCATTTCACCCAATGAAGCATTCTTTCCACCGACGATTCCAACGTCATTCATGCCCAGTTTTTCAAACCAAATCACATAACTATTCATGTACACTTCCCAACTTATCTCTATTGGTTATAACATTTTCTATTTATGAATCGAAAAGTTTTTTTTATTTCCGACGGTACGGCAATCACAGCTGAAACTATAGGCCGAACTCTACTCACTCAATTCAAAAAAATTGAGTATGAACAGATGACGGTACCATTCATTCGCTCTGAGCAAAAGCTTTCTCCTGTGATTGATCTGATTAATCGCGCAGAAGCTGAGTCAGGCTCTCGGCCACTGGTTTTTTCGACCCTGACCAATACTGATTTAACCAATAAACTGGCAAAATGCAACGCTTTAGTTCTCGATTTATTTAGTACTTTTATTAATCCATTGGAGGCAGAACTCGGCACACGTTCTATCCATATTGCGGGCCAAACACATAGTCTCGTAAACAAGGGCATCTATGATAAACGTATGGAAGCGATAAATTTCACACTGACTCATGACGATGGCGCCAGTGTTCGACAACTCAAAGATGCACAAATCATTATAATTGGTGTTTCCCGTTCTGGAAAAACACCTGTTTCTGTGTTTTTAGCCATGCAATTCGGCCTTCGTGCAGCAAATTACCCCTTGACCAATGATGATGTCGGATCCGCCCGATTTCCAAAAATTTTACACGCGCATCGCGACAAACTATATGGCTTGATAATTGACCCGGAGCGATTGCAGCAAATTCGCCAAAAACGAAAACCGGATAGCAAGTATGCATCGATTAGACAGTGCAGGAAGGAGATAAACGACGTGGAATATATGTATCAATATGAACACATACCTTATCTTGATGTGACACATTCATCCGTTGAAGAAATCACCTCGCAAATCATTCAGGAAAAGGGTTTGAAACGATAGAAGAATAAGACTGTAAATTTCATTATTCGGTATGACGAAATAAGTTTATTCTAACAAGTTGTGTAAATTAATATTCACCAAAAGATGAAAGACTTAACAGAAAAAACATCCGATTAAGTATAGTAGCTTGCAGTCTATGACACTTGGATGGATTGCATCGACCGAGGATGTGGTACTGCTCCCTCATCGTTCAATTAGTGTAGACCACCGCGTCCATGGGTACTCTGTCTCTATCACACTCAAAGGGAGATTGATTTTTAAATTACGGTCTAGATCACTGCACAGAAGATGAAGCCTTGATCATCCGCAATTGGCCGAATGCAGCAATTCGCCCAATCTATCTGAATGACCGTTTCAGAGCAGGTTCCAGACATTCAGGCTTTTATCATTAAGATCAGGTAGAGGTGAAAGTAACTGATAGAAACATTACAAATTGATTTCCTTTTACAATGGGTCTTTTGTTGTAGGCAATGTTTGAAACCAACTTTACTCAAACCTAACCATACTGAATACTTTTCCAGCGGTTACGTAACCTTAAACCACTCCCCCTTCGATGCGGATATACAAATCTGGCCAAGGTTTCAAATATAAATTAAAAAACAAATTAGTTTAATTTGAAATCAATTTCAAAATTTTAGAAATGAAAATAGAACTGCATCGATACGACACAAATTGGAAGAAGACTATAACTGTTTTCTAATAAATGAACTTCCAGTATAAAACCTGGGTTACAGGATTTAGGCGATATGGAGACCTAGCAAAGACCATGGGGGAACCCAATCGGGAACCCAACAAGGTTGTTTTGGCGCGATTGAAATATAGAATCAATCTAACTAATTGAAATTATTGGAGCTGGTGGACAGATTCGAACTGACGACCTGCTGATTACAAATCAGCTGCTCTACCAACTGAGCTACACCAGCTTATGAAGGGGCGTTATAAGGAACAATAATTTGAAAAATTTCAGGTCCACACCCTTGAAGCGGACGGTATCATACTACATCTACATGAAATTAATCCAATAGTCTGCGCTAAATAGCCTTTTATACACCGGCCACTTGTTTCCGTAGGGTCAACGACCAGGAGGAAGTCCTTCTATTTCTTTCGAGCAACGCGCCTTTGTTTTCATATTGAAAGTCATTGATCTTCCGAAAAAGCTCGGTTCCACGCATTACTCCGCTTCGAGTTTTAAACGGGGCTAATATAGTATCTTCCACAATCACGAATTGGCCATCCATCTTTCCTAATGACGAATGCATTGACACCCAGTAAGTATAGTCCTTAGCTTTTCCAAACGGTTTAATTTCGAAACTGTTTTTATATTCTACCGTCCTGTACTTGTTTTCGGGCTTCGACGTCAAACCCATCAGGCACTCGACTTGCCAAACTTCCGAATGATGGGAAATGGTAAATTTACCTTTAACATCAGCTATTTCACCATCTTCATCACTATAGCGTCCGTTGGCTTTCCATGTTGCTTCTTCGAATAGAAAAGTGTGTTTGCCTGTTGACATACTGAAAGAAGAAAAAAGTTTGGACAAAAAACTCAGATCCACTGCGAATCCACCCTACCATGTCGATAAACAAGTGCACTTTTAGCCAGAAAATTCATGTCGCCATCGTTGATTTCGATTTGATTTTGTCAATTGCACGATCAATTCGAATTAACGTTTTTTCGCGACCAAGCAAGGTCAAGGTAATATCGATTGGTGGCGACACGGAAGTTCCCGTTATCGCCACTCGAAGTGGTTGCGCCACTTTTCCAAGTTTAAGATCCAAAGATTCAGCCGTTTCTATAACGATTTGATTTAGCGCTTCCGGCTCCCATACCTTATTATCTCTTAGCTTTTGTGCCAATGCCTCAAGGGGTACCAAACTGACAGGTTTTAGGTTTTTCTTCGCGGCTTTTTCGTCGTAACATTCAAATTCTCGATAAAAGAATTCGCTGGCTTTTGCCATTTCAACCAACGTTTTACAACGACTCCTTAGGACCTTGATCACTTCGATTATATCGGGACCTTGGGCGGAATCGATTTTCAATCGAGCAAGATGTGGCGCCAAATGGTTCGCAACGTGACCCGGATCGCCATTCATGATGTACTGATGGTTAAGCCATAATAATTTGTCGGTATTAAAAGTTGACGCAGAAAAGTTAACATCCTTAATGTCAAATAACTCGATCATTTGATCAATCGAAAAAATTTCCTGGTCTCCGTAGGACCAACCTAACCGCACCAGATAGTTCAACAATGCCTCAGGAAGAAAGCCATCCTCCCGATATTGGATAACACTCACCGCACCATGGCGCTTCGACAGCCGCGCCCCATCAGAGCCCAAGATCATTGGCACATGAGCGTAATGTGGCGGCTCATACCCCATCGCTTCGATCAAATTAATTTGTCGAGGAGTATTGTTGATATGATCGTCACCACGAATTACATAGTTGATTTTCATATCCAGGTCGTCGACGACAACAGTCAAATTGTAAGTTGGCGAACCGTCGGATCGGGCTATTATAAGATCGTCCAACTCGGTATTTTGGAAGACGATTTCGCCTCGTATCACATCGTGAAAAACAACTTTACCATCGTCTGGATTTCGAAACCGAATTACCGGCTCTACGCCTGGCTGTGGTTCTTTACATTCACGGCAACGCCCGTTATAGCGGGGTTTCTCTTTGCGCGCCATTTGCTCGGCCCGTAGCAAATCCAGTTCGTCTTTGGTGCAATAACAATAATAAGCCTTGCCATTGTCGAACAAGTCTTTAATCACTTCCTTGTATCGGTCGTACCGTTGAGTCTGAAAAAAAGGGCCTTCATCGTATCCCAATCCTAGCCATTGCATACCTTCCAATATAGCGTTCACAGACTCCTGCGAAGAACGTTCAAGGTCGGTATCCTCGATACGCAACACAAATTCCCCATCATTTTTACGCGCATATAACCAGGAAAAAAGCGCCGTGCGAGCCCCACCCACATGCAAATAACCTGTCGGGCTCGGAGCAAATCGCGTTCTTACAATCATCTATTTTATATTTTTGATAAAAATTGAGAAATGAAACCAAAGATCCAGGTAATAGTAACAAATTTGAGTATCCGGAAGTTGGTCATGATCTTCCTTTTTTCACCTGCTTTGAGTTCGGGTACAATAGTCCCTGGATATTGTCACATGACCTAACGGTTGAAATCCAAAATCTGGTGCCTTAATTTTACTATTATCAAATGCTTGACTAAGAGTTCGCTATGAAATTTGATCTTTCACAAATTCCAACCACATTGGATGTTCTCCATGTGGCACTACTCGGCGTTATTTTTGTACTGGTTATTCTGCTGTTGACGTTGTTAACGGCTATTATGCTGAGATTATTGAGAAAACCCAAACCGACTAAAGAAAAAAAAGTGAGTGAAACGGTTGTAGAAAATTCGACCGTCCAACCCGCTAAGCAACAATCGGTACCCGCACCTGTTATCTTAAAAGAGGCCTCTCCCGATGCCGCTTTGCAATTGTTGAGTTTGTTCCAACAAGAAGCACGATTTATAGATTTTGTTGAAGAAGATATCACTGCGTATTCCGATACGGATATTGGAGCCGCCGCCAGGGTTGTTCACGAAGGGTGCCACAAAATCCTACATAGCCATTTTAATTTCGAACCTATCCGAAACGAAGAGGAAAACGCCCCAATTACGCTCCGCAAGGGCTTCGATTCATCCGCAGTCCGTCTAACCGGAAATATTGTTGGCAAAGCTCCGTTCAAGGGAATATTGGTTCACCGTGGTTGGCGAGTAAATGAAGTAAATTTACCAAAAATCGCTGATGGTCATAATGTCGAAATCCTTGCCAGTGCAGAGGTCGAGCTGTGAGCAATGAAAATCCCACCCCATCCTCCCGATATTCGATTGGCATAGACCTTGGGACCACTAATAGCGTGTTGTCCTACGTTGACTTGCACGATAGTGAGGATGAGAATATCGTCCAGGAAGTTCTACTGATTCCTCAATTGACCTCTCCGGGTGCGGTCGACGAAAAAACCCAATTACCCTCCTTTATTTACCAAGCACATCCTGATGAATTATCCGAATCCGATACCGTGCTACCCTGGGCGTCCAATCCAACTGCCAATGTTGGTTTTCTGGCCAGGGAACTAGGCACCAAAACACCGATTCGATTAGTTTCAAGTGCTAAAAGTTGGTTGTGCCATTCGGGTGTCGACTGCCGCGCGCCGATATTGCCTATCGAGGCCCCCAAGGAAATCGATCGGATTTCCCCTCTACAAGCCTCGATATACTTTTTAGAACACCTACGGGATGCTTGGAACTATAAGCACCCCGATACACCTATCGAAACCCAACAATTAACGATCACGGTACCTGCATCGTTCGATCCGGCTGCCCGTGAACTCACCGTGGAAGCAGCACGCTCGGTTGGAATGAATCAGGCTATCTTGCTGGAGGAGCCACAATCAGCGCTTTATAGCTGGATCCAAAGGAGTCATGGCGACTGGCGAGATCATGTCAGTATCGGAGATATTATTTTGGTAGTCGATGTGGGTGGTGGTACCACCGATTTATCTTTGATTGCAGTCACCGCAGATCAAGGAAATCTAGTTTTAAACCGGGTGGCTGTGGGCGATCATATCTTGTTGGGTGGTGATAATATGGATCTAGCCCTGGCCTATGTGGTCAAAGCCAAAGTAGAAGCCAACGGACAAATGCTTGAACCCTGGCAAATTCAGGGACTAACCCATGGCTGTCGGGATGCCAAAGAGGCCATGCTATCCGATCCAACTGTCGAACAGGTTCCTATCGTCGTGCCCAGTCGGGGATCTAAACTAATTGGTGGTACTTTGCGTACCGAGCTAACCCGTGCCGAAATTAACCAAACACTTGTAGAAGGATTTCTGCCCAAGGCGGAGGCTTCCGAGCGCCCATTCTCGCAACCTAGAACTGGGCTCACCACTATCGCCCTCCCCTATGCCCAGGATCCGGGCATCACCCGGCATTTAGCGATATTTCTAAATCGCCAATTATCAGCAACTAGCGAACTGGAAGGCTTCGATCTTCCGGAAACGTCAAGTTTTTTGCACCCCACAGCGGTTTTGCTCAATGGGGGTGTCTTCAAAGCAGATGCATTAACTAATCGGCTTATGGACGTTTTAAACGGTTGGTTAAAAGCAGAGCAAGCGCCGGCAGCCAGACTTCTTGAAGGTGCCGATCTGGACTTGTCTGTTGCTCGGGGTGCTGCCTACTATGGGTACGTTCGACAGGGTGGCGGTGTTAGAATCCGTGGTGGTACAGCCGCAAGTTACTACATTGGTGTAGAAAGTGCGATGCCTGCGGTTCCCGGAATGCCACCACCCCTTCAAGCAGTATGTGTTGCACCCTTCGGTATCGAGGAGGGGACTCAACAGGAATTGCCTCCGCATGAATTTGGTTTAGTAGTTGGAGAACCCGTCCGATTTCGTTTTTTTGGTTCCACCGTCAGGCGCGAAGATAACGTGGGGACGCGGCTCGATCATTGGATGCCCGATGAAATCGAAGAATTGGATGAAATCGAAATCACACTGGCAGAGGAAGCCCGAGATCCCGGAGAAGTAGTGCCAGTGCAACTCGGCGCCGCAGTAACTGAAGTCGGTACGCTACAGCTTGAAGCAATCGCTAAAGAAGGGGGCCAACGCTGGAAAATCGAGTTTGATGTACGAGCGGGAGAAGAGAGGGATAGTTCGGCTGAAGAATCCGGAAAAAGTACCCAAAATATACCCATCGAAAATCAAACATCCCTAGGCACGAATGATGAGAATACAGACGGTAGGGATGATTCTGAAACATCAACAGATGACATAGATGCCCCTGAGTCGTCGGAATCGGGGAAGAAAAGTGGCTTCTGGGGTTTTAATAAGTAACATTTCTCGCAAAAATTAAACTCTCTGTAATGCTCATCTATGGTTCTGTCGTGTGCTTTGAAACCGATGTCCAATCCGATTCAATTCCAATAGCTTAAACTGTTCCATAGGCCTAATTCCTGAGCGTTGAGAAATTCCTCCAAAACTCACAGTTCAAGATATCTTGTCGGTATCGACCTTGGTACAACTCACACCGTAGTCGCTTATGCCGATACTCAAGAGAAGGACTCCGAAGTCCGTCTTTTCCCCATTCAGCAATTGGTAGCGCCAGGGGAAATAGATGAGCGCCCAATGCTACCTTCGGTGCGCTACCATCCGGCCGAGGGAGAGCTCACCGACACTGATGCCCAGCTACCTTGGCCTAAACCCGATATCGGAGACAATATTCTCCAATCCGTCGTTGGTACATTAGCTCGTCAACTGGGCTCTAAAACTCGAGGTCGGCAGATCACCAGTGCTAAAAGCTGGCTTTGTCATAGTGCTGTGGATCGTACCGCAGATATTCTCCCTTGGGGTGCCCCCGATGGAGTAGCAAAGATTTCACCAGTGCTTGCCAGTGCTGATTTCCTATCGCATATTCGCTCGGCGTGGAATCTTCGGTTTCGATCTGATCCTCTAGAGAATCAGTCCATCGTTGTAACAGTGCCCGCATCATTTGATGAATCAGCCCGCGCCCTAACCGTTGAAGCTGCCGATACCGCTGGCTTGAATGGGATAAATCTACTTGAGGAACCCCAGGCCGTATTCTATGATTGGTTATTGCGCCATCAACACGATCTTGACATATCACTTCAAAATATCCGTTTAATACTAATTTGCGATGTTGGTGGAGGTACTACCGATTTCACCCTGATTCAAGTAGAACACTCAGATGGAAATCCTAAATTTAGTCGTATCGGGGTGGGCGACCACCTTATGCTGGGAGGTGATAATATTGATTTAGCCCTAGCTCATCGAGTTGAAAAACAATTGGAATCTAGCAAAAAGCGCTTATCCACCGCTGAACTATTCCAATTACTCGAACAATGCAGATCGGCCAAGGAAAAACTACTCTCTGATAATGCGCCAGAAATTGCTCAAATCACTTTATTAGGTTCAGGTTCCAAGCTGATTGGAACTGCTCGAACGGTTCAGATCACAAAAAACGAAGTAAATGAGATCGTTTTGGATGGCTTTTTTCCAAAAACTGCATATGAGGATATACCGGACCGCCGACGAAGCGGCGTGGTCGAATTTGGACTACCCTATGTCGCTGACCCCGCGGTTAGCAAACAAATTGCAGCCTTTTTGAATTATCACACCCAAGCTTGTCGAAAGGCACTAGACGGTAAAGGAGAGAAACCAATACCCGATGCGATTCTCTTGAATGGTGGGATTTTTCGTAGCCCAATAATTGCCAACCGCGTAATTGACCTGGTCGGTTCATGGAGCACAAAACCTGCAACTCAACTAGAAAACTCTAGGCCCGATTTGTCTGTAGCCTATGGCGCCGTAGCCTATGCTCTTTCTCGTCGAGTTGGAAAAATACAACGAATCGGAGGCGGTTCCGCCCGGAGCTATTTTCTGACTGTCGAAAGCGAAGAAGGCAGTCACCAGAGAGGGGTTTGTGTCCTCCCTAAAGCGACGGAAGAAAACTGTGAAGTTCGGCTTAGTCAACGAACGTTCTCACTTAAATTGGGCCGCCCGGTACGGTTCCATTTGGTTTCAACAACTGAAGACACCGAATATCAAGCCGGTGATCTAGCAAATATAGAAGAAGACCATTTTATTTCCCTGCCCCCCTTAGCTACCGCTATGGAACAGGACGATCCTACGAAAAACCAAGAAGTCCTCGTGCAGCTCCTGACGACACTCACTGAAATCGGCACAATACAGCTACAGTGCGTATCGGTCGGTGATTCTGAACAACGTTGGGATGTAGAGTTTCAAGTTCGTAAACAATACGCAATGAATGCGTCGATAATCGATAGGCTGCCGTCGTCTTTTCCAAATGCAGCGAAACATGTTCAACTCATTTTTGGAAAAAAATCTAAGCAGCTGGCACCGAAAGCGATCAAGGGATTGCGAGCCGAACTTGAAAAAATGATAGGACCGCGTATCGATTGGAACACCACGGTTCTGCGTGCTCTTTTTAGTGTATTGCTGGAAGGCATTAAACACCGACGTCGCTCAGCGAACCATGAACGCATTTGGCTAAGTTTAACTGGTTACTGCCTTCGCCCGGGTTATGGCGATTCCCTAGACGATTGGAGAATCGAGCAAATTTGGCAAATTTATTCTCAGAATCTACAATTCATCAACGAAACTCAAAACTGGTCAGAATGGTGGACCTTGTGGCGGCGTATTGCAGGTGGTTTAAACGCCGAACAACAAGAAAAAATCTTTGATGATATTGCTAAATTCATTAACCCCGCCACAGCTCGGCAAGGCAAAGTGGCCACATCTGCTAAAAACAGAGGTTATGATGATATGGTTCGACTTGCAGGGGTCCTGGAACGACTTGAAGCCGATAAAAAAGTCATGCTCGGCAAATGGCTTTTAAAGCGACTGCAAAAATCCGGTGAACCTCTCCAAACCTGGTGGGCACTTGGCCGCATTGGCGCCCGTGTCCCTTTTCATGGCAGCACACATAATTTAGTACCCAAAGACATAGCCGACCAGTGGTTAAAACAGATATTGGAACTGAATTGGAAAAAAGCCATTAACATTCCCTTTGCGGCAACCCTGATCGCCCGCATGAATGGCGATCGCGAATGGGATATCGACTTGCAATTGCGGGAACGAATTGTTGAATATTTGGACGAAATCAAAGCGCCCGTTTCCTGGGTCGCAATGGTTCAACGCCGCCAAGAATTGGACGAGGCCGACGAAAAAAGGATATTCGGTGAGGCATTGCCTCCTGGGCTGAAATTGATACGCTAGAATAAATGCTCCACCGAATAGCTAAAAGCTTCAAGCACATAGCGCCAGCAGTCGATTTCTGGTCGTTGAGGTTATCCGATACCCAGCTTGAACGTATCAGTGTCCGGCAAGATATCGTCGAACCGGTTAAATCATTTAGAAGTACAGGTGCGTTGATTTCTCTTGTCGAGGGGAAAGGAATGGGGTATGCCGCCACTTCTAATCTAAGTCCTTCTGGTTTAAAAAGGGCAATCGATCAAGCGCTTAATTGGGCGCGTACAAGCACCCGGTTTCATATGATGGAACCTTGCCACTATCCTCGGCCAAAAATTTCTGGTACTTATACTTCGAAAGTCAAGCAACCTTGGAATTCTGTTCCACTTCCCTGGAAAATTGACTGGTTAAAAACCATAAATCGAAACTTAAAGTTACACGATAACATCGTCGACTATTGGGCATTGATAGAAAATTCGGAGTCGGAAGTTGTCCTGCTTAGTCCTGAAATAGAAATTAACCAATGTTTCAGCTCGATCACACCTATGTTATCTGCTGTCGCACATGACAGAGGAGAAACCCAAAGCCGAAGTTATGGGCCCGAATATGTCGCTCAGGCTGGATTGGAGCAGCTTGATCACATCCGATTTGAGGCTAATGCAAAGCGTATAGCGGAAGAATCTATGCAGCTCTTGAGTGCACCTAACTGTCCAACAGGCCAATTTGATGTCGTACTTCTGCCGAATCAAATGGTATTGCAGATCCATGAAAGCATTGGTCATCCTTTGGAGTTGGATCGAATTCTAGGTGATGAACGCAATTACGCAGGAACTAGCTTCGTAACGTTAGATATGTTCGGAAGCTACCAATATGGTTCATCGTTACTGAATGTAACCTTCGATCCGACTTTAAATAACCAAATTGCCAGTTATGGGTTTGACGATGAAGGGGCTGTAGCCGAACACCAATACCTGATTAAAAACGGTATTCTGGTGCGGCCACTGGGAAGTGAATCATCACAAGCTCGTGCTTGTATATCCGGTGTCGCCAACAGCCGATGCTCGGATTGGAATCGCGCGCCAATCGATCGAATGGGAAATATCAACCTGATACCAGGAAACAATTCTTTCGAAGAAATAATTGGTGGTATGGAGTATGGAATACTCATGGATACGAATCGTTCATGGTCAATCGATGATAGTCGAAACAAATTTCAGTTTGGCTGTGAGTTGGGAAAGGTCATCGAAAATGGCAAAATTACCGGTTTAGTAAAAAACCCTAATTATCGCGGAATTTCCGCGGAATTCTGGCGAAATCTAAGTCAGGTCGGAGACCGATCAACCTTCGATGTAATGGGAGTCGCTACCTGTGGGAAAGGTGAACCTAATCAAGCTATTCAGGTGGGACATGCATCACCAGTTTGTATGTTCGGAGATGTCACAGTTTTCGGCGGAAGCACATGACAATCCAAAACGATTTTTTTCAACGAGTCGAAGCTTTATCTTCTCGATTAGTTTCAGGCGAATTCCTAGCATGTTGGTTTTGTGGAGAAGATTCAAATTTCGTTAGAATCAATCAAAGCCGTATACGGCAATCCGGCCACGTACGACAATTGGAAATAACACTCAACCTGATTGATGGAAACCGACATGCCTCTATGGAATCCACTCTGACAGAAGATTTAGATCATGACATTCAGCAGTTGGAAAACAGCCTTCAATACTTGCGAAAACAAATCGAGGCTTTAGAACCCGATCCTTATCTCAATTTTAATTTTGACCCTCAAGACAGCGAAACCATTACTGATGATCCGGTGGCGCGCAGTCCGGATGTGATCGCCGATATAATCTCCGCCACCGACGGCATGGACCTGGTGGGCTTTTACGCCGACGGTACGATGTTTCGAGGATTCGCCAATTCGCTGGGTCAAAAAAACTGGTACAGCAAAGCGAATTTTAATTTTGACTGGAGCTGTTACCTAGAGGGTGACAAAGCTGTAAAATCACGCTACGCTGGTTTCCAATGGAATTCTGATATCCTAAACGGCAAACTGGCACAGATTCGAGTTGAATCGCAGCAACTCTCCAAACCAACCCGAAAACTTTCGCCAGGCCGATACCGGGCATTCCTAGCACCTAGCGCTTTAGCTGAGATTGTAGGACTTTTATCCTGGAATAGTTTTGGGCTTAAAAGTCATAGAACTAAGCAAAGCCCACTCATCAAGCTCAGTCAGAATTCTGTCCGACTGGACCCGAGAATATACGTTCGAGAGGACAATATAAATGGGATCGCGCCCAACTTTACACAAAATGGGTTTATAAAACCGGACCAAGTGACATTAATCGAGAGAGGTCAACATTGCGGATACCTTATAAACGCCCGTAGCGCCAAAGAGTTCAAGGAGATACCAAACGCGAATAGCGAAAGCCCGCAATCACTGGCCATGACGTCGGGTACACTTCAATCGCAAAGTATTCTCGAGGACCTCGATACAGGCATCTATATCAATAATTTATGGTATTCTAATTATTCCGATAAAAACGCCTGCCGCATCACCGGAATGACACGTTATGCCTGCTTTTGGGTGGAACATGGTGAAATTCAGGCTCCAATTGAAGTCATGCGCTTCGACCAATCGCTGTACCAAATGTTGGGCGATAACTTATTAGACTTGACCAAGGAGCAAGAGTTAATTTTCGATACCGATACCTATAAACGTCGGTCTGTGAACGGAATGACCTTACCCGGTCTATTGATCAAAGATTTCACACTGACATTGTAGTACCATAGCTAGTAGAAGATCATATTGGTTGATCGGTGGAGGATTCATTGCTTAGCGAATACGGGAAAAAACTACTTGCAATTGGCGGTCGTTTTCTTTGTTGGATGGGGTTTCACGATTTTCGGGTTATCGACGTGTCATTCGGATTCACACCGGGTGAACAAGTCGAAAAGGTCGAATGTAAGCGCTGTGGATGGAGAATAACAAGGCAGGGTTGATTAAGGGAGGGAAATCCAAATCAAAGCAAAAGAGTGAGTTTTTGTCTCCTCCTTCAAAAACAAGGGAAGTAGTTTTCCCTTCCCTTGTTTTTTCGCCAAAAAAATTGGGAGCATTATTCAGCTATCTTGAGCAGCCAACCGTCCTTCATAGGGCATTTCGATTTACTGGTAGCCTTGACGTTGATTTTGACAAACCCATCCTTAATGCTTTCCGGTAAACGGCCGGTCACCACATATTTAAATTTTTTCTGTTCAATATCGATATCAACTTTTTCATCTTTTATACTCACCTTAATGGAGTTCTTGCGCGCATCCAATGGCAAGCTGAACGAAAATGCTGACCCCGAAGCGACAGACGAACTAGCAGCGGGGATCCGATGAGAAACTTTTGGCTGTTTACAACTTTTCCGCGAGCTACCACCGCCTCCTCCATAAGCTAAAGCGCTCGTGGAAAAAACAGCCACAAATAGAAAAACGAAGATTTTTTGCATTCTTGCCACCTTTTTTTAATGAATTCCTTGGTTCTTAAAAAATATTTTTAAGTCAGTAGCCATTATACACAGCCGCATACTTTTCAGAAAAACTCTTGTTTTCCTTTTTCCTAATTTGCTTATTCTCATGCTCAAGTCTTTGCGAAAAATCGCCATTTCGTCATTTTTTGTATTACATATAAGCGCTCTTATCTTCTGGGTTTTCCCACCTTATTCCGATATGGTACTTTCCGAAAAAAGTGTGCACCAGTCTATTCGAAAGTTTGAACAAAATATATTTTCTTGGTTCAAGGACAGTCAAAACCACACAATTCCACGTATCCTAAACGCTTACATTGATTTTATCGGGGCTCATCAATACTGGGATTTTTTTGCTCCCGAAGCACCTACCTTTCACCGTTACATTCGAGTATGCCCTGAAATAATTGTAAGTCCAGGCGACAATCACATTGTCTGCATCGACCCTTTGTACAAAAGCTATGATGGAAATCTACTCCAAATTGCGCAGTCCTTTGGCCGTACCCGAAGCCGATCATTTCGGCTTACAGAAAACCTGATCCGGTTTCAGCGAGAAGATCTTTTCGAATCATTTACGCGCTATTGGTTGAATGAGAATGCGATAAATAACGGAATTCAAAATTCACAGATCTTTTTAGTATTAACCGAGTATCCTCTCCATCCACACGGACCCGCGCCTAATCCTCAACATGATAGAAAGGATTCGGTCGTTTGGATAACTCAATAATGCTTAAATCAATCAGCAATCGCTGGAACGAATATCTTTTTGAACCAATCGATGCGATCCAATACTCGGTACTAAGAATTGGGTTGGGTGCCCTGATAACGATCTATTTTATTCAATTACTGCCCTTTTATCCGCTCCAATTCAGCCAGGAAGGTTGGCTCGCAAACCGCCAGGATCTTCACCTTCCCAACGCAGGTTCATGGTCTTTATTGTTTTTCACGAGCAACAATGCACAAACACTCTATTTCTTTCTCACTGCCATCTTTTGTGCGGGTGCTTTCACATTAGGATTTTTTACCCAATTAACTGGTTGGGTAAGCCTTATTGCCCTCATATCCCTCTGGAATCGGAACCCTTTGATTTTAGACGGCGATGACGCAATTTTGCGTGTCATGCTCTTTTATCTCCTCCTATCACCCTGTGGGCGCATCTTATCGGTAGATTCGCGGTTTAAATACCCAATGATAAAATCAGAAGTCTGGCCACTACGGCTTATTCAATTTCAATTAGCTTTCGTGTATTTCGTATCTGGCTGGGTAAAAATCCACAGCCTAGAATGGCAAGATGGTAGTGTATTGCAATATGTTTTGGTACATCCGGAATATTCACGTTGGGATTTCACTGAGCTTTTAACCTATCCCTTTATCCTATTATTATTGAGCGCCCTAAGTTTCACCATTATGTGGTGGGAAATACTTTTCCCATTTTTAATCCTTTATCCTAAAAGCCGCCGTACCTGCATCATTATTGGAATAGCATTTCATTTGGGGTTGCTAGTATTTATGAATCTTCGATGGTTTTCAGGAATTATGTTGACACTCTATCTCGCTTTCGTTCCGAATAAAAACTTTCGTCGTTATTTCACTTAGGCTAAGTCCAGGTTCTATCGGGTTACTTTAAAAATTTATGGCTTCGGGTAGGCACTAAAATCATACTTTTCTGGTCACCTTGCTGACCAAACCTACCATGATGAATGCAAACAAAAAAGCCGGTACTAACTCGTAGACGATAGACTCAGAAAGACCAGTAGCTTTCCATAACAAGGTCGTAATAAAGCCGGTCAGCATCCCCGCTATTGCCCCTTGCCGTGTGGTCTTATCCGAATATAGAGTCCAGAGGATTACCGGGCCGAAACTAGCCCCCAACCCCGACCAGGCGAATAATACGAACCAAAAGATTACCCTTACCTCGGTTAAGGCAATAATCATCGCACCCAACCCCACCACGACAACAGTTATCCGACTAATTAATAATAATTTTTCATGCGTAGGTTCCCGATGTAATAGTTTGCGAAAAATATCGTGCGCTACGGCAGAAGTAGCTACGATAATTTGAGCCGATACGGTAGACATTATCGCCGCCAATACACCCATCAACACAACAGCCGATGCAATTGTCGGCAACAGCATTTCCGCCACACGCGGAAAAAGATGTTCTGGATCGAGCAGATTAGGTATCAATAATCGCCCGCTGATACCTAGCACGATTGCAGAACTGTAAACGACGATACCCCATCCCATGGCAATCCACGTACCCTGCCTAATTGTCTTAGAATCTTTTGCCGCCATATAACGATTGAGCACATGGGGTTGCCCCGGATAACCCAGTCCTATCCCCAACAACCCAATCACTGAACCAAGAAATATAGGCAAAGATTTATTGCCCCTCCATGCCAAAACTTCGGGTTCAGTTTGATTCAATTGGGAAATGATATTGCTCCATCCGCCAAGTTCAGCAACGGCCACTAGTGCCAGGATCACAAGACTGATCACCATAATCAACCCTTGAAAAAAATCGGTCCAGGCAACTGCCAGAAAACCACCCATTGCCGTATAAAACAAAATCACAACAGCACCGATAGGAATACTCACAGAATACGGTATGTTAAAAATAGAATCGAAAGTCTTCCCAATCGCAGTAAATTGTGCAGCCATGTAGGCCATCATGCAGGAAAAAATTATCAACACAGCAATGAGTCGGATTGCATGTGTCTCATCCTTAAAACGCGACTCCAAAAAATCGGGAATTGTAATGGCATGTAGTTGACGTGAGTATTTTCGTAATCGTTCGGCCACGAACAGCCAATTAAGGGCGTACCCCATCAAGCAACCGGGCAAAAACCAAAATACCGATAATCCATCTTTGTAGGCCAATCCCACAGTTCCAAGAACGGCCCAAGCACTTTCAGAGCTCGCAGTCGAGGAAATGGCAGTCACCCACGCTTTTAATGAACGGTTGCCCAGAAAAAAATCAACGGGAGACAGCATTAACCGAGACGAAAAATAGCCGACGGTGATCATCAACAGTAAATAAATTGAGAAAACGACTCCAAAGACAGTGGTCAAATTTGTCATGGTAATTTTTGCTTAAATACTTCTTGATCTTAAAGAATGCTTTTCAATGTAACCCTTGTAGTTTTTCAATTGAGGTGATCTTGACTTTTGTGCACCTCTCTCGACCGGTTAAGGGTTAGTGGATTAATTTAAAGAGGGAGGCTTAGAAAACACATGCATTCCACATTGAACTGTAAGCGGATACTGTTAATGTTATACTCCCATAAGGTACTATCTGACTATAATAAGGCCTTCTTAGTCCTTGTAATTGCTCCGCCTTAATACCCTCAAATTGCACTAAAACATGCCGGTTCTTCCCTTTTTTACCTTTGCCAGCTTAACGTATTGCTACCTCATCTGGAATCACACTAATTACCTTAGTGTGCTAAATTCTGATATAGCGTTGTATTTTGGCATTGGCTGCGTTGCTGTCAGCATTTTGATGCATTTCTTTCCGCGGATTAATGACGGAATTAAATACAACCTTTTTACCGTCGGCTGTCTGATCGTTTGGTTTGCTGATTGGAGCCGGATTTTCGGCTTGGAGGCACCCATCTTTTATAGTTATCCAGTTTATTTTGCACTGCTAAGCGTCGCCATTTCGCATTTAGTCATTAATCAAGCAAGCCGATTCGATGACGATCAAGTAAAATTAATGCGCATTATTTGCAACTGGAAACCTTTTAAACTCCCCGTGCTCGCAGGCGCTGCCTTATTCAGTTTAGCAATTCCATCCCACTACCTCCTATACGCAGTTGCGATGACCTTTATGTTAATTAGCTATGCCTTTAGTATCTGCCTACGGAAAATCGATAATTAGCATCGTAACTATTCAACTCAGATTTACACGCTCTGAACTGACAAACCGCTAGGGCAATCTGAACAGTTACTGAGTACCACTATTCAATCCACAGCGTCTAACTATTTAAAGCCTCGAATCCCTACTAAACTGCGAATCTGATTCATAAAAGGAACCGTGTATTCTCGCGCCTTACGCGCGCCCTCCTGTAATTTTTCTTCGATATACGATGGAGAATCCATCAATTCTAGGTAACGATTCCGAGGTTCAATCAGTTGATAATTGATGTGTTCAAAAAGTTCCTGCTTCATTTCACCCCAGGCAATTCCTTCAACATAACGTTGCCGCATGTTTTCAACCTCATCGGATTCAGTAAAAGCTTGGTAAATTCCAAACAATGTACAACCCTTCGGATCCTTTGGTTCTCCAGGCTCCAATGAATTGGTCTTAATTTTCATGATCAATTTGCGCAATTTTTTTTCCGGCGCAAACAGCGGAATCGTATTGTTATAACTTTTGCTCATTTTCCGTCCATCTGACCCCAATAATGTCGCTGAATTTTCATCAACCACCGCTTCCGGCAACACAAATGTACCCTTAAAGATATGATTAAAGCGCGCACCGATATCACGGGCCATTTCTATGTGTTGAATCTGATCTTTTCCGACTGGAACTTTCTGGGCATTGAACATTAGAATATCTGACGCCATGAGGATAGGATAATTAAATAAGCCCATATTCAACCCTTTATCCGGATCTTTTTCTCCACTTTCTTGGTTGGCGGCAACTGCAGCTTTGTAAGCATGGGCACGATTCATTAGACCTTTCGCAGTAACGCAAGTCAAAATCCAGGTTAACTCCATAATCTCAGGAATATCAGATTGCCGATAGAATACGGCATTATCCGTATCCAAACCCAATGCGAGCCATGTCGCAGCAATCTCCAAGCTCGAGCGTTGAACTATTTCCGGATCATGACACTTTATCAGCGCGTGATAATCGGCAAGAAAATAGTAGGGTAAAACATTTTGGTTACGGCTTGCGGCAATTGCGGGTCGAATCGCCCCTACATAATTGCCTAGATGGGGCGTTCCCGTAGTGGTAATTCCGGTTAAAATGGTCGATTTATTCATGGCAATTTTTCGAATGCAAAAATATCGAAAAATATGACATACATTGAAATTTAAAACCAGCCTAAATCGAGACTAACTGCTGAAACCGAATATCCCATCCACTCCGTTTAGTGTCTAAGTCAAACCGTAGTTGAAAACAATTGCGCATCGATATCTGTAAAACCCTTAAATTCTAATGCGTTCCCGGATGGATCCATCAAGAACATTGTTGCTTGCTCACCGGCAAGTCCTTTAAATCGAATATAAGGTTCGATCACGAAATCAACGTCTTCATTTTGAAGTTTTTCAGCTAGTTTTTTCCAATCGTCCATGGCTAAAATGATTCCGCAATGGGGTATTGGTACATCATGATTATCGACCGAATTATGGAAAGAGCGAATTTTACCGTTGGCTCCTATATTTGAATTTAAGTGACAAACAAATTGATGTCCGAAAAAATTAAAATCTACCCATGTTTCCGCATATCTTCCTTCGATACAACCCAACACTTTAGTGTAAAAAGCCCTTGTTTCGGCAATATTTCTGACTTGTACGGCAATATGAAAAGGGGGTAGTGACGCCACGTCATCACGCTGCGGAGCTTTGAACTTCGAATCTCCGAAATGCATTTATACCAAGCAGGCCCACTGCCAATAAAACCAGAGAACTGGGTTCGGGTACTTGTGTAGTGGGACGACCAGACCGATCGTACCAACTTTGTGTGCTATATTGCCAATCGACTAGTTGATCTTGACCGTTGTCAGTGTATGTTTGGGTGTTCCAGGTGGGATGAAACCATATACCAATCTGATCATCAAATGGCACCGACGCCAACAAACTGCTGAAAATATCCGATACATCTAAACTGAAACCTCGGTTTGTTCCTGATTCGGTCAAGCTAGATGAAAATTCCCCCAAAAAATCTTGGGACTGGTAGCTATTAGGGTTATTTTGCCCGTTATATCCGAATACCCACAATCGATCAGAGTTATAATCAGCATAGAAAATAGGCAAACCATCGCTACCTTTAGGGTTATTAGGGCCGTCATTAAGTACAAGCCAGAAACCGTCCATTAATTGTCCGTCTTTTCTTGCATTGTCAACTTCCCAGGTTAAGTACGAAGTCACCGTGTTATATTCCGCGAAGATAGTATCGAAAGTTCCACCATTACCAAAGTTACCTGGACCATCTTGATATTGATATATGGTGGCATTGGCGAGTGGAGTGTACACAGCGACGATCATCGAAAGAGTCAACTTTTTCATCATATTATTACTACTCTCTATTCGCATCATTTGAGTCTTCATGTTGGAACGGCGGAAGGAAGACCTGCCAGAATTCATGAGGTTTATGTGAAAATAGATCCGATTCTTAGTAATTTAACCCCAAGAACCCATCACTCAAACACGGCAAAGATCAACATACTAGTAAAAATCTATACCCCAATCACCGATCAGGCAGCTTGCCCAACCAAGGATTCATAAATATTTTTATATCGCGCAACACTATTCGACCAATTACGCTCGCTTTCGACATACTGGCGCCCTGCTTTTCGCAAATCCGTCCACGATTGTTTGCTCGAAAGCATTTTCGAAACCGCTAGTGAAATGGCACTTGGGTCACCTGCCTTAAACAGCCATCCATTTTCTCCATCACGAATCAACTCCTTGTGTCCCCCAACGTCAGAGGCAACGACTAATCGACCTTGGGCCATCGCTTCGAGTGGTTTAAGTGGGGTTACTAATTCGGTTAAACGTATGGATAACCGAGGGTACACAAAAATATCCACTTGGTCGTAATAATTCTTGACCTCTTCGTGAGGCACACGACCTTGAAAGATCACATGGTTTAATATGCCTAATTGTTCGGCACTCTTCCGCACTTCATCTTCTTGTGGACCGCCTCCAACTAACAATAAACAAACCTCGGGATGATTTGCGACAATATCAGGCATTGCCTGCAACAAAGTTGTCAAACCTTCGTAAGCATAAAAGGACCCGATATAACCCAATACAGTTTTGCCGGTTAAACCTAATTTTTCACGCAGTTGTTTGTCAGGTTGACACCCGAATTCGAACCGGTTGATGTCGACCGCATTTGGAATGACAGTAACTTTCTCTTCTGGGATTCCCCTTTGCACAATATCCTGCCGAAGTCCTTCACAAATCGTCGTGACTGCATCGGCTTCCCTAAATACATAGGATTCTATACCTTTAGTGGCGCGGTAGCGCAATCCACCTTGATGACTGGTCCCATGGTCCACCGCTGCATCCTCCCAAAAAGCACGACATTCATAAACCAAAGGAAGTGAATTCCGACGAGCAGCTTTTAAAGCCGCCAAGCCATTCAATCCTGGAGAATGGGCATGAATCAACTGAGGTTGGGTCTCTTTTATCACCTCTTCAAGTCTTTCCTCCAATGACTGGACTATCGCCACCTGATTGATTACAGGAACTTTTGCCAACCAGTCATCTGGATTTTTTGACCGAAAAAATTGAAGCCCATTAACCTCGTCGCATCCATATTTTCCACCGGTTTGTTTTGCCGATGTAACATGAATGGTTTCCCACCCCATAGCGTGCTGCTGTTCGAGTATAGCTCTCGTTCTAAATGTGTAGCCGCTATGAAGGGGTATGGAATGATCAAGGACGTGAAGAATTTTCATGAAAGGATTTCCAAATATTCGTTGACCGACATCTAATGCCTTTTTCGCAGAAAGGACTCGAACATCAACAAAGACCAAATCGGAGAGCTGTAATCCCGCAAACCTGATTGGTGCTGATCAACCATCTTTTTTAAAAAAGGTCCATTAAAAAACCCAGAGTCAGCCATATTCGGTCCCAGCAGTGCATCACGAACCTGTTGCTTCAAGGGCCCCCTAAACCAGGTAGCCAAGGGAACAGCAAAACCCATTTTTGGGCGATACAATATATCATTGGGAAGATAAGGCTCCAAAGCAGTCTTGAAAATGTGTTTTCCTTCTCTGCCATTCAATTTCATATTAGGTTGTAAACCGGCCATCCACTCGACGAACACATGATCCAATATCGGCACCCGCACCTCTAGCGCATGAGCCATACTGGCACGGTCCACTTTGGTCAAAATATCCCCGGGAAGGTAAGTTTTTATATCGAGATATTGAACCAGCGACAATGGATTGTCCGTTGGAGCTTGCCGGGTATGTTGTCGAAAAACTTCGACCGCCTGATATCCTTGAAGGTCTCGTTTCATGTTTTCACTAAACAAATTCGCCCGGATTTCATTGGAAAGCACCGACACACTGTGAAAATACCCTTCTAAGGAATCGCGCCCTATAGACTCGAAAGTTGACTTTGCTCTAAAGATTTTGGGCGCCCAATCTGCTTTGGGGTAGACATTCCCCAATGTCCCGAACAACGGTTTCCGAACCGAATCCGGAATCCATGACCGCATCCTGTCTTCATACGTATGCCAACGATATCGGCGATAACCTGCCAAATTCTCATCTCCACCGTCACCCGACAAAGCAACAGTCACTTTTTTCTTCGCTAATTCGCAAACACGGTATGTAGGCAACGCAGAACTATCGGCATAGGGTTCATCGTACAAACCAGACAGTTTATCCACCAGATCAAAATCATTCGGATCCACCTGCTCGACCCGGTGTGCTGACTGGTACTGTTCTGCGACCTGTGCAGCAAACTGAGCCTCGTTAAATTCAGGATCGCCAAAGGAAATCGAGCAGGTATTAACGGGTTCATCCGACAATCCGGCCATCATTGCCACAACCGCGCTGGAATCCACACCACCGGATAAGAAAGCGCCCAATGGCACCTCTGCAACCATTCGAATTTTAACTGCTTCACGCAGTCGCTCAATCAATTCTTCCCTTACTACTCCTGGATCCGAAGACTGAACGCTTGAAAACGATACATCCCAGTATTGACGTGGCTCATAATCTTTGGCTCCCCGTTTTATTGTAAGCTTGAATCCAGGTGGCAACTTTCGGGCTGCTTTATAGATGGTTTTAGGATCGGGAACATAACCAAATCCGAAGTATTCTTCTATTGCGGTGGATTCAAGCTCCCTTGGAAGCTCAGGGTGTTGCATCAAAACCTTGAGCTCGGAACCAAAAATAAACTGGCCATTCGGTAGGGCGGCATAATACAACGGTTTGATCCCAAGACGATCACGCGCCAAAAACAAAGTTTCCCGATTCCGATCCCATACAGCAAAGGCAAACATTCCACGAAAACGGTCCACACAGCCCTCACCCCACTCCTGCCATGCATAGACGATAACTTCCGTGTCACAATGGGTAGTAAATTCGTAACCCTTAGCCTCTAATTCTGAGCGCAAATCGACGAAATTGTATATTTCGCCATTATAGGTTACGACAACCGATTTATCCTTACTGAATAGTGGTTGCTGACCACTAGCAATATCGATTATCGATAAACGCCTATGCGCCAAACCTAAACCTGGCTCTATATGAATACCCCCTTCGTCGGGACCACGGTGATGCTGAATTTCGTTCATACGAGCCAGCAGCTCCCGATTAATCTCCCGTTTTTCGTGTATATCGAATATTCCTGCGATCCCACACATATTTTATTAGTCTTTAAAAATCATTTAATAACATTATCATAGACCGTCAAATAGCGATTAACCATGGCAAAAAGACTAAAACCATCTTGAATGCTTTTAAAACCATTCCCGCCATGTTGCTTTATCAACTGCAAATTTTCCAGATATCTTGTGATCGCTTTCGCCATTTCAATAGGATCTGCTTTTGGTATCAAAAGTCCAGTGTTCCCATGGGAAACTATATCAGGGTTTCCTCCCACATCAGTCGCTACCACCGGTAAGCCTGTCGCCATAGCTTCAAGAATTGTATTAGATACCCCTTCCGCTAGAGACGGTAATACAAATATATCCATACCACGCAAAATTTGGGGAATATCATTGCGTTCACCAGGAACCCAAGCTAAAGCTGTGAGGTTTGCCTTTTCGAGTATCCTATTTGCTTGATCGCGCAAAGGTCCATCTCCTATTAGCATCAATCTTAGTCTTTCCTTGAGACTGGGATCTTGTTCAATCAGGTGAGCAAAGGCCTTTACCAAAGTAAGTTGATCCTTCACCCCATGCATTCGTCCGACAGTACCGATGACGACGTGCTTTTTACTGGTAAACGGACAGCCGGCGACGATTTCCTTTCCCTGTTTGGGAGGAAAGAAGATTTCGGTATCGACACCGTTGCAAATTCGCGTAATTTTGTTCTCGGGCACTTTAATTTTGTGCCTCAAATAGCGTTCTAATTCCTTGGATAATGGAATATAGTGCTTTACCAATGGCTTAAATACACGCCGAAGCCTTTGATACTTTGTATTTTCGCCGTGAGGATCGAAGACATCCCAACCATGTTCCCCATGCACGCGATACCGGATACCCGCTAAAAACACTGGCAACTGACACTCAATAGTAGCCAAATTACGAGTATGAACAAGTGCTGGTTGGATTTGCCTAAGTAATCGATATAGCCTTAAGAACATCATCCAATCCAGGCCTTCCTTTTTACCCAGAGTGAAAACCTCAACATCTGAGCGACGGATTCGATCACGAAAATCAGTGGCATCCTTTACACAAATTATACAATGCCGATATCGGTCAGATGGCGTTTGGTTGATAAGATTAACTAGGCCATTTTCGAGCCCACCTACCCCTAATCGAAAAATAATATGCACGACTAAAGGCGTTTTCTTTTGTCTATTTTGAAAGTTTTGAAGGCTCGATTGCTTTTCCATAATCCAAACTTACTGCAGAAATAGTCTGAGAATTGCGATTGTAGTGGAGACGCTGTCCGAGAAAAAAATAGTCACGAGGAAAACCGTTTTTCTTCGGTAGATTCTCTATTCCAAAACAACCTCCTAGGGTCTGTGGCAGATCAACCTTACTGAAGATGGCGTCCTAGCTTTTCCATGTTTTTTCCCCAACTATAATGATCTATGACCCATTCTCTGTTTTTTTCATAGACCCGTTGCAATCGATTTCCATTCAGCAACTCTAACCCATTCTCGGCCATATCCTTTGCGCTATCGGTTACCGTAATTTGAAGAATAGACGATATTCGAATTCCTTCCATAGCGGCAGAAGTCGCCAAAATTGGTTTTCCCATTGCCATAGCTTCCAGCACTTTATTTTGGATTCCACGAGCAATACGCAATGGGGCAACCGAAACTCGACCATACTTTATAAAAGGCCGCACATCCTCAACGGTTCCCGTAACTGTAACACCTTCTAGCCTACTTAGATTTCGAACCGCTTCACTAGGGTTTCCACCGACGATGTAAAAACGGCTATTGGAAAATTGGTTATAAATACGCGGAAATACTTCCCGTGCAAACCAGGTTACCGCATCCACATTCGCCCAATAATCCATTGCACCCGTGAATACTAGCGGAACTTCATCTTCAGGGTATGGATTGATCACATCATGCTCCGGGGAAAAATATTGTGTATCCACACCATTATCTATATGGGTAATGCGCTCTCCCACTTCCGGAACCAAACCCTTAAACAATTTAGCTTCTAAAGAGGACACAAAAATACTAACGTCAAAATCGTTGGCAACTTGTCGATCAAATTCCAACAATAACCGACCTTCCCGTCGATAAATCCAGCTACCCGGCCATGGTTTTCCTTTGGCATATTGCAACCATTTATCCGAATCCACATCAACAAAGTCGATAACTTTTGTGGTAAAACGCCGAGCATCAATAAATTGAGTCATAGCCGAGGAAAAAACCAAAACCGTATCGATCCCATGTAGATCAACAACCCTGTGGACCCAATTTTGCATTCGCGAATCGTGATAATAGGGTAAACTCAGCGCTTGTCCTCGAAAAAAACCCCGCAAGGATCGAAGCTTCGCCCACTGAGGATCCAGAGGCAGAAAACAGCTTTCGGCACAAAAGGATTGGACATCCTTCACGTATCGCCAATCTTCGGAATTATCAACAAAAGTCCCCAAAAATATTCGATATTCGTCTGCTAAATATCGTAGTAAATGATAGGAACGGATTTTATCCCCTTTATTCGGGGGATAAGGAATACGATGAACAAGAAAAAGAAGGTTTTTCAAAATTGGAGGATTTCAGGGAAAACGTATCCGTAAACAGTTACCCCAAACCCTTGGAAAGCCATGGACCGACAACGTTACTCACCGGCAGTGGAAGACGTTTCCACATCGAAATAAACATCTGATACTTTGGATTCAGCGGGTTGATATCCGGCATACTACTCGCCTTGACCAAATCAAACTCGTAAAATAGGGGCTGGGGCTCAAACCCCCAATGTCTTTTGAACCGATAGGAACCAGTGCCTTCCTTACTTCGCCCATAATCAAAAACTTTAATCCCTTTTTCAACCGCACGCCGCATTACTTCCCAATACATAAAATCGTTAGCTTTAAGGTCCCTAGCTTCTTCGGTACCACCACCATAATAAGGCAATACTTCATCTCGAAAATAAAAGTTCATGACCCCACTGACCAACCGTCCTTTGTGTTCAATGATCAGCATCTCACAATTGTCGGCAAAAACCTTTTTCAGATTTTCGAAATACTTTTTTGAAAAAACCGGGGTGCCCAAGTTGCGCACACTTTCCGCATAGGCTGCATACAATCGGTCAATATCATTATCTACAACAGCGTTTAAACCAGCCTTTATACCTTTGCGGACCATTGCACGTTGCTTTCGAGGAATCGCTTTAAGATTCTCCTCTGGATCTGGGTCCAAGTTTTTTCTGAACGTGACATAGAGATCTTTATGAGGACGGCCTTCATGACGCTGGTTGCAATTACGCATTTCCAGATAGTCCACACCAAGTTTGCGCGCCAATCCGCTTGCTTCCTCATCCAACGCCTTTCTGGCCTGGTCGGAAACTGCAGCAATTCCACCATAAACACAAAAGGGGGATGAAACCAAAGCATTGCCAAAAAGCATACTCTTGACATGACCCAACGGAAGAACACCTTGGATAACGCCATCCTTTTCCGCATAGAGGAAATAAGTTTTGTGTCCAAAAGAATCCTCTATGATTTCTTTCCAACCAGCTTTATGGAAAAATGTCGCCTCTGGACAACCTTCCACGAAGTCATCCCAAACAGAACGGCTACTCGCATCAAGCGTTTTAATCGTGATTGAATCTTTCAAATTTCGTCCTTATTAAAGAAATACATGCTCCATTGTCGACCATTCAAAGTCATCTAAAAGCCGATTGAGTCGTTGTTCCATCTGTGTAAGGTTTAAATAGTGGCGAACCTGGGTTTTGAGGCCGATTCCATTTTGCTTCGGTTGGTCCGGATCAATTTCCCAAGGATGAAAATAAAAAATACCCGCCTGTTGCTCCAAGCGATTAACACGGGTAAGCGCCCATTTGAAAAGGCGGTAAGGTAACAATCGAAAATATCCCCCGCCGCCACAGGGAAACTTTCTATTTCCAAGCTGAACGGTCGTAATAGGGATTTCCAACAATCCATCGGGACGGCAGGGTTTAAACGCAAAGCGGGGCGCTTCCGGCATCCCGTAGAGATCGTGTTTGATTGGATAAATACTGGAACTATAAACGAACCCGCTTTCTTCCAATACGTCCAAAGCCCATAAATTTTCCGCACCGATCGAATAACTAGCCGCTCGATACCCTTTGACTGCGACACCCGCTATGTCTTCCAATAATTGCTTAGAACGGTTTACATCTTCGCGGAATTGCTCTCGGGTTTGCTGGGTTACTCGTGTATGACTATAACCGTGACACGCCAACTCATGGCCATTTTCCACAATGCTACGCGTCATCTCTGGATATCGTTCCGCGATCCAACCCAAAGTAAAAAAAGTCGCTTTTACCTTTTTACGATCAAACATTTCCAGTATACGATTTGTGTTGGCCTCAACACGACACGGTATATTGTCCCAGTCGTCGCGAGATATATGATCTTCAAACGCCGAAACCTGAAAATAGTCTTCTACATCAACGGTCATTGCGTTGACTAAGCTGGTAGTAGTACTCTTCAGTTGAGTCATAAAAACCGTTTCTGAATTATTGATAATATCCGTTCTGAAGCATGTCCATCCCAGTACTCCGGAACTCGTCCCGATTTCCCCCCGGTTTTGAGAACATCATCGACACAATCCACAATTTTCTGTCTCGCACTCCCTACAATGGTGTTGGTGCCCTGTTCGACGGTAATTGGTCTTTCAGTATTTTCACGTAACGTGATACAGGGTATCCCCAACGCTGTGGTCTCCTCTTGGATACCACCAGAATCGGTTAGTACTAATTTTGCAGATTTCATTAATCCCAGAATCTCTAAATAGCCAACCGGAGGAAGACAAAATACATTGGGCGAATCGAGAAACCCGGATAACCCATATTCTTGAATCATTTTTCCAGTTCGTGGATGAACGGGAAAAATGATGGGAAGGACTCGACTAATCATTTCAAATGTTTCTAATAATCCCTTTAAAATTTCCGCATCATCAACATTTGACGGACGATGCAAAGTCAATAAGGCAAATTGTTTCTTACAAAGTGTTTCCCTCCGCTCAACCTGGTGGATTTCCAGGATCTCCTCAAAAGGGACTGCTTGTTTCAAATGATTATGTAATGAGTCAATCATTACATTACCGACAAAATGGACCTTATCAAGGATTATCCCTTCCCTTTCCAAATTTTGATACGCCGACCGTTCAGTCGTAAACAATAAATCCGAAAGCTGATCAGTCAAAACTCGGTTGATTTCTTCCGGCATCTCACGATCATAACTCCGCAACCCAGCTTCCACGTGAATGATAGATATGTTTTTCTTGACGGCAACAAGTCCGCATGCAATCGTTGAATTGACATCACCCACAACGAGCACCGCAAAGGGTTTTACTTGATCAAGAATTGGCTCAAACCGAAGCATAATCTCTGCCGTTTGCACGGCATGACTTCCTGAACCCACCTCCAAGTCAATATCAGGCTCCGGAATTCCCAACTGGTCGAAAAATGCAGTTTTCATTTCCTTATCATAATGCTGCCCGGTATGTATTAAATACGGTTGCATTGACTCCTCATGGAGCTTTAGATACTGAAAAAGCGGCGCCACCTTCATGAAATTTGGCCGTGCCCCAACGACACAGAGCAACGTAGGGAGCGACGAGTTCTGCATCAAAGATTTACTTGTTCTTTGGTGGAATCATAGATCTCGGGTGAGTCGTATACATCGTCCATATCTAATTGGATCAGGACAGCTTTCCGGAGCAGTGCTCGTTCCTTCAATATAATTTGTTTCAAAGATTCAACCGAACTTTCAAGGTGATGAATCCGTTCCTCCAATACCTCCCCGGAACCCATCGATCTAGCCGAGACTGGCATTTTCGTTGGACTCGAGGGTAGGAGTTGTTTTGATTTATCACCAGATTTAACCAATTGGTCTTTTTCAATCTCTTTAACAACTTTCTGAACGGACTTACCATCAATAATATGGAGTTCTTCTAAAAAGCCATACAACAATAATCGATCACATAATGAATTGATTATTCTCGGAACACCCTTAGTAAATTTGCAAATCGCCGCGAAGGCATCATCCTTAAAATCCGGGTCATTATTCCAACCCGCTGTCTTCAAACGATGTAATATATAGGCTTTGGTTTCGTCGCGATCAAGAGCTCTTAAATTGTAAGTTGCAGTGACCCGCTGCCTGACCTGCTCCATCACTCCCTGCTGCAGAATATGTCGAAATTGATCCTGACCTAGCAAAAAACTTTGGAAAAGTTGCTTACCGTTCATTTCAAAATTGGCAAGCATTCTTAATTCTTCCAAGGACTCTAAAGGCAGATTTTGAGCCTCATCGACTATCAGCAAAACACGCTTTCCGTCTCTGCATTTCTTCTTGAAAAAATCTTCCAAATTTTTTAATAAACTCGCCTTCGGTCCTTCCCGCCCCAAACCAAAACTGGCCGCTATGACTCGCAAAGTATCTTCTGCATTGAGATGTGTAGTCACCATTAAGCCAATAACGATGTTTTCATTTTTTAGCTCTTCAACAAGTGCTTTCACTAATGTGGTTTTACCGGTGCCTGGATTCCCTGTCACCACAATAAATCCCTGCCCTTGCGCCAAACCATATCGCAAATAAGCCAACGCCCGCTTATGAACGGCGCTATTGAAGAAAAACACAGGATCAGGATTTAATTGAAAAGGCTTTTTCGTAAGATTATAAAAGGCTTCGTACATATTTATTTATCCTAATAACGAAAGTTCAAACTGGCC
>Ga0209992_10000962_pt1 | contig 34066 bp, 37 predicted proteins | sample 2SBtaG_2_FD_182564 | JGI IMG/M metagenome (GOLD analysis project Ga0209992, IMG submission 182564) | Deep subsurface microbial communities from Kolumbo volcano to uncover new lineages of life (NeLLi) - 2SBTROV12_ACTIVE470 metaG (SPAdes)... | ecosystem: Environmental > Aquatic > Marine >...
CCGAACTTGGAAGTCAAACCTGACGTCGCTGTTGTGCTACTAAGATGCGAGAGCTCTTGGGAAGCAACGGTGCTGGCATTTTCTACTTTACAATCAATCTTTTAATATTGAATTATTTGGATTGATGTGAATTCAATATGCCAAATTGTAGTGTTTGTGGAGAAATATGTGACAATGATATACGATTACTAAATCATATGATGGAAAAACATGGTTGGAGAAATCCAAATGTTGGTACACCTGATAGAAATAGTCGTGGATACTAATTTTACAAATTTTGTAAATAATCTAAAATCAATCTTACACCAAAACCTGTAGCACCTTTTGGATTGTATGATTTTTCTTTTGTAGCAGTTTGTGTCCATGCAACTCCTGCAATATCAATATGTGCCCATGATGTTTTTTCAATTGCATTTTTCAAAAATGCAGCTGCAGTAATTGTTCCAGCTGCTCTTCCTATTCCTACATTTTTCATATCTGCAACTTCTGATTTTATCATGTCCATATAGTCTTGATTCAATGGTAACTCCCAAATTTCTTCAGTTGTTCTTTTAGAAGAATCATTAATTTTCTTTGTTAATTTTTCATCATTTGATACAATTGCTGCAACATTGGTACCTAGTGCTACAATACAAGCACCTGTAAGAGTTGCAAAATCAATGATTGCCTTTGGAGAATAATGTCTTTCTCCATATGATAACGCATCTGCTAAAATCAATCTACCTTCTGCATCAGTATTTAGAATTTCAGCAGTTTTTCCACTAAATAATTTTATAATATCTCCAGGTCGGTATGATTCTCCTCCTGGCATATTTTCAACTGAAGGAACGATGCCAACAACATTAATTGGTAATTTTAACTCTGAAATGGATTTCATTATTCCTAGAACTGTACATCCTCCACATTTGTCAAATTTCATTTCATCCATTGCAGCTCCTGGTTTTAATGAAATTCCGCCTGTGTCAAATGTTACTGCCTTTCCTACTAGAACAATTGGTTTGTCATTTTTTCGTCCACGATTATGTTCTAGGATAATTAATTTTGGTTGATTACTGCTTCCTTGACCTACTGCTGAAATTCCTCCAAACCCTTTTTTCTTTAATTCTGGTTCTGAAATAATATTACATTTCATTTTATTTTTTTTAGATATATTTTTTGCATAGTTTGCTAATGTTGTTGGGGTGCATTCATTTGGAGGTAAATTAGCAATACTTTTTGTAAATATTGCACCGTCTGCAACAATTTCAGCAATTTTGACAGCTTTTGAAATTTTGTTTGATTTTGAAACAATAATGGTGAGATTTGGAGAAGTTTCTACTTTTTCTGTCTTGAATTTTTCAAATTTGTAAAGAGCCATTTTTGTACCTTCGATAATCTGAGAGACTGATGAAATTGGATCTGTCACAAAACTTGGAGGTGAGATTATTGAAAATTCAGATAGTTTTAACTCTCTTGCTTTTTGAGCAATTTTTCCTGAAACAAATCTAATGGTATCTTTTGTCAGGTTTTCTTTTTTACCTATCCCTGCTAGTAGGATTCTTTGCACAGGTTTTTTTCCAGGTATTGGAATTACACTGAGTTTCCCCAATTTCCCTTCCATATCTTTTAGAGATTGATTAATTGCAGATGTGGTTTTAGTATCAAATTTTGGTAATCCTAGAACTTTGTTAGATTCTTCTAATACAAATCCACATAGAAGATTTGTTTTCTTTTTTGCAGAACTTTCAGTTTTTATCTTCATTATGAAATTCTCTTTTCTGAAGTATTATTTAGATTTACTATAGATCTATTATTTTGCTATTTGTAATCAGACTTGATGATCTTACAAATACTGCTTTGACTGTTTTACAACCTTGTTGACATTCATCATTAATTTTAGACATTGATGATTTTTTTGATTTTTCAGAAAAAATTGATTTAATTAATGGAAACAAAGCTGCTCTTCCTCCATATGCTCTTTTTTGATTAATAAACCAAAACATATCCAATGCTGACTCATCCAAAATGCTTTCTCTAACATCTTTCCCATATTCAGAATAATGACCGACCATTGTAATTTTACCTCTAGCAAAAAAATTCACAGTTTTTGCAAATTTAGTACATAAATTACACTGATTATCAAATAATACAATTGGAATATTTTCCCTCAATTCCACATATTTAGTTGGTATCGGTCAAATTAAAATTTTACAAACTATATACTCGAAATTTATTTTGATTATTTATGACATTAATTCCAGAAAATCATGATTCTAGTCCTTCTAAGACTGGAGAATTTCCATGTATCACATGTCATACAGATTGTTGTAAAGAGTATGTGATATTTGTCAATGCTCATGATGTATACAGACTTTCAGTAGGGTTGGATATGGCACCTGAAAAATTTTTAGAGATTTATGGTGCAAAGGACTATTCTTTGGGAATCCGGGTGAAAGAAGGATTGATTGATCTTGCCTTGAAACAAAAAAATGGTGGATGTGAATTTCTTGAAGAAAACAAAGATGTCTATAGATGTACAGTAAATGATTTCAAACCCGGAGTGTGCAAATCATATCCCTTTGCAATGAAAAATGGAAAATTAATTCAGATGGATAATATAATGTGCCCAGTAGATTGGGATATTGCAGAATTTAAGAACATGATGTCAAATCATCTAAAGAAAGATGACTTTGAATGGAAATTCTATGATGAACTTGTAGAGGAATGGAACACAAAACATGGAATGAAAAAGCCTCTCTCGACATTTTTAAAATTTATGTTAGATAAAGTAGAATCATCTTTGACCGTTTGATTTTTGTTTTGTTATTTTAAGATCCCTTTTACTTGGAGTTTGAGAATGGCAATTTTCTCTAGAAGTAGATTTTTATTCAATTTACAAGGATAACGATGCAGATGGGGCTTAACTATTATCAAATTAAGAAAAATATTCTTCGAGCTCGTAAATTAGTAATTAAAGGGACTAATGCTGCAGGATCTGGTCATCCGGGGGGTTCATTTTCTATGGCCGAAATATTGGGATGTTTATTCAACAAATATCTGAAATTTGATCCTAAGAATCCTCAATGGGAAGATAGAGATCGATTAGTGCTATCAAAAGGTCATGCAGCCCCTGGACTATTTTCAAACATGGCAGTTGCAGGATATTTCCCAGAATCTGAAATTGAGACTTTAAGAAAATTTGGCAGTAAATTGCAAGGACATCCTGACCTCAAATGTCCTGGTGTGGAATTTTGTGGAGGTTCTTTAGGTACGGGATTATCATATTCCGTTGGAATTGCACTGGCAGCAAAAATTGATTCTAAAGATCATCATGTCTATACCATTATTGGAGATGGAGAGTCTGATGAAGGGCAAGTTTGGGAAGCAGCAATGACTGCCTCAAAATACAAAGTTGATAATCTAACAGCTTTCCTTGATAGAAATTTCATTCAGCAGGATTCATACACTGAAAAAATTATGCCCCTTGATGAAAAATTAGAAGGTGATGATCTTTCTGAAATGTGGAAAGATGCATCTCGTTGGAAAACAGGTGACAAATGGAGATCATTTGGTTGGAATGTAATTGAAATTGATGGACATAGAATTGAACAAATTGATGCAGCAATTGCAAAAGCAAATGCTACCAAAGGAATACCTACTATGATAATTTCTAGAACTATCAAAGGAAAATCTGTTGAACATATGGAAGACAATCCACAATGGCATGGAAAAGCTCCTGACACCGACGTTGTTCCAATAATTAACCTTGAATTGGATTCACAATTTATGATTTCGCCATCAATAATTGCTGGTGATATGACAAATTTAGAAAATGAAATTAAACGATGTGTTTCTGGCAGAGCAGATTATATTCATCTTGATGTGATGGATGGGCAATTTGTTCCAACAAAAACTTTTGATCATTCCAAAATCAAAGAATTAAGACCATTGACAGTTATTCCGTTTGACACTCACTTGATGATTAATGAACCTGTAAAACATGTCAAAGACTACATTGATGCTGGCAGTGATATTATCACTGTTCATGCAGAAGTAACTGATGAATCTAGTTTTGGAGAAATTCATGATTTGTTAAAACAAAATCAAGTTGGAGTTGGTTTTTCAATAAATCCTGATACTGAATTACCTGAGTGGTCTTACAAATTTTTGCAATCACTAGATCAACTAATTGTAATGTCTGTAGTTCCTGGTAAATCTGGACAAAAATACATTGAAGAAACACATGCAAAAATGTCTAGATTAAATTCTACTCTAAAAGAACATAATTTTTCAGGGTATGTTGAGGCTGATGGAGGAGTAAATCTTGAAAATATTGGTTCTGTATTTGCTGATGGTGCACGAGCTTTTGTTGGAGGCGGTGCCATAATTGGACAACAAGATGTTCGAGCAGCAATTAGAGATTTCAGAACTGAAATTTTGAAATCTAGAAGACGTGGATTACTTGATAAAGCAAATGAACTTGGTGGAACTGAATTAGTAAACAAATGGATTGGATTACATGTAATTGGAGAAAAGCAAGAACAAATTAAAAAAATTGCACAGGAGGCAGGATATCTTTGAATGAACCAATAATGACTGATATGCGTTCAGAATACTCTAAATCATTAATCAGCGTAGGAAAAGAAAATCCTAATGTTGTAGTTTTGGGAGCAGACACAACTGACTCTCTAAAAATATCTGGATTTGGGAAAGAATTTCCAGACCGCTTCTTTAATGTTGGTATTGCAGAAGCTAATCTTGTAACTGTTTCAGCCGGCTTGGCTGTGTCTGGAAAAACTTCGTTTGCTAGTACTTATGCAATATTTTTACCAGGTAGGGCAGTTGATCAAATTCGAAATAATATTGCTTATCCATCACCACCTGGAAAAAAAGGTCTTAATGTAAAATTAGTTACTTCTCATGGAGGTCTATCTGTAGGACCTGATGGAGGTTCCCATCAAACAATTGAAGATATTGCAATTATGAGAGTAATTCCAAATTTCCGAGTTTTTATTCCTGCTGATACTGTTGCAGTTTCAAAATTAACACAATTGATGGCAAAAGAATATGGACCATTTTACATGAGAATGGCAAGATCTAAAACTCCTCTTGTACATTCTGAATCTCAGGAATTTCAAATTGGAAAAGGAATTACATTAAGAGATGGTTCTGATTGTACTATAGCAGCATGTGGTATTACTGTTAGAATGGCTTTAGAAGCTGCTGAATCTTTACAACAAGAAGGAATTTCTTGCAGAGTTTTAGACATGTTTTCAATTAAACCCATTGACAATGAAATTTTAGAAAAAGCTGCTAGAGAGACTGGTTGTATTGTGACAACTGAAGAACACAATATTATTGGTGGAATGGGCTCAGCAGTTGCAGAATCTATTTCTGAATCTTACCCTGTTCCAATAAAGAGAATTGGAGCCCAAGATATGTTTGGAGAGTCTGCTCGAGATAAAGAAGTTCCTTTACTCTTAGAAAAACATGGAATAACATCTTTTAATATGGCAAAACAAGTCAAAGAAATTAGGAGTAAAAAATTATGAAAATTTTTCTAGATACTGCTAATCTTGAATCAATTAGAAAATTCAATGACATGGGATTGTTAGATGGAATCACAACAAACCCTTCACTTATGTCAAAAGAAGGAGGAAATCCTAAAGATGCAATGGAAGAGATTACAAAAATCATCAAAGGTGATGTGAGTTTAGAAGTTGTAAGTACTGACTATTCTGGAATGATGGAAGAAGGTAAACGTCTTCGTCAATATGGAGAAAATGTAGTTGTAAAAGTTCCTATGACTCCTGATGGTCTAAAAGCATGCAAATCTCTTTCCTCTGAAGGCATTCCAGTAAATGTTACATTGATCTTTTCTGCAAATCAAGCTTTACTTGCTGCAAAAGCTGGAGCAAAATATGTCAGCCCATTTATTGGAAGATTGGATGATATTGGACAAAATGGAATGGAACTAATCAAAGAAATCAAAGCAATTTTTAAAAATTATCCTAAAACAATTGAAACCCAAATTCTTGTTGCAAGTGTTCGTCATCCATTACATGTAATTGATGCTGCAAAAGAAGGTGCAGATGTAGCTACATTGCCACCAGGAGTTTTAGATAAGATGATGTTACATCCTTTAACAAAAATTGGTTTAGAAAATTTCCTTGCAGATTGGGACAAACTAAAATCTGGAAATCCTGATATCAAAATTTAGTGAAAATCCTCTAAGGATAAAGCTATAAAAATTAAAAATTGAGGCTTTACTATGAAGTTCCTTTGTTTTTACTTTTTCTTGAACCAGTTCCTCTACCTGTAACTCTAGTCATTCCTTCTGTTGAAGGTCTAGCTTTTGGATCAGGCATATCTCCTAGTTTTCTTGAACCAGTTCCACGACCTGTGTGGACCATTTTACCTTTAGTTGCTTTCTTTCTTGCTTCTTGGATCTTTCTAAATTCATCTCCAGACCATTTTGTTGCATCTTCATCAACTTCGATAGTTCCTGTACCTCTGCCAGTTCGTACTCTAATTTTCCCCATAATTTAGGTTAAATTCTCTTGTATTTATCTAAGCTTATTTTTTGTGACTAGATCTGGGTTTCTCATTTTAACTACTGATCCAGCCCAGTTTTTTGAAATATGCAAACATCATGATTGCAGGAATTGCTGATGCTATAATTACAATTATGAAAGTTGAAAATGGTCCTAAAATCATTGGATTATTTCCAATTCCTCCCGGTAAATCAACATTCATTCCATAAAATGTACCAATCACTGTTGATGGAATTGCCAATGTGAAAATTATTGTTAAAACTGCAAGAACTTTGTTAGTTTTTTCAGTACTTAACACAAAATCGGTATCCTTGTAAATTTCCATGGTTTCTCTTGATTCTTCCAATGTTTCAATTACCTTGTCAATATGGTCAATTACATCATCATAGTATAATGTCAATTCATCATCTTCACTACCTGAAAATCGCTTGACGTTTTTTGCTATTTCCAGTACAAATCTCTTTAATGGATTTGCTATTCTTCTTAATCTGTTAATTTCCCTTCTTAGTAAAGCAATACTTCTTGCAACTGGTTTTGTTTCATCAAATACTCTGTCTTCAATTTCATCTAGATTTGCAATAATTTTTCTTGATGTATGTAAAAGATCATCTACTAAAACATCTAATATTTCGTGAAGTAATAATCCTGAAGATTTTCCTAACAATCTCTCTTTTCTTTGTTGATCAGAATTTGTTTTACAAATTCCCACTAAATCTACTAGTGGTTTAAGATCTCCTTGATGAACTGTAACTAGAAAGTCTTTTCCGGCAAATATTGATAATTGACTATTTTTTGATATTCCTATTTTTTGTGCTAGTGGTGGAAAATGAAGAATTACAAAGAAATGGTCATCATAACTATCTAATTTTGGAAGTTCAAATTTGGTCATACAATCTTCGATGTTTAATGTATTGAAGTTGTATTTTTCAGCCAATTTCTCTACATCATTTCTGTCAGGATTTTGTAAATCAATCCATACAAACTTCTCACCTTGAATGGTTTCAATCTTATTTTCAATAGGAATCTCTGTTGATTTTCTATTGGAACGAAGTCTGCTTGTGATGAATCCTTTTCTCATGTCGAAAAATACCCTAATCTAACAAATTTAAAGCGATCGCTGAAATCCCATTAAAAATTCTAGAATATGTGATAATACTCAAAATTTATGAACTTAGGGTACAAAGGATTTTCTTATTCTACCCACGGAAGAAGATAGTTGACTCCAACCCATACTATTGCTATAGTTATTCCCATTGCTGGCCACCATAAACGCATACAATATGTCTACATTAGTCAATAATAAATCTACAGCCCAATTTTCAACAAAATGTTAAAGATTATTACTGGATGAACAAGTTTCTTTTTTTGTGGCCTTCGTAGTACAGTGGTTAGTATAGAGGATTGTGGATCCTCGGACAGGAGTTCGATTCCCCTCGAGGGCCCTCTATAATTTTAAAAAATACCAAACTTGCTAGATTCCATCTCTTCTTTAATGGCTAGTTTGAATCGAGGTGATTTATTTTCTAAATTTTTTGTTAACCATGATAAAAATTTTTTATCCGAATTTTTACCTTTTAATTTATCATAGTCAGGACCCATCATTTCAGCTAATTTTTCAATTAGTGATTTGTTTACACTCAATACAAAAAAATGCCAACCAAAAGCAAATTCTGAATCTGTCATAACAAAATCTTCTTCAGCATGGACCATTTCTTCTAAAAGTGCCAATTGATGGGTTAACGCTTTACTGGTTTTATCATAATCTACTGCAGAAACGTTGATGTTTAATCTAGTTTCCATATCATATTTACATAAAAACAAAATAAAAGGATTACACAGATTATTCTTTTAATAAATATTCAAAGTCAATGTCAAAATGCATTTTCATGATGTTAATGTATGTTTTAATGGATTCTGGAATTTCATCCCCACACACAACTCCTAGTTTTTTTGCATTTATCCAAATTACTAAAGTTTGAATTATTGTCAAAAATCGATCATTTTTAATTTCTGGAGTTCCTATTGCTTTTGTATATCTTTCAGCAAATTCCCATGCTGTTACAAAATCTACACATTTTACACCAAAAATTGCCAATAGTTGTTCCTGCATATTTTGAGCTTTTTTGAAAGGAATTTTGTTAACTATGTATGGGAAATCTACTTTATCTGGAAGACAATCTGGAAGAGGTCCCCATATTGTAATTATTTTTGTTTCAGGCTTTAGTGTTTCAAATTTTTTCATCATGTTGTTAATTATTGATTCATCAGTAAACCAAAATAAAATTACTGAGGCATCTGAAATATCTGATTCTTGAATGTCTTGACAAATTAATTCTGCTTTGATATTCCCATCTTCAAGAATTTTATTTGCAAGTTTAATTTTTTCTGAATTATTATCAATCCCTATTGCTTTTTTTACTCCAAATTCTTTTACAGCAATTTCAAGTCCTTTTTCATCCCCACATCCTAAATGATAAAAAATATCTTCCTTGTCTAAATCTACAAATTTGAAAATATTTCTAAATGATTTTTTAGGTAACTGAACATCTTCGCCACTAAGTAAATTATCTGGGAGTGTTTCTAAATATTCTTCAATTTTCATTATAATTTTTACACTAAATGAGAATTTATTCTCTTATGCTTTCTAATTTTGAAACGGCTTGCCACAATTGCGTTCTAACATATGATGGCATGTTTGGATCTTGTGTAACATCATCAAGTAAACTAATTGTATTAGCTGCTCTAACTGATAGTGAGTATTCTGGATTATTAAGGTCTACAATTAAATCTGTAATTGATTTTTTTATTGTTTTTGGTGTAGAACTACTTGCGGTAATTTGTTCTAAAGTCTGAATTGCTTCTTTCATAGATTCTTTATTTTGAATTTCATCAGCCATTTTTTACACCTTTTCTTAAAAATTAGAAGTATATAGTTACATCTCTACAAAAACATTGTCTGATTCTACAACAACATTGTATGATGTTAAATCCCTAATTTTTGCTGGGAATTTTAGTAATTTTCCGGTTTTACAATCAAATTCTGCTTTATGCCATCCACAGGTTATAGTACAACCATCTAACTTTCCTTCAGATAGGCTAGAACCAGAATGTGTACATGAATCATCTGTAGCACAATATTCCCCATCAATATTTGCAACTAAAATATCTCTGCCATCAAATGACACTTTGATCATTTTATCGGGTGGGATATCTGATGTTTTACCAACTACAATTTTCTCCATTGAAGTTTTTATTCGACAATTGTTAATAATTTTTTGTTTTCCATGGATCTGAAAATTCGAGAAGCAAATAATTCTGATAAAATTCAGGTTTTAAAATTTTGTAAAAATACTTTTTCTTGGGGTGATTATGTTGAACATGTATGGGATTTTTGGATATCTGAAGGTCATTTATTTTTAGGTGAAAAAGAAAATCCTGTAGGAATTTGTCATGCATTGTGCTCAAATGATCAAGTATGGATAGAGGGAATTCGAATTGATCCAAATTTTCGTCGTCAAAATATTGCTTCAGAACTAATAAAACATGCTGAAACTGTTGGAAAAGAAAAAAACCTTTCTTATTCTTTTATGCTAATTGATACTGAAAACTCTGTATCTCTTTTGATGGCTAATTCTCTGAATTATGCTGTATTTCAAACTTGGAATTTCTATTCTATAGAACCAAAAATTAACTTAAATCACAATGTAGTTTTTGAAAAATCCCTTGATCGTCAACTTTGTTCTTACTATGTAAAATCTTGGAGATGGTTTCCAATTGATGATGACACTCTAACATCTTTCTATGCTGAAAATAGAATTGTAAAATCTTCTATAAATGATAAAAAATCTATTGCAATTCTATCTGATTCTGAACATTTTGAGAAAACACTAATTGTTACACTGTTTTCAAATTCAAATGATACTTTATTTGAAATACTTTCATTCTTACAAAATTTTGGTGTTGAGAAAAAATATGAACGAATTCAAATCTTAACTAGAGAAAAATTACCTGATTTTGATTCATTAGAATTAAAAATTTCATTTCACCTGATGAAGAAATCTTTGGTCTAATTCGTTTTGACAATTTTAATTGTATTGTTTAATGTTCCCAGATTCTCAATTTCCATTTCCACTTTGTCACCATCCTTCAAAAATACTGCATTTGGTTTGTTTAGCATTACTCCTGCTGGTGTTCCTGTAGAAATAATATCTCCTTTTTCCAAAGTCATTACTTGAGAAATTTTTGAAATGATTTCTGGAATTTTAATGAACATGTTATTTGATGAAGAATTTTGTCTTAATTCGCCATTGATTTTGGTTGTCATTTTTAGATTTTGAGGATCTTTAATTTCATCTTTTGTTGTTATCCATGGGCCACATGGTGCAAAAGAATCAAAACTTTTTCCTCTTGTAAACTGTTTATCTTTGAATTGAATATCTCTTGCAGAAACATCATTGAATACCATGTAACCGAAAATTGCACTATGGGCATCTTCTACGCTGATATTTTTACAATTTTTTCCAATGATCAAGGCCAATTCTATTTCATAATCTAATTGAGTAACAAAATCTGGGCATACAATATCTGAATTTGTACTGTTTAATGCAGTTCGTGGTTTGATTACTATAGCAGGATCTTCTGGTGCCTGTAATCCTTGTTCTTTGGCATGATCTATATAGTTAAATGCTAAACAGATGATTTTGTTTGGATTCGGAATTGGTGGCAACAATTTGAATTTTGAAATATTCTCCTCATATGGTAAATCACTAATTTTATTTTTAATTTCATCAAACCAACCATCAAAAAGAAAATCTTTTACGTTTTGTGGAATTGGTACTCCAGTTGAGTATGTGATTTCATCTTTTGTAGATACTTTATCCCCCTTTACAAAACCATATGTTTCATTTTTCCCATATGACAATCGTGCAATTTTCATAATTGATCACTTGTGTGTAAAAATTGCTTGATTTTGTGAATCTTTTCTACAATATCCAAATCTAACAAATTGAATTTCCTCTCCTTCTTTTAATTGTAGATAATGCGGTTCTGTATAAACGTCTAATTCCTCTAAACTATCCTCATTGAATTCTTCCCCGTTGAACAATGTTTTTGGAATAATCATCTTGATTTCATGTGCAGTCTTTTGAGGTACCCACTGAATTTTTGGTACATTTGTTGTTTCACCGTTTTCTACAAATTCTCCCTCTAATTCAAATCCTGCTTTTGTAATGTATACATTCCCTAATCCTAAAAGACGAATTTGAGTACCTTCTTTGATATCTTGTGCATCATCTCCTGAAATGTAAAAATTTTCATCAATCTCAATTTTCCTTTTCCCCATGTCATTAATTGGGTGATTTGGAATCTCCACTGATTTAATTTGCAAGTTTTTTACTGTTAGTTTTTTTGGATTGTTTACCATGAATAATCTTATACTATCTGCATCTACAAATTTTCTGTTAAATGCTTCAAGAGAATCAAACGGAGCAAGAGTATTTGCTTTGGTCAATCCTAATGACATGATAAATTTTCTTATGGCTTCTGGTTTGATTCCTCTTCTTCTGAGTGCCTCTAATGTTGGTAGTCTTGGATCATCATACCATGAAACTTTGCCTTCTTCTATCAAAGGTTTGATAATTCGTTTTGAAATAGGCATGCCTTTGAATTCTAATCTTGAGAAAAATCCTTGATTTGGCTTTCTCATGTTTAATGCATCTAAAATTGCATCAATTAGCTCTTTTCTCAGTTCAAATTCTTTAGAACGAAATGCATGAGTTACTCCATCTATACTGTCTTCTATGGCTACAGCCATATCATAACTGGGCCAAATTCTGTATTTTTCTCCTAATGTGTAATGTTTTCCTTCGATGATTCTGAATAAAACAGGATCTCGCATTACTGCATTATCTGCTTTCATGTCTCCACGAAATCTTACAACTGCATCTCCTGGTTTAAATTTCCCATTCATTTTTTCCCAATTCTTATTATTTTTCTCAATGTCTTTTGTACTACATTTACAAGCTTTTCTCTCTCTTCGATTTTTACTGATATCTTCTCTCTTACAAGTACAAACATAAGCTTTACCTGAATTGATTAATTCATTTCCTTTCTCGTAAAACAATTCCATGTCGTCTGATGTACTTTTTACTGTGTCAAATTCAATTCCTAACCATTCCAATCCCACTTTAATTGCTGCATGATACTCCATTCTCTCAGCTTCAGGATTTGTGTCATCCATTCTTAGAATAAACTTCCCTCCATACATCTTTGCATATTCTGAATTAATGATTGCGGCTTTAGCATGACCGATATGGGGATATCCATTTGGTTCTGGTGGAAATCGTGTAATGACTTTACCCTGTTCAGCATCTTTTAATTCTGGAAGGCCTTCTCTTTCCACAATTTTTTCTTTAGGATCTAAAAGATCTGGAAAATTTTCTTTGATTTCTTTTTCTTGTTCTTCTAATGATAATTGATTGACTGATGAAACAATTTCAGAAATTTCTGGAGATATTTCTTTGACTTTGCTTCGAAATTCTGGTTTTGTTCCAAGAATTTTCCCCAAAATTATTTTATCTCTAGTTTCCCCTCCGTGCTCAAAGGCATTTTGAAGAGACATTTTTCGAATTTCTTTTCTAAGTTCTTCATCCATTCTAGTTCTTACCTATTTGCAACTATACGCTTCTTTTTACTACGAAATCTAATAATGCGATTAACTCTACTTTGGCAGAACCTGAATACCTTGCAAGTGATTTTTCAGCTTTTTCTGCGTATTTTAGAGCCTGTTTCCTCACATTTTGTTCAATTCCTAAGGATCTTATGACTTCTACCGCTTTGTTGAGATCTTTTCTTGAAATTTTTGAATTTCCAAATGCTTTCAAAATGATTTTTTTATCATTACCTTTTGCTAATTTGATTGCCATTAGAATAGGAAGTGATTTCTTGCCTTCTCTTAGATCATTCCCTACTGGCTTCTTTGTAATTTTAGGATCTCCCATTACACCAATGAGATCATCAGTAATCTGAAATGCAATTCCTAAATTCCTTCCAAAAGACGATAGATTTGAAATGTCTTTTGGTTTATTTGTTGCACAAATTGCTCCCATTGCACATGATACGTCAAATAATGCAGCTGTTTTCTTACCAATCATTGTAACGTATTCTGCTTGTGAAGGTATTTTTTTCTCTTCAGCCATTTTAATATCAAGTAATTGTCCTTCACAGATATCTACACAAGCTTTTGAAAGTCTAGAAACAAGTTGTGTAGTTGCACTAGGTGATAACTTTGAATCAGTAATCACTTGAAATGCTTTAGAAAATAGTACATCTCCTGCAAGAATTGCTATTGGCATTCCAAATTTTTTGTGAACAGTTGGGACTCCATGACGCATTTCATCATTATCCATAATATCATCATGTACTAATGAGAAATTATGTACCATTTCTACTGCACTTGCAGCTGGCATTGCATTGGATACTTTTCCTTTTAAAATTTGACAACTTCTAATAACCATATATGGTCGAAGTCTTTTTCCACCATTAACAATTAGATGACCTGCAGCATCGTAGAGTTTTTTTGGATTTCCTTTTAGTTTTGAATTTAGATACTTGTTTACAGTTTTTGCATTTTGTTCAATTTGTTTAGTTTTTTTCATTTACTAATCTCCATTTATCCTCTGGCAGATGAATTTTAATTGCTTTTTGTAATTCATCATGAACTTCACTATTAATCCAACTTGATAAGATATTTGCGTGTTTTTCAAGCATAGATTTATCAGATTTATCTAATAGTTCAAGTGCAATGAGCATCCACGGACAATAAATTTCTGGATTTCTCTTTAATTCTAAAAGTAATTCTTTGGCTGAAATTGATTTGATTTCATCAATCTCTCCTTCTATCTCTTTTAATTCTGTATTTTTCTCAACAACTCCAATTAGAGTTCCACAAATCTCATTTTCAGAACCTACATCCTTGTATGGAACATGATATTCAAATTTATGTAGATAATCCAAAGTACCTTCAATTCCTAATTCTTCAGGCATTCTTCTTTCCCCCGATGAAACATAAGTTTCTGATTTTCTTGGATGGCTAGCAAATGTTCCATCCCAATCATTAGGCCACAACATTTTCTCTTTTGCTCTTCTTGTAAGAATGAGTTTTCCTTCATTATCAAATAATAATGCTGTAAATGCTCTGTGTAATTTTCCATTAGGCAAATGGCATTTTACTTTTTCTTCAGTGCCAATTGGATTATCATTTTCATCAACTAATATTACAAATTCTTCAGACATTTCATTTACCTCTAAACAATGTTCCTTCAAATGCCCTATTTTTAACCGCTTTCACAATTCTTTCAGGTTTATTGCCATTTGCAAAGAATACATTCATTCCCATCTTGGAAATTTTTGATGCTTCTTCAACTTTTCTTGTCATTCCTCCAGTGACATCCATTTTATTTTCAGAAATTGATGGACATTCTCCATCTAGTTCATAAATCAATTTTTTTGTTTTTAAATCTGAATACAAACCATCTTCATTCAACGCAAAAATGCATAGTCTTGGTTTTAGAATTTTTGCTAGATGGGTCATGATTTTATCCCCCGACAAAATGTATGTTTTCTTCTGACCATACCATAAGGCATCTCCATATGTGACTGGAATCAAGCCTGATTTTGCTATTTTCTCAATTTCTTTTACTTTTTTTGGAATTGGTTTGTTTCCTGTCATAAAATCAGTTGGTGGAAGACAATATGGATTTAATTTATTTTTTAATAATGAATCTAAAATTATTTTATTCAATTCAATCATTGAATTTTTAACAATTGCAACTCCTCTAGGATCATATTTTTTTTCTTTGGTATGCATATCATATTTTACAGACCAATAATGTCCATAGGAACCTCCACCATGAACGATGATAATTGGTTCTTTGATTTTTTTCAAACTTTTAGAAAGATTCTCTATTGTCTTTCTCCTAGGTGATAATGGTTTTTCTTTGTTTGTGATTATTGATCCACCCAATTTTATTAGAATCATGTTTTTCAAATTTATCTGATCAATTAAAAAGTATTCAGTCCTTGAAAATCAATTTTTACTGAAAAACAATCATAATTTTCAGTTTTGAATTGATTTTTGGTCTGTTCGAGATTTGATTCATCAGTAAGAGCATAGATACATCCGCCCCCACCTGCCCCTGTAATTTTTGCGCCAAATGATTTGTTTTGACCTATTTTGATCATTTCCCTTAATTTTTCATTTGATATTCCTATGGTTTCTAAATATCCTTGATTTTCTGATACTTTATTTCCCAATTCTCTGATGTCGTTTTCTTTTAATAATTTCAAAACATCTTCAACTAGTTTTGATTCAATATTGCATAAAGTAGAAAATTGTTCTTTGTTTTTTTCTTTAAACTCTTTGACTCCTGCAACTACAGATTCAGTAGAATGCTCAATGTTAGAATTTGCAATTACTAGATGAAAATTAGGCTCAGATTCTATTTTATTGAATCCATTTTCTTTGTCATATTCCATAATTCCTCCATATGTACAGACAGTACAATCAGCTCCAGAAGTATTTTTAAAAATTGTTTTTTCAGCTTCTATTGCTAATTTGAGAATTTCATCTTTGGATGTTTCTTTGAATAATCTTGAAATTGCTGCAGCACCTGCTACACAACATGCTGATGATGATCCTAATCCTACTCCTAATGGAATGTCTGACTCTACAATAATCTGTATTCCTGTATTTTGATTTTCAATTAATTTTTTTGCTAAATAATAAAATGGCTTTAATGGTGAATTAATTTCCGAAATTTCTTTGTTAGGTTCTAATTCTAAATCTCCAATATTTGATTTGATTGAAATTTTATTCTCATCAATTTTTTCTGCAGTTACTGTAATTCTCTTATTAATTGCACAAAGAATTGCTTTTACACCATACACTACAAAATGTTCGCCAAAAAGAATTACTTTTCCTGGTGCTGAAGCTTTAGATTTCAATAGAACTCTTTAAAATTCTAAAATTTTATTCGATTTCTTCTTCGGTAATCTTTGTTTCAAAATCATCGATTTCTTCTTTCATTGGATCGTCTTCTTTTAATTCTCCTCTTTCAATTAAGACTTGACGTACCAATAACCAGTAAACTGTTGCAAGAGCTTTTCTTCCTCTGTTGTTTGCTGGAATAATTACATCTAGATTTGATGTAATGTTGTCAGTATTTGCAATTCCTATAATTGGAATGCCTGCATTTGTTGCTTCGATAATTGCTTGTTCATCTACTTGTGGGTCTGAAATTAAAACTAACTTTGGTTCAATGTAATATGGTAATGAAGGATTTGTCAAAGTTCCTGGCATAAATCTTCCAAGTAATTTCTTAGAACCTAAACTTTCACAAAATTTCTCAATTGGAGTCTCTGCATATTGTCTACCTGAGCAAACTATTAGATTATCAGCACCTAATCTATTGATGAATTTGGCTGCAGTCTGAATTTTTTCTAATGTAAGATCTAAATCAAGCATGTAAAGTCCTTCAGGGCTTGCTTTTGTAATGAAGGGTTTCATGAATTTTGTCTTTACTTGAGTACCTACCCTAATTCCGGTAGCTAGAACTTTCTTTTTGATGTCTGTTGCTTCAGTTTGTTGACTCATGACGATTTTAAATCTCTGCCATACCGCGTATTAAATCATGCTCTGATAGTCGTAATAATTCATTGAGTTTTGCTACTCTTTCGCCTCCTACTACACCTACTTTGAGCATTTTTGACTTTGTAGCAAGACCAATATGAGATATTTGCGAATCTGTAGATTCTCCAGATCTATGAGAAGTAATTAATTTGATATTGTTTTGAGTTGCCTCTTCAGCAAATTCTAAAGCATCAAAAAGACTGCCTGCTTGATTTACTTTCAAAATTGCAGCATTACATGATTTTACTTCAATTGCTTTTTTCAAGATATTCTTGTTAGTAACAGTTAGATCGTCTCCCGTAACCAATATGTTGGGGAATTTTTTTGTCAATTCTGACATATCCTCAAATGCTTCTTCATGAACCGCATCTTCGGCATAAATTAATTTGAATTTTTCAATAATATTTGCAGCAAAATCGATTTGCTCACCTGTTGAGTTTTCAAATCCTGCTCTGTCATAGATGTATTTTCCTTTTTCCTCATTCCATTGTGTTGAAGATGCAAAATCTACTCCTAGTGACACTTCTTTGCCTAATGTGAATCCTAAATTTTCACATGCCTTTGCAGAAATTTCCAATGCTTTTTGATTTTCTAATTTGGGTGCCCATCCTCCTTCATCTCCTCTACCGTTTGTAAAGTTGGGATCTTCTTTTTCTAAAACACTACGTAGTTCTTTATGAACTGATAAATTAGTTTCAATGGCATGTTCAATAGTTTTTGAGCCTGTGGCGCAAATCAATATCTCTTGAATATCGGGTGTACCGGGACCTGCATGAGCTCCTCCTCCTAAAATATTTCCTAACGGAAATGGAAATTTGAATGAAGATTCTGATGATAGAGTTCTAAACAATGGTTCTCCAGATGCCTTTGATGCTGACTCCATTGAAGCAATTGTTACTGCAAATGCTAGTGCTCCTCCAACACCTGAATAATTTTCAGTTCCATCTAATTCTTTTAGAACGTCATGAATTGCTTTAAGGTCTGATGATTCTAAACCAATAAATTTTTGAGAGTTTTCTTTTAGAATTCTAAGACTTTCTTCTGGTTTTCCATCTGGAAAACTAACTGCTTCATATTTGCCTACACTTGCACCAGATGGTGCACATACTCTTCCTAAAAATTGACTATCTGATTGAACATCTACTTCGATTGTTTTACTACCTCTACTGTTGTATAGAATACGTCCTTCAATTGAAGAGATTTTGGCCAAGTTATTCTAACTCAGATTGTACTTCTTGTTTTCTTCTTTGAATTGCTTCGTAGAATGGAATTACTTGTTGTATGGTTTCAACAGTAGTCAAAAGCATTCTTCTACAACAGTATCTTTCAACTCCTAAAGAATCAAGAGTTTTTGTAGGATCTTCTCCTGCTTTAATTTTATTTTGATAATCATCAAATTTATCGGCAATTAATTTTCCACAAGTTAAACATCTAACAGGAATTAACACGAACGAAAAAGTAACCAAGGATTATAAAAACCATGCAAGAAAATTTCATTGCGGACGTCGCCCAGCCTGGCCAAAGGCGCTAGCTTGAGGGGCTAGTCTCTCAGGAGTTCGTGGGTTCAAATCCCATCGTCCGCACCAGATCTTTTCAGTCTATTTCTCTAATTTCTCTAAAATTTTGATTAATTCAGTTCTTCTCTTCTCTTCGGTGATTACAGATCTGACATCATCTACTAGAATTCTATTTACATCAATTTTTCTTCTTGCTTCTTTGACTACTTTGTCATACATTGAAAAAGTGTACAGTTGAAGATACAAACTTTCCATTATTTCAAACATTCTTGTTGCTTCATCAATTTTACCCATTCTGATTTTATCAAATACTTGCCTTTTCAATTCTCCAACACAATCGAGTAATCCTAAGACATATGATTCAGCCATCACTGATAATTTTTTATCAGATGGAATTTCTTTTTGCTCAACAATTGCGATTAGACATGCAGCTTCTACAAATTCTTGTTCTGGTGTTATTAGATATCTTCTTAATCCCCCTGTTGCTTTTTTCTTGTATTTTTTTAATAGTGTCTCTGCATGTTTTAGATTCTTTTTTCCAGTATTCAAATCTCCTTTATGAACAGCAATAATTGATTTACTACATAGAATGATTATTTCTCTTGTATTTTTTAATAAAAATTCTCTAGAATCTTGAGTCTTTCCTAAATCTTTTGCAATTTTATTTAATGATGGTTTTACATTCTTTAATGTCATGTTTACCAATATTTTGAAACTAGGATAAAGCCGTTTGCTAAACTCTTATTTTGGATATAGTTTCATCAAGATTATGGAAATTACAGTTGATCAAATGTACAATATTGAAAATAAAGGTCATGATATGGGATTTTTGAAAAAATTCATGATGGAAAATGCAGGAGCAGCCGCAGTAAAACGATTAGTTGACAAACTTGGTAATGTGGAATCCAAGAATATTTTGATTTTTGTTGGATTGGGAAATAATGGTGGCGATGGCCTTGTAATGGCAAGACATCTTGCAGGATATGGTGCCAAAGTTAAAGTAATGCTTCTTGGAAGCCCTGAGAAAATTAAAACTGAGGAAAGTAACTGGAATTGGTCTATTTTACAAAAAATGCCTTCTGTGAAACTAATGTCTGGAAATTCTATGGAATTTGATTTTAAACCTGAAGTAATAGTTGATGGAATTCTGGGTACTGGAATTACTGGAGAAATTAGAGAACCATATGCATCTGCAATAAATTACATTAACAAAACAGATTGTTACAAATTTGCAGTTGATGTTCCATCTGGGTTAGATCCTCAAACAGGCGAAACCGCAAATATTTTTACAACATGTGACATGACAGTTACTTTTCACAAAATGAAAGAAGGCATTCCTAAAAGAAAAGATTTGACTGGGGAATTGTTTGCTGAGAAAATTGGAATTCCTCCAGAAGCTGAAGAGGGCATTCTATGAAAGTTCATCAAATTCAAGTAGGAAATATGCAAAATTTCTCATATATTGTTGAGGATGAAGATACCCAAGAATCCATCCTGATTGATCCTTCATGGGATTTAATAGAATTAGAAATGGTCATAAAAGAAAATAATTTGAAAATCAAATACATTGTAAATACTCATCATCATTTTGATCACACTCTCGGCAATGAGGCAATGGTGGAGTCTACTAAAGCACCAATTATTCAACATGAAAATTCCGAATTAAAACATGACATCACAGTTAAAGATGGAGATTTTATTGAATTTGGAAATTCAAAATTAAAAGTATTTCATACTCCTGGCCATTCACAAGATAGTATTTGTCTTGTTGGTGATGGAAAGATTTTCTCTGGTGATACACTATTTGTTGGAAATTGTGGAAGAATTGATTTACCTGGAGGTTCTGCAAAGGAACTCTATCACAGTCTTTTTGATGTTTTGCATAATTTAGATGAGAACCTAGTCATGTATTCAGGCCATAATTATGGCTCTGCTGAAACTTCTACTTTGGGACAAGAAAAACTCACAAATCATGTAATGCAAAAGCGAACTGAACAACAGTTTCTTGATATGATGGGTTAGGGATTTTCATGGAATATTTTGAACTATTTGGGAATGTGGAACAAGGAAAAACTTTTCTTGAATCAATAAAGACTGGAAAGTTTCTTTTCTCATTTGTGATTTCTTATACGGAAACATGTGAAATTCCTGGAATCACATTTGCAGGAGCAGACAAGGATTCAATACAGTTTACTCCTCCAGCTGATGCTGAATATCTTCACTATGGATATTGTAAAACAATTGATAAAATTCCGATGACCCCTGATGGAAAGCCAACTCCGGGATTACTTACAAAGACAGCATTAGAATCAGCTAGCATTCCTCATTTAACAATAAATGCTGGCAGTAAAATTTCTCCTCAACTCCCATTTATGGACACTAGTGTGACATTTGGAAAAAATATTTCAACACAAGATGCTATGACTGATTCTCAAGTATCTCAAGCTGTGGACTATGGAAGAATTGTTGGAAGAAGTATGGCATCATTGACTGATTGTTTAGTTATTGGTGAAAGTATTCCTGGAGGAACTACTACTGCTCTTGCTGTATTGAAAGCATTAGGATTTGATGCTAAAGTTAGTTCCAGCATTCCAAATAATCCTATAGAATTAAAAAATCAAATTGTTACTTCCGCATTAGAAAGAATAGACTCTGAACATCCTTATAGTATTGTGGCAAAAGTTGGAGATCCAATGATTCCTTTTGTTGCTGGAATGTTGAGTTCTGCATCTAGTGTATCAAATGTAATACTAGCTGGTGGGACACAAATGGCAGCTGTTTTGGCATTTGCATCAAAAATTGGATTTAATGAAGAAAAAACAGCAATCGGTACTACATCCTATATCACACATGATGATACTGCAAACTTTACTAGTCTCGTAAAAGAAATTGCTGATATTCCTGCAATTTCTGTAAATCCTGGTTTGGAAAATTCAAAATTTCCTGGATTGAAAGCATTTTCTGAAGGATTTGCAAAAGAAGGTGTAGGAGCTGGTGGGAGCATCATTTCTTCAATGATTAAAACTGGAAATGACTCTACAAAATTTTTAGAAATGGCAGAAAAAGAATATCATCGATTATTTACTTTACAGTGACTGATTTTGCTAAATTTCTAGGATAATCAGGATCTGTATTTTTCTCAAGAGCTGCATAGTATGATAATAGTTGAATTGGAATTATCTCTGAAATTGGATACAAAACCTCATCGATTTTTGGCATTTCAATCCAATAATCATAAACATCACTTTCTATGTCTGAAACTCCAATGATTTTTGCCCCACGAGCTTTAATTTCTCTTGCACTTGTTAGAGTATCAGAATATGTCATATCATTTGGATTAATAATTATCACAAATACATTAGAATCCATCAATGCTAGAGGTCCATGTTTTAGTTCTCCTCCTGCAATTCCTTCAGCATGAATGTATGTTAGCTCTTTTAATTTTAAAGCAGATTCAATGGCAATTGGATAGTTTATTCCTCTACCTAAAATGTAAATGTCTGAAACTTCTTTCAAATCTTTTGCGATCTCCTGAATTTTTGTTGTATCCTCTAAAATTTTAAAAATTGATTTGGAGAAATTTTCAAAGTTAATTGTAATCTCATCATTACTTAATTTCTGAACAATTTTGTAGAGAATTACAAGTTGAGATGTAAAACTTTTTGTTGCAGCTACTCCTATTTCTGGACCACAATTCATTCCAATAACAATATCTGCTTCACGTGCAAGTGAAGAAGTCATCAAATTAACAATTCCAATAATCTTACAATTTGCTTGTTTTCCAATTTTTACTGCTTCTAGGACATCTGCGCTTTCTCCACTCTGAGAAATTGCAATGATTATTGAATTCTCTTCTATACTGTCAGGGGAGAATTGTAATTCACTAGACATGATAGGATCTGCCTTAATTTTGACATATTTTGATAGAATTTGCTTTGCAATTAATGCTGAATTGTAACTAGTTCCACTACCTGTAACATAGATATTTTTTGCATGTTTGATATAATCTGCAGTTTTCTCAATTGCATCTAGAGTTTTTTCACCTGCTTTGAAAATTGTTTCAGGTTGCTCGTAAATTTCTTTTAATGTAAAATGAGCATAATCTCCTTTGTATGCATCTCCAAATTCTTTTGATACTTTTGTAATTCCATATTTTGCTTGTTTTCCTTGAAAATCAAGAATTTGAAATTTGTTTTCAGATAAAATAACAAAATTCCCATTTTCTAAATAAATTGCATCATCTGTAAATTCTATAAATCCTAAAACATCACTAGACAAAAAGAAGTCATTCTGTCCAACTCCTATAATTAATGGTTCATGGAATCTTGCAGCAGCTAATTCTCCATTTTCAAACATTGCAACAAATGCATAATGACCTTTGATTTCTGAAACTGTTTTCAAAATTGTTTCTTTGACATCTTTTGTTACTTCATAATGTTTTTGAAGTAAATTTGCAATTATCTCACTGTCTGTTTCACTTTTGAAATTATATCCTTCATCTTGTAATTGTTTTTTTAATTCTTCAAAATTTTCAATAATTCCGTTATGTACAATAGCAATTTTTCCTGAATTACTTGGATGAGGATGTGCATTAAAATCCGTAACTTTTCCGTGAGTTGCCCATCTTGTATGTCCAATGCCAATTTTTCCTGGAAGTGAATCTAGTTGAATTTTTGAATTTACTTCATTTACTTTTCCAGTTCCTTTCTTTAATTCAATTTGGTGGTTTGATTCAGTTGCAACACCAACACTATCGTATCCACGATATTCCATTCTTTTTAATCCCTTAACAATTATTGGTGCTGCTATCTCATTTCCATAATAGCCGATAATTGAACACATGATGATTCTCTTTGATAATTGGGGTTATTTACTGATAAGCCTATTTTTTTGATTATTCAGTTGAAGAACTTTCGCTTTTTGGGGTCTCAGTTGCAGGAGCCTCAGTTGCAGGAGCCTCAGTTGCAGGAGCCTCAGTTGCAGGAGCCTCAGTACCTTCTTCAGTTGCAGGAGATTCCACTGGTTCATCTTTCTTTGTTTTTTCTAACATTTCAGGAATCTTTGATTCTGGTGCAAAATGAACACTATCTTCTTCTTCAACTGTAACAGTATAAGATGGAATATCGACTTTTCTATCTCCAATCATAATGTGACCGTGAATTACTGCTTGTCTTGCTTGGTATGGTGTTTTGAATCCAAGTTTCTTTGAAACAATAGTTTGTAGTCTTCTTGAAAGTAAATCAGTTGCATTAAGATTAAGTACATCATCTAATGTTGCATCGCTACTTACCAAACCAATCCTTGCAAGAGAATTCATTAAAATTGGTTCTTTTTCTGCTCTTACTTCTTGTCTTAATGAAAGCAATGATCTAGCTTGTTGTCTTACACGTGATAATTCTGTATGTGCTTTCCATAACTCTCTTTTAGTTCTTAATCCAAATGTTCCGAGAGTTTTTAGCTCATCCATTTTTAATTCATAATTAAGAGGTCTTTTTGGTTTTCTCCATACTTTACGTGGATATTTTGGATCTCCCATTCAAAACACCTATTCTTTTTTCTCCGCTGCTGGAGCTGGGGTTTCTGCTGCTGGAGCTGGGGTTTCTGCTGCTGGAGCTGGGGTTTCTGCTGCTGCTGGAGCACCTGCTCCTCCTTTCTTAACAGGAGCTGCCAATCCACCTTTAGCGACACCGACTGCTCCTCCTTTTCTACCTGTACATCTAGTTCTTTGTCCTCTAACTTTTAGACCACTAAGATGACGATAACCTCTCCAACTTGCAGTGATTCTTTCTCTTTCAATATCATTTCTTAATGTAAATGGAATATCTGAAGTAAGCAAATGCATATCTTTGCCAGTTTCAATATCTTTTCTTCTGTTAAGGAACCATGTTGGGAAATTACTTGTAATTGGGTCTGTGATTAACTTTTCAATTGCTTGAACGTTTTCATCTGTAAGGTTTCCGATATTGGAATTTGGATTAATTTTTAAAGTATCAAGAATGGCCGTTGCAAAATTAAATCCTAGGCCTTTAATCTGAGTTAGACCGATAACCATTTTCTTTTCTCCACGGATATCGTTTCCTACAATTCTGACAATGTGTCTATATTCTTGTGCGCTCAAGTATTCAAAAATTCAAAGAATCCCCGATAAAAACCATGCTAGGCATCAAATTTGGTGATTTTCAAAAAACCCATCATTTGAAAGTTTGACACCGTGCCTAGAATTCTTGCTTTTTTGATCTAAATTATCTAAAGTCTTCATTGCTTGTCCAGTCGTTACCCTGAACATTCCACTGATTACATTTACAGCATTTTTTTACGCCTCTTTGAGCGTCAACATCTATACAAAAACAGTGTATCCCCTTCCCTGATGGATCATTACTACAGAGTTTTTGCATATTTTCATTCCATTCTTTTTCTTAATTATCTTATTGGAAAAAGATGCTCAAAAAGTTATAACTTTCAAATTTCCACATTTTATAATGAGTGAGGCATTTGATCGAGAAAAAATTGTAGATTGCATGTTTGATCCAATCACTGCTTCCATTTTAGCAGAATTAGAAGACGGAGAAAAAGAATGTTCATTTTTGGCTCAACAATCATCAATATCTGAATCTGAAGTACTTGAAAGACTATCATATTTGATTGAATATGAATTTATTTCTGCAACCTCTGATGATGGAAAATGTACACTTTCTGCAAATTCAGAAAAACTTGCTAGCATCATTGAAAACAGTGACAACTTTGATGCAACAATAAGCGGATTAGAAAAAATGGATAGCTACCTAAACTGATCTTTTTCTATTTTTAATTCCAATTATTCCTGTAATGGCCAAACCTATCATTCCAATAATCAGAATTATTAGTGAGACTGTGGATAGAATAAATTTTTTATCTGCATCTGGTAGTGGCCCAATTGCACCTGTCACGTAAATTTCATCATCATCAGAACTTTGAATTATCAACTGATATGTTCCAGATTCAATAATGTCAAATTTTTCTTCAAAATTATCTTCATTAACATTTTGAGAAATAATTTCTATTTCTGATGGATCTAAAATTTTTGCAGATATTGTATTTTTTTTAAATTCCATTACTTGAACTGCAAAAATTCCAGTTTGAGTATCTTCTCTGTCAATATCTACTGAAATAGTAACTATTTCACTTGAACTAACTTTTCCATTACCTTGATTAATTCCTTCTAATGTTACTTGATTTTCAATTACTGAAACTACTAACCCTACTACAATTAACAATCCAAAAATTACTATAACTAATCCCGATTTCTGCACAGATTGAGGCTGATTTTCTTTAGTTTAAACCTAGTTTTTTGCAATTTATTAGTCTTGTATAAGAAATTTAGATTGGGCTAAAAAAGTTAGCTTAGGGTAAATTTAAATAAAGAATTTTAGTTTTTTTTACATATTGTGAAAATTCCCCGTTCAATAATTATGATTTCATTATTATCAATAGTAGTTGGACTTTCAATCGTTGTATTTTTTCCAACTTTTTCTGATGCTCAATCTGAATCAAAAACATTTGTGACTCATTCAGGTGCTGTAGTTCAAACATCTGGCGAAATTATCGATCCATTGTATACTGTTTCAACTGTAGAATTTGATCCTATGGAATATTTGAGAGATTTCAATTATGGACAAATTTCAAAATTATCTGATGGCACTGTTTTAAGAGAATACACAATAATTGCTGAAGATGATAAAATTATGGAAGTTTCACCTGGTGTCTTCTACAATGTATGGACATTCAATGGAACAGTTCCAGGACCAACCATTAGAGCTACAGAAGGAGATTTACTCAGAATCAAATTCATCAATAATGGTTCCAAAGAACACACAATGCATTTTCATGGAATTCATCCTGCTGGAATGGATGGAGTTTTTGAACCTGTAGGTGGTAACGGTGGACAATTTATTTATGAATTTACAGCTGGGCCCGTAGGAGTACATCCATATCATTGTCATGTGATGCCTTTGGAGGAACATATTGTTCATGGTCTTTATGGTGTGTTTATTGTTGATCCAAAAGAAGAACGTCAACCTGCTGATGAAATGGTTATGGTGTTAAACGGATTAGATACTGATTTTGACACTGAAAATAATTTTTATGCCGCAAACACTATTCCTTTTTACTACCAACACCATCCAATTCAAATCAATACTGATGAACTAATTCGAGTTTATGTTGTAAATATGGTCGAGTTTGATCCAATAAACAATTTCCACCTGCATGGAAATTTGTACAAATATTATCCAACAGGAACTGATCTTGTTCCTTCATTTTACACTGACATGATAACTCTGTCTCAAACTGAGCGTGGAATAATGGAATTTGAATATGATTTTCCAGGAAAGTATCTATTTCATGCTCATAAGGTAGAGTTTTCAGAAAAAGGCTGGGTAGGAATTTTTTTAGTAAATGACAACCCTGACGAAAATATTCAGGACTCTGATTATGGAACTTAGTAACAATTCTTCTAGAGGAAAAGTAATTGCTAGTGGAATTATCCCATTTGTTTTTGTAATTTTGATGATGGCCTATATTTTTGGTCCAGGATCTGATTTGTTAGATTTTGGAATTCCTCTTCCTGAGATAACCATTGAACAAGTGGATTTTGTTGATTCAGAAATTCAAGCAACTGTTAGAAACACAGGTCCAATACCTGTAGAAGTTGTAATGGCTGATGTAAATGACCGAATTCAACCAGCAGCTGTTGAGCCAGACCGATTTTTAGAAAGATTTGAAACAACACTAGTTAGAATTCCATTTGAATGGAATGAAGCAGAACCCTATACTATTGGAATTACTGTAGAAGACGGAACAAGATTTGAAAAAGAAATTGAAGCCGCTACCCCTGCATTAGAATTATCTTTAGATCTTGCAATATTTTTTGCAATTATTGGAACATATGTTGGAATAATTCCAGTTATGATTGGATTATTGTGGCTTCCATTCATTAAAAAAATTAGCAAGCAAAAATATCATTTCTTTTTAGCTTTAACTGCAGGACTGTTACTGTTTTTAGCCATTGATTCTATTGAAGAGGCAGTTGAGGTATCTGATGAGAATTTGGCTGATGGTTTCAATGGGACATTACTGGTTGCTACAGTAACTGTTTTGTCATTTTTAGGATTATATTATGCAGGAAACAAAATTGTCAAAAAGGCTGATTCATCAAAATTTTCTAAACCCGTTGCGATAGCCTTAATGATTTCAATTGGAATTGGGTTGCATAATTTTGGTGAAGGCCTTGCAATAGGAGCTGCTGTAGGGATTGGTTCTATAGCATTTAGTACATTTTTGATTGTAGGATTTGCTTTGCATAACACTACTGAGGGTCTTGCGATTGCTGCCCCGATGTCTAGGGGAAAGTTGATGCTTGGAAAATTGGCTGTGATGGGAATGATTGCAGGAAGTCCTGCCATTTTTGGTGCATGGATAGGCGGTTTTGTTTATTCCCCATTCACCTCAGTGATTTTTCTAGCAATTGGTGCAGGTGCAATTTTTCAGGTTATCGTAGTAATTTTGAAATGGATTCAAGAGGAAAATGATCAAAATCTATCTAGTCTTTCAGTCGTATCTGGATTTGCAGTTGGGATGTTAGTCATGTATCTAACAAGCATTTTGGTCTAGTTTGGTTCTGGATGAATTGTGATTACCGAATTCTTAATTTCTGTTCTAATTATGTGCTCAATTTCTGATGTTAAATCATGAACTTTTTCTATTGACAATTCCTTGTCAAATGAACAATCTATATCTATTTTGAGTATATTCTCAAATTTTAGAGATAATATTCTGCCAATTTTTTTGATATCTGGATATTTTTCTAAAATTGTCTTAATTTTTTCTTCTGTTTCTATATCTTCTACATTGAAATTTTCTGGAACTGTAACAAATGGTTCTAAATGAATTGTAGCGTGTGTGATATCTGGAATTTGTTCGTGAATTTTCTGTTCAATGACTTCTGAAATTCTGTGGGCTGATAACAGATTAATTTCTCTATCTACCATTACGTGGAGATTTGAATATGTCTTCCCTTTGGTCTTATGGGTATTTACATTGTGAACTCCTTTAACGCCTTCTACGCTTTTTGCAATTTCTAAAATTTTTGCATCTATTGGAACATCTTTCCAGTTTGGTTCAAAATGAATAGTAGTTGAAGCATTTGGGATTTTATTTTTTATGTTTCTTTCAACACTATCACTAATTTCATGAGCTTTGTCAAAACTTGTATCTCCTCTTAGTGAGATGGTAACGTCAGCAAAAATTGTATCCCCTGATCTTCTCATAAGTATTGGACCTGCATCAATAACTCCTTCAGTAGAAATTGAAATTTCTCTAACATTTTTTACAAATTCTGGGGATATTACATCGGTTAAATCTAATGCTGTTTTGTATACTAGCTTTATACTTAATGCTGCTAACAATACTCCCAAAATTAATGCAGCGACAAAATCTCCAAAATACAATCCGTATGAAACTAAGACGATTCCGACAATTGCAACTATTGTAGAACCAAGATCCATGAAAGCATGATAAAAATCTGCTTTCAAGGTAGCACCACCAATTTTCTTAATAGATCTTCTAAGAAGTATTATTCTGAAAAAATCAATTCCAATTGTATACAGACCTCCAATAATTGCAAATAATCCTGGCAAAACACTTGGTGGCGGACTTTGTAATCTGTTAATGGATTCATAAATGAAAAAACATGCAATCAGGAAAATTGCAATTCCTCCAATTAACCCTCCTAGAGATTCTATCTTACCATGTCCATACGTGTGTTCAGCATCTGGAGGTTTAATTGCCCATCTTGCTGCTAAAAGTAAAACAAGTGTAACTACACTATCCAACAATGCATGTATACTGTCTGTGATTAATGCTAGACTGTTTGAAATTAATCCGAAAATTAATTCTACTAAAAATGCTGAAAAAATAGCTAAAAGTGAAATTTGTAAAACTCGAGTTCTTTGAACAAACATTTTCCTTATTTTTGATGATTTGAATCACGTATTACCGTTTTCTAAGAAGTAATCCTACGACAATGTTATTTGTGATGAAATTGGGTTTTAGGACTGTTGGATATGAAATATTTGGCTTTAGTGGCGACTTTCTCGATATTATTGATTTTTCCTGTATTTGATGCTGAAGCATCAGATAATCCAAATCTATTTGTCTCTGCAGAAAATTCTCAATTCAACAATTCTTTTTCTGGGTCAATGGTAGTTGAAGTTGTAGTAATTAATTCTAATTTGTCTGATACTGATGAGGGCAAAGGAGAACCTGATGTGACAATTAATGGAAAATCATTACGAATGACTCAGGCCACAGATGGTAGTTGGTATGCATATTTTGCAAATGTAGACAAAGCCCAACAGGCTGATTCTACCGTTGGACTTGCAGGGGAAGGATTAGATTTTGGAGTCTTTTGTAGTAGAGATACTTCGTCTTCAATAGCTGGAATATCTCTTTCTGAAACTGACGGTTTTGCAATTCCTCGTACTTCAACTGGCTCAACTAATGGAAATGAACCATTCTCTGAATGTACTTCTTCTCCCTCTGGAACAAATTTGAATAATGTGATTCGAAATGCAAAATCAATCAATACTAATTCAAATGTTCCAACAGGCCAAATTGGATTAGATGTTAATGCATGGCCATTAATTCAACTTTATTCCTTTGATGAAGTTACAATTCAATACAATCCAGGTGGGTCGCCACAAATTGTATCATTAGAATATGATGAAAGTCAAAATATTTCTTTTAATGTTGATAGAGCACTTTATCCAAAAAATGCAGAAGTTTTCTTAACATTAAATGATTTTCAATTAAACCAAGATCCAACTGATGAAGACTCTTGGACTTTTGATGTTGGAACTACACCTTCTACCTTCTATCAAGCATTCGATGAAAATGGACAAAGCTCTGCCAATGGTGGAATTGGGTTAGTAGATTTAACTTCTAATCTTTCAAACATTGGTTTTGAAGATAATGGAAAATTGTCTGTAACTCTAAACTCTGTAATAGAATTACGTTCAAATGATGAACAACCTGGAACCAGTGTAACGGATGGAACTATAACATATTCTGAAATTATTACTCTAGTTGAAGATGGCCCCAATTCTGGAATTTTTGACTCTGCAGATAATGATGATCAATCCACTCTTGGAATTTTAGATGATGCCCCAAGAGGACAAACAGGTTCTATCACATATGATAAAAATTCAATTTCAGTTCTTACAGGTTCTTCATCAGCTACAGTTTCTTTGGAAAATCCTACTTTGACAATAGGAAATGGATTTCAATCATTAACACCCGGAACCAAATTCCCTGTAACTCTAATTGATCCTGATCAAAATATCAATTCTGGAGCTCGTGATGATCTAGATGTCTTTCGTGACACAACAATCATTCCATCTCTAACTATTGGAAACCCCATAACTTTGGAAAGTGCACAAGATGTTCAATTCCACTCCTTATCTCCTATTCTTGTAGGGGGTGATGATTCTGATTCATCCGTGCCTGACTCTAATTCTGATAGGCTCATTATTGATTCATCAAATGTGGCAAATGGCTCATATGAAATGATTTCAATGAATTTAGGAATTTCAGCATCTACTCTGTCATCATCACTACTTGATGTTTCAGAATCAAACACTGATGGAACTAATTGGATTAACTATGATTTAAGATCCTTTGAAAATGATTATGGAATTTCTGACTTTGGTGACACTTCATTTACTCTTTCTTTTGGAATTCTGGGTTCTTTTCCCATAACTATTGCTGATGCTGGAGATATATCATCATCTAGTGGATTAATCAGAATTGATGATGTAGATGTAGCAGACATCTCAGATGAAAGTGGTACTGTGTTTCTTGTAATTGATTTTGATTCTACTGGAAGTGGTGATGTGTTATCAATTTCTAATGAAGCAAATGAACAACCTATAGTGTTTGATTTCTTTTCATTTGGAATTGAAAATACAAATGATGTAAACAATTCAATTTATCGTTTTGAATTAGAAGAGACTTCAGATAATTCTTCTACATTTGATGGAACCATGGAATATTCTGTTGCAAATCAATTAAACATTTTAGATCCAACATTTATCCAAACTATTCAAACAATAGATGATCAAATAAAATTCATTGTTACTGATAGATTGATTGATGATGAAGGAATTGTAATATCATATTCTGATCTTGATGCTTCTGGTATATTTACAACAACTTCATCACAATCTGATATTAACACCAGTGCTGGAATAATTTCATCTGATTCCAAGTCCTATCGATTTGGTCAACCTGTAACTTTAACATTAACTGATCCTGATCTTAATTTGAAAAATGATTTAGTTGACATTTATTTTGTTATCAATGATCCAAACTCTCCAAATGTTGACACTGTTGGAAAAGATGGAATTGCTTTACTCGAGGTTTTAATCAAAGATATTCGATACAAGCGTTGCACTGTAGATGGTATAGCATATGGAGGTTTAGCTGATACTGGTTTTACTCTAGTAGAAACTGGTCCAAGTACTGGTATTTTTGAGGGAGTCTTTAAAATGCCTTCAAAAATATGCAACAAATCTGGAACTGAACTAATCTCTTCAGCTGGAGGTAGCCTCGATGCAAAATATTTTGATTCTAGAGATGATTTTGGCAAATCAAATGTTTTCAGTTTATTGAGAACTCAAGCCCCATCATTTCCTACATCAGCCCAACTCAGCGAATATGAGATAGTAAAACCTCTTTCTGGTAAAGTCCAAGAAATCATTCTTTCTGGTAATGTTGATAATCCCAGAAGAGGAATCCCATTAAATGTTGTAATTACAACACCTGATGGGCAAACTCAAAATTTTGGTGCAATTTTGTCTAGTGCAGGAAGTTTTAGATCTATAGTTTCAATTAATGACAATACTCTATCTGGTGTTTACAAAATTGATTTATTCCACAATGATTCATTTGTAAAGACTTTGTCTTTTGTAGTTACAAATCCGACAATCCCTGATTGGATTAAAAATAATGCAAAATGGTGGTCTTCTGATACTGTTTCTGATTCTGAATTTATTGATGGATTAGAATATCTAATAGAAGAAGGACTCATCACTGTTTATCCTGGTACCTCCATTTCGATTTCTGAACAAGAAATTCCTGATTGGATTAAAAATAATGCAAAATGGTGGGCAAATGATCAAATATCTGATGAAGACTTTGTAAAATCAATTCAATACTTGGTCAAAAAAGGTATAATTCGAATATGATATGGTCAATTTTTCTTTCATTGAAAACATAAATACCTCAACTCATGAATCAAAATGAAAATGAGGCTAACTGGATTCTTAGCATTTGCATTATTATCAATTTCAATTCTATCTTATGGCGTTAGCGGTGCTGCTTTTGCAACTAGTGATCCTAACCCTGCATTATCTGTAGCAACTGATATAGAAATTGCTTCAAACGGTGCATCGGTAACAATTTCTGGAAATATTGGAAATTATGATTCTTCATCTGGAAAAGGACTAACTTACCTAATTGTATCTCCTGATAATGCCATTGTTCAAATTGGACAATTAAATCCAAGTTCTGATGGTTCTTTCTCAAAGAGCTTTGTTGCTGGTGGTCCTCTATGGAAATTAGCTGGTGATTACACTGTTAAATTACAATATGGTGCTGATAAATCTGAAGTTTCAGTAGATTATGTTGGTGGAGAACAAGTAGTTTCTGGTCAACCTGAACCAGAACCAGAACCAACCCCTGAACCAGAACCAGAACCAACCCCTGAACCAGAACCAGAACCAACCCCTGAACCAGAACCAGAACCAACCCCTGAACCAGAACCAACATGTGGAGCTGGAACTGAATTGGTAAATGGAATTTGTCAAGTAGTAAAAGCTGAAGAACCAAACGGTGGTGGTTGTCTAATTGCAACTGCAGCATATGGCTCTGAGTTGGCACCTCAAGTACAATTCCTTAGAGAAGTTAGAGATAACACTGTAATGAGTACTTCATCTGGAATTGCATTCATGTCTGGATTTAACCAATTATACTATTCATTCTCACCAACAATTGCTGATATGGAACGAGAGAATCCAATGTTCCAAGAAGTAGTTAGAGCATTTATCACTCCAATGGTTTCAACATTATCCATTATGACAATGGCTGATGACGGCTCAGAAATAGAAGTACTGGGACTCGGAATTTCTGTGATTGCTCTAAACTTGGGAATGTATATTGCAGCACCTGCATTAATAGGATTCAAAGTTAACAAAATTATAAAATCTAGAAAATAATCTAATTCTACTCTAGGTTAT
>Ga0209992_10000963_pt1 | contig 34064 bp, 29 predicted proteins | sample 2SBtaG_2_FD_182564 | JGI IMG/M metagenome (GOLD analysis project Ga0209992, IMG submission 182564) | Deep subsurface microbial communities from Kolumbo volcano to uncover new lineages of life (NeLLi) - 2SBTROV12_ACTIVE470 metaG (SPAdes)... | ecosystem: Environmental > Aquatic > Marine >...
TCGAGACGCTGGCCGGTCATGGCCTGGGCAAGGTGGCAAAGGGCCTGAACGCGCAGCTGTCGGCCACAGCGACCGCCGAGAGTTTCTATGGCGCAGTGGAGGGCCAGCTGGGCAGTCGGGTGGCAGCGGGCATGAAGGCGACGCAGAAGCAGGGGCTGGACCTGCTGATCAAGGAATTCCCGCTTGGATATGCTGCTGATCTGGCGATGACGGAGGGGGTGTTGCGGTTGGAGGCTGGGGGGGCGGTTCAGGTGTGGCAGGGGATGGCGAGCGCTGCACTGACTCGAACGATTGGTGACTGGCTGCTGCCCACTTCAAAGCGCGTCCAGGAGCTCAAGGACTCTTCGACGTCCACGGAGCGCCGCGAGGAGCTCGTGCACGAGCTCACCGCGATGCATCGCGGCAATGCTGCTCTTCAGGTACTCATCTCCGGCGTTGCCGCTGGCGAGGCCCCGAGTCCAGAGGAAGGCGCCGCGCTACTGACCAAGCTTGCAGGTGCCCCTGCAAAGAGCCGGGCCATCCAGCCCGATCAATGAGGCGGAGAATCCTGTGATAGCCATCACCCTTGTCAGCCAGTTGCTACTGCTGAGCTGCCAGTCAGATGTCCCAGCACGGCCCCCTGTCGATTGGCACGACAAACAGGACATCGGAGCAGCCGTCAGCGTCTACGACGAAGCCCAGAGAATCAGCCTCCTCCGCGAGACTTTCAGGCTGCAGGACCCGGACGGCAAGGTTTGGCCTGTCATGGTGGGCGCCTTCCAATGGACATCGGACCGCAGCAGGCTCGAGCTGCTCTACCCGACCAGCTATGACACAGCAGAGGTCCTGGCGCCGGCTTCGGTCGCCGGCAAGAACATCGAAGCACTCGTCGGCTACCACTTCACCTACGCGCCCTTCCGCGAGGGACGTAAGAAGTCCGACGGCGACTTCATCACCACCGACATCCACCTCCACAGCATCGGCGACACCGCCTTCTACCGCTACGTCCAGGACGGCGACTACTTCCGCCGCGAGCCCATCCCAGCCCCCACACCCTGACCCGGGCCCAGCCAGAAATCCCCCACATCCGGCCGCCGCGTCCGCCACAGATACCCCAGGGTCGACCCCGGCCAGATCGTGTAGTTCTCCCCCTCGTCGTTCAGGTACCAGCTCCGACAACCGCTCAGCCAGACCTGGTCCACGTGCTTGCCGTCGACCTCGGCCATGAACCGATCCAGTGCCTCGGGCCGCGCTTCGAGCACCCGGTCCCCGGCCAGCGCCATCGCTCGGATCAGGTACCGGACCTGGGCCTCGATCATGATCACCACCGAGTTGTGACCCAGCGCGGTGTTCGGTCCCAGAAGCCCGAACAGGTTGGGAAATCCCGGGATCGTGATGCCCAGGTGCCCCCGGGGACGACGACCCCAGAACTGCCGCAGGCACAGCCCATCCCGCCCCCTGACCTGGACGCTGCCCAGCGGATCGTCGACCCGATAGCCAGTGCACCAGATCAACACGTCCAGAGGCACGGTCTCCCCATCGCTCACCAGCCCCTGGGGCACCACCGCCGTGGCCGCACCGTGCACCCGCACGTGGGGCCGATTCAGGCTGGGGTAGTAGTCGTCGGACAGCAGGATGCGCTTGCAGCCCGGCACATAGGTCGGGATCAGCCGCTCAGCGAGCACCGGGTCGTCGATCTCGCGCCGGATGTGCCGGGTCAACACCCACTGGAACAGGTCGGACAGCCGCCCCAGGTGCCCAAAGGCCAGTGGATAGCGCACCTCGTGCCGCAGGTAGATCTGGAGCCGACGGAGCTGCATCAGCCCAGGTACCCAGCGGTAGGCGGCCCGAGCGAGCCGTGAGATCGGACGGTCCCGCCGAGGCACGACCCACGGCGGCGTGCGCTGGAAGAGGTGGACCTCGCTGGCGACGTCCACGATGGTTGGCACCACCTGGATCGCACTGGCCCCGGTGCCGACCACACCGACTCGCTTGCCGGCCAGGTCCACGCTCGCATCCCAGCGCCCGGTGTGCATCGCCGGCCCGGCAAAGGTCTCCAGCCCCGGCAGCTCGGGCATGCGCGGGTCCCGCAGGGCACCCAGGGCGCTCACGACCCAGCGAGCCGTGACCACGTGCCCGTCCAGACACCGGACCCGCCAGTGATCGCCCTGCCAGGCGACGGTCTCGATGTCGCTGCCGCACCGCACGACCCGGTCCAGGTCATGCTTGTCCGCCACGCCCTCCAGGTAGGCCTGGATCTCCACGCTGCCGGCGTAGTGTCGCGTCCAGTCCGGGTTCAGCTCGAAGCTCAGGGAGTAGAGGTGGCTGGCCACATCACAAGCACAGCCCGGGTAGCGGGCATCTCGCCACGTGCCCCCGATGCGGTCGGCCCGCTCCAGCACTGCGACGGTGTGGCCCGCCCGCTGGAGCAGGATCGCCGCGGCGAGACCACCGAAGCCGGCGCCGAGGATGCAGACGTCAGGCACACGACCCCTTAGCCTGGGCAGATGACCGATCTGACGGGCCGCGTGGCCGTGGTGACAGGGGCAGCGAGTGGCATCGGCCGAGCCCTGGCCCTCGCCCTGGCGGACCATGGCTGCAAGCTGGCCCTGGTCGACGTGCACGCCGACAGGCTGGCCGAGGTCGCGGCCCTGCTCCCCGGCGCCACCGCGCACACCGTCGACGTGTCCGACCGCCAGGCGATGCTCGCCCTGCCCGACCAGGTCATCGCCGCCCACGGGGCCGTGCACCTGGTCATCAACAACGCCGGCGTGTCCTGCAGCCGGCTGTTCGAGGAGCACTCCCTGGACGACTGGGACTGGATCCTGGGCATCAACCTGTGGGGCGTGATCTACGGCTGCCACGCCTTTCTGCCCCACCTCATGACCCAGGACTGGGGCCACGTGGTCAACATCTCCAGCCTGTTTGGCATCGTGGGCGTGCCGACCCAGGCGTCCTACAGCGCCACCAAGTATGCCGTGCGGGGCCTGAGCGAGGTGCTGTGGGAGGAGCTGGCCCACACCCACGTGGGCGTCACGGTGGTGCACCCGGGCGGGGTCGACACGAACATCGTCACCGACGGGCGCAACTCGGAGCGGGCTGACCAGGACCGCGTGCTCGCCCGCTTCAAGGCCAACGCCATCACCCCCGAGCGCGCCGCAGATCAGATCGTGCGGGCCATCCGGCGCGGGGACCGCCGCCTGGTCGTGACCCGCGACGCCGTGATCCTGGACTGGCTGAAGCGGCTGTTCCCGGTGTCCGGGAACCGCTGGGCCGGCGACCTGATCAGCCGTGCCCTGGGGCTGACCCGGGTGCAGCAGGACCGCATCGCGGAGTACCGCGAAGGGCGCTGATCACTCCAAGGCCTGGACCCGAGCGGCGACACTGGGACAGAGCGCAGCGTTGGCGAAGATCGCGCACCCGTCCAGCTTGTCGGCCCGGTAGACCCCCCGGGACTCGTCGACCCAGTCCTGGCGCCAGATGACCTCGTCCGTGTCCGGGTCGACTTCGATCACCGCGGACAGGTTCTCGTCCAGGCCATCCCCGTGCTGGGTGCAGCACGGACAGTGGCCCATGGTGACGAGCACGTTGCCGTTGTCCAGCCGGTCCGCGTCCCCGGTGATGGGGTCGAACCACCCGGACTCGGTCCACTCCCACACGATCCGTGCGGTCCGCGCCGTCTCGTCCAGCTGGAGCTCCACGACCCGCGTGAAGTCGACCCCGGGACGGCCGGTGCCGTTGTCGTAGACCAGGAGCCGATCGCCGGTGAGCTCGGGATCGTGGGCGATGTAGAACCAGTCCGCATCCTCGGCCGGCTCGCCGTCGGCTGTGAGCAGGGCGAAGTCGCCGTCTGGCCCCAACCGCCAGACCAGCTCACCGCTCGCCCGGTCGATCTTCCAGATCTCCCCCGACCGGTAGGTGGTGACCAGGGCCGCCTGCCCGTCGTCGACCAGGGAGAGCGCATTGGCCCACCAGATGTTGCGTCCATCGCTCTCCGGCGCCGCCAGGGTCCCGTCATCCACCGCCTGCTGGGACTGCCAGGACCATGTGACGGTGTCCGTCGCCGGGTCATAGAGTTCGATGCCCACGCCCTGCCACGGCGCGTCGTCTGGCCCCTCCTCGCTGGCGGTCAGGCTGAGCTGCTCCCCCGTCGCCAGGGGCTCGCTGGTGTGGTTGAAGCCCAGCCCGAAGGTCGGCGCCAGCCGCAGGCTTGTCTCGGCCCCCGAGTAGTCCAGGGTCCGCACCAGCCCCGGGACCTCGGCCCGCGGGGTCAGCGTGCCCCAGCCCCCGCCGTAGTAGATGCCCTCGCCCGGCAGGTGGTGCACGTCGATGTCGATCTGCAGGTCTTCTGGGATGCGGTGGTACCACCGGATCCGGGCCTGGTCGTCGGTGATCAGGATCGCGCCGTCCTCGCCCTCGCAGACCCGGCTGTCGTTGGCCAGGACATAGGCGTTCCAGTCCACCAGGTCCGGCTGGCGGGAGTGCACCAGCTCGGACAGGCCTTCGGGCAGGGGATCGGTGTCGAGCACCACGACCTCGCTCGCCCGGCCACCCTGGGCGCACGCCGCCGTCACCTCGCAGGTGTAGGTGCTGCCCGGGAGCAGACCCTGCAGGACCAGCACGTGCTGCTCGGCCTCCTGGGACGACTCCGCCAGGTGCACCTCGGTGGTGTCGCTGTCCAGCGTGCAGGTCAGCCAGGCGGCCCCCGGCTCGGCCAGGGTCAGCTCGAAGCGGGCCTCGGTGACCATGTGTTCACCCGGCGTGTGCGTCAGCCCGAGGATCGCCGGCTCAGCGCAGGGTTCGACACCCGTCGACGTGTCGGTGACGGTGCCCCCGGTACAGGCCCAGAGCCCCAGGATGGGCCACACGATGCTCAGGGCACGAAGCTGTCGATGGTCCACAGACTAGCGTCCGAGTACCAGACCTCGGTGCCGTCCCAGGCCACCCCGCGGGGGTCATTGCCCGGCAGGTTGTAGCGCTGGACCTCGTTGAAGCTGGCGTCGAGCCGGCCAAGGTGCGGGTCATTGCCGTTGCCCGTCATGTAGAACCAGGTGCCGTCGAAGGCCAGGCCATTGGGGTTGTCGATGGGGGCCGAGAACCACTCCAGCGAGGCGCCGGTCGAAGGGTCAAGCCGGTGGATGCGGTTGGCCTCGTACTCCAACATCCACAGGTCGGTGCCGTCGAAGGACACGTCGGAGACCCCGTTGCCGGGGGCGTTCCAGCGACCGGTCTCGCTGCCGTCGCACAGGTCCACGAACACCAGCTCGTTGGTCCGGTAGAACGACACCAGCATCTCGCCGCCCATGAAGGTCGCTCCGTCGACCCCGTCGCCGGGCAGGTTCAGGGCCTTGAGGATGCCCAGGGACAGCGGGTCCACCTGGTACAGGCGGTCCGAGCCGAAGTCGGCGATCCACAGGTAGCCCTGGTCGTCGAAGGCCAGGCCGTCGGGCTGGGATCCGGTGTAGACCGTCTCGGGAGCGGTGACGGTCAGGGCAAAGCTGTCGCTGCCCTGGCGCTCGCAGGCATCGGTGACGGTCGCGGTCAGCACGTGGTCGCCCGGGGACAGGGTCGCGTCGAGGGTGCTCGTGCCGTCGGCGTCGGCCGTGTACTTCTGGATCATGCCGTCCAGGTCGCTCTCCCAGGTGACGATCATGGTGGTCGGGTCGCCCGGCGCGGTGAGGGTCGCGGTCAGGGTCACCGGGTCGCCGTCGTAGATGGTCAGGCAGTCCGGGCCGGCGATGGACAGCTCGGGCAGCTGGTCGTCCTGGACGTGCTCGGCCACGATGGCGACCCGCACCTCGGGGTCGGTGGTTGCGGTCGAGTGCACCCACAGCTCGGCGTCGACCGCGGTGAAGTCGCCGGCGTCCGGGGTCCAGGTCACGACCACGTCGGCGGTGTCACCGACGGGGATCGAGAACGGAAGCGGAGACGGCGGCGTAGTTCCAAAGGTGCCCTGGGCGACGGGGCCGAACACCAGGTCGTTCACCACCAGGTCCGCCTCGCCGACGCTCTCCAGCACCAGCACGTCGCTGCCGGGCCCGTCGCAGACAGCCTGGATGTGCAGGAGCGGATCCAGGGCGAGCTCGGCCACGGGCCCATCGAGCACTTCGGTGGCGCTGGCCGAGTCGTCGGTGCCGGCGCCCAGATCGCCGCCGCCGCTGAGTTCGTAGTCGACACAGGCCAAGGCGATCAGGGGGAGGAAGGCCGGGATCATGGCAGGCACCCTACTCCAGCACCACCGGCGCTAGCGCACCCGCAAGCGACGCTGACAGCTACTTGGCGAGCGCCGCCTCGACGCTGGCGTTCGCACGCTCCATCCACTCCAGCCGCTCGGCGTCGGCCCACGGCGTGGTGCCGCCCGTGGCCAGCATCTCCGGGGTACCGCAGTCCCGCAGGGTGAAGCGCTCCGAGCCGGGGATCATGAGCGGGGCCGCGCTGGACCAGCCACTCCGCCAGTCCGACTCGCAGTTCCACTTCTGGGCATAGGTCGTGGACAGCTCGTTGCCCGGATCCGGGTTCTCGTCGTGGTACGTGAACGTTTCCGGGTAGTGCTCGAAGTCCATCACGGGACCCGGGCAGTAGCAGTCGTAGAGCCGCTTGTAGCACTCCCGGTGCTTCTCCTCGGAGAGCCCGGTGTAGTTGAGGAACTCGTCCTGATGCAGCGCCTGCTCGATGCTGAGCCAGTTCAGGTGGTCGACCTCGCTCTTGATGAGGCCGTCGGCGATGCCCTGCTTGTAGATGGTCGTGCCGGGCATGGCCGAGAGGTACTTCACGCGGGTCAGGTCGCGGTTCTCCTCCTGCCACTCGCACATCTGCTCCATCGACTCTTCGGTCTCGCCGGGCAGGCCGACGATGAGCAGGCCGCCAAAGCGCAGGCCGGCGTCGTAGGTCCGGCGCTGGGCCCGCAGGGTGATGTTCTCGGTGTTGCCCTTGCGGGCCTCCTTGAGGATGTTCTTGCCCAGGGACTCGACCCCGTAGAGCACGATGTCGGCGCCGGCGTCGGCCATGGCGGTGAGGCGGGGCTCGTCCACGTCGGCACAGCGGGTCAGACAGGTCCAGCGCAGGTCGTGGGGCTTGATCGCGTCACAGATCTCCAGGGTCTGGCGCTTGTGGCTGGAGAAAGTCAGGTCCACGAAGAAGATGAACTCGGTGCCGTACTGGCTCTTGAGCCACGCCATCTCCTCGTCCAACTTTTCCGGTGACTTGGCCCGCTCCATGGGCGTGGTCCGGTAGCAGAAGCTGCAGTCCATCTTGCAGCCGCGGCTGTAGCTGCTGATGATCTGGCGCTGCAGGCCGCGCTCCGAGTGGTACTGGGGCCACAGGTCCAACCGCATCTTGGGCAGGCAGTTCAGATCCATGAGCTGCCCGCGGGGCGGGTTGGCGACCTGGCGGCCGTCGTCGCCGCGGTACCAGACGCCGCGGACGTGTTCCAGGCCGCGCTTGTCGGTGCGGCTCCACTCGCCGCGGCAGTAGCGCTCCATCAGCTCCAGGATGGTGACCTCGCCTTCGCTGATCACCGCCACGTCGGTGTCGGTGTAGTCCAGGAACACGTGCGGAACGGACGTCACGAGAGAGCCGCCGCTGATGATCGGCATGTCCGGGGCTTGCTTGCGGACCTCTTCCATGACCTCGCGGCAGAAGGGGAAGTTGTCCTCGAAGGTGCAGACGCCCAGCACGTCGGTGCCGGACATGATCTGGCGGACCGCTTCGGCCTTGGGATCGATGGCGTAGCGAACGTCGACGATCTTCACCGGGTACCCGGCGTTGTGCAGCACGGTGGAGATGTAGGTGGCGCCCTCGTAGGGCGAGGTGAGGAAGAACTCCCACCCTCGGGGCATGGAGAACGGGCTGGGGCCGACGAGCAGGGTGAAGCGCGGCTTGGCGGAGTCCGTGGCTTCCGGCGCCTGGTCCTGTTCGCGCATGACGTTGCGGAAGTGGACGTCGACGTCGGAGTTGGCGTCGGTGTAGAGCCACTCAGCCAGGGAAGGTTTGTAGGCCATCCGGGCCCTCCTGTGGGGGTGTCGCACCAAGCTCTGGGCGCACCGCTGCGACGGCCAGAGTAGCGGTCGATCGGCGGCAGCGTCAAGGCAGCAGGAGGTGCGGACACGCCCGGGATCGGCGGCTATACCCAGCTCTTCGGATCCGCGTACCCCAGCCGGCCGGCCAGCTCTCGTGTGTCGCGCCGCGCGAGCACCGGCTCGAGCTGAGCGGCCTTGGCGAACCAGCGGCGACGCCTGGGGGCGTGGGTCGCCATGACCGGGGGCAGCCCGTGTTCCACGATGCGGGCCACCTCGGCGCCCAGATCCACCCCCAGCCAGGCCTCGATGCGGCCCCAGGCCTCGCGCCGCTCCGCCCGCTCACCGGTCACGTCCTCGAAGGCCACGCGCAGGCGATCGGGCTGTTCACGGCCCAGGAAGTCAAGCACGTGCTGGTGGGCCGAGCGCCACTGGAAGCCGCAGACCTGCTCCAGAGGCTCGGACGTCCACGCTCGCCAGCCCGGGGGCAGGTCGTACTTCCACCAGTCCGGATCGGCGTAGCCGGCGATGGCCAGGCCCCCGACCCGGTGGCTGTGAAAGCCCCGGTAGCGCCAGCCATCCACCAGGCCATTGATCGACGCCGCGGGGTTGCGCGTGAGGTGGAGCACGCGAAATCGTGCGCTGGGAAAGAGCGTGCGCAGGAACGGCAGGCGGTAGGCGTTCGACGGCGTCTTGATCACCAGGGGCCGGCCGGCGAGGGATTCTGGGGTCACCGGGCGCCAGGGACGCGCGAGCACGAAGGGCGGCTCTTCGAGCACGACCGGGCCGGGTGCGCCGACCGGCTGGGCCAGGCCCGGGAACGCCAGGTGGATGCGCTCGGGGTCGATGTCGTAGAACCAGGGGTCGACCTGGGGATGCACGCCCCGGACCCGGCGGAGCAGGTCCAGGTGGAAGCCCGCCAGGTCCTCGGGGCTGCACACGGCCAGCGACGCCCGCGTCCAAGAGACGACGGCCTCGGGATCGATGGGCAGGGTCGGCCAATGGGCGGTCAGCCGCCAGGCCAGGTCCAGGCCGTAGGGCCTCACGCCCTGGGGGGTCAGGGGGGCCCAGCCGCCGGCGTCTGCTGCCAGCTCGCCTTCCAGGACGTCCCGAAGCCCGCCGGCCGAGGGGTCCAGGGCATCGGAGTCCCCGGCGTCGGGGAAGCCCAGGCCAGCCAGGACCAGGAAGGGATTCACCTCGGCCCGGAAGTGACACAGGCTGGGCGCGTGCCGGAGCATCTCCGTGAACACGCTGGAACCCCCGCGAGAGCTCGACGCGACCACCACGACGTCTCGGACCCGCTCGCAGAATCCCGGAACGGGTGGCGAGCGGAGCCCCCGCAACGCTTCGAGCCGCTCTCGGACCGCGGCGAGCTGGGACATCGTGTCCTCCGAGCCCGGGAGTCTACCGGACCGAGCCGCCAGCACAGGCCCGGCCAAGGGCCGGCAACTGGACCAGTAGGGGTCGAGGGCCTCAGAATAGCTTGATCGGCTTCTGCCGAAGCCCCAGGTAGTCCTGGGGGTTCGTGCGGGTCCCGGCCATCCAGGCCCGCAGGGTCTGCTCCATCTCGTAGGTGCGACGCGCTTCGCTGCTGGAGAGGTCCCGCTGCTCGTCCGGGTCATCCGCCAGGTTGTACAGCTGTCGAGAGCCGTCCTGGAGGTCCAGGATGAGCTTCCAGTCGCCCTGGCGCACCATGCGCTGGTGCACGAAGAGGCGGTAGTCGGTCTCGGCGTAGACCGGCGGCGGGTCCACGGTGGTGCCCTGGAGGAGCGGCAGCAGCGAGACCGCGTCGACCCCCGCTGGCCCCTCGAGGCCCATCGCATCGAAGATCGTCGGGAAGAGGTCGATGGTCCGCACCGGGGTGTCGACGTCCATGCGGCGGGTGTAGCCGGGGAAGCGCACCATCATGACCACGCCGAGCTGATGCTGGCACAGGGTGGCGCCGTGGTCCACGTAGCCGTGCTCCATGAACTCGTCGCCGTGGTCCGAGACGATGGCGATCACGCTGTCGTCGTAGACCCCCTGGGCCTTGAGCCGGGCCAGGAAGCTGCCCAGGCGCTCGTCGGCGGCCTGGACCTTGCGGTCGTAGACGGCCTCGAGGTAGGCGGCGTCGGCAGCGTCGAGCACGCCGGCGAGCGAGGCGTCGTCGCCGGGCTCGACGATGCGGGCCAGCCCGTCCTCCCGCAGCCTGCCCTGCTCGTCCTTGGAGCCATCCAGCTCTCCGGCGTAGCCGCCGATGGCGCTGAGCTCGCCCGCCGGCAGCTCGAACTGGCCGTGGCTGTCGTAGCCGTGAAGGAACAGGAAGAAACGCTCGGCGCGGTGGTCGTCGAGCCACGCCAGCGCCGCGGGGATGCTGTAGTCCAGGCCCCCGAAGTACCGGTCGTCCAGGTAGGTGTCGAAGCCCCGGCCGAAGCCGTAGATCGTCTGCACCCCAGCCCCACCGGTGAAGCCCGCGGCGGTGAAGCCCTGGCGCATCAACAGGTCCGGGTAGGTCTCGATGCCGGGGCTCAGAGTGGTCTCGACCATCTGGTCCTGGCTGAGCAGCTTGAGCTTGTTGGTGATGCCATGGACCGACGGCCAGCGCCCGGTCCAGATCGTCATGTGGCTCGGCAGGGTCCAGGGCGCGGCGGCGGTGGTGTCCCTGAAGACCACGGCCTCCTCGGCAAAGGCGTCCAGGTTCGGGGTCAGGTTGTCCGGGTTGCCCGAGAGCCCGGTCCTGTCCCAGCGCAAGGCGTCCATCGAGATCAAGATGACGTTGAGGTCGCCGGCCCGGTCGCGCAGGTCGTAGCGGGCATCCTCCATGGTGTTGTCGGCGACCAGGTCGTCGACCACGGCGTCCACGTCGGCCGCGGGCTGGTCGACGGGGTTGCGCACGAGCAGCAGGGCCACGATGGCCAGGTTCAGCAGGACGGCGAAGACGATGACCGGCTTGAGCTGCTTCACCGGCCCTCCTCGCGCGGCAGTTCGACTTCTGTCCCCGCCCGCGCCACCACCACCTCGAGCCGCGGCCCGATGCCCGCCAGGGTCTGCTGCTGGAGCTCCAGCTTAGTGGCCTCGGGAGCGTGCTCGTGCACGGCGACCAGCCCCGCGAAGCGCGCGATGTCCGCCTGAGCCACCCGGGTCCGCACCGTGGCGGCGCCGGTGGCCTCCTCGACCGCTCGGGCGGCTTGGCCTCGGGCGTCGGGCACGACCTGGGACGCATAGGCGTCGGCGGAGAGCGCCAGAGTCTCCCGATCGCCCCGGGCGCTGGAGACGTCGTTGAAGGCATCGACCACCGCCGGCGGAGGCGCCAGCTCCCGAACCTCGATGGAGGTCAGCCGCACCCCAGCGCCCAGCTGATCCAGCCGAGCCTGGGCCCGCTGCTGGATGCCCTGTTCCAGGGCCGCGCGACCGGTGGTGAGCAGGACGTCGACCTCCAGCGCGGCGATCAGCTCGGTGGCAGCGGCCAGCGCCTCGGCGGCGACCGCCGCGTCCGGGTCCGCCAGGCCCGTGACCCAGGCCACGGGATCGCCCACCACGTACTGGGCCGCCACCTCCAGATCGACCAGGTTGGTGTCGCCGGTGAGCAGCCGTCGCGCCCCGGGCTCGGCCTTGCGGGACGCGGTGACCAGGACCCGCTCGTCGGCCTCGAGGGGCCAGGGCGCGCGCAAACCCAGGCCCGCGGCGGCGGTCCGGTCCACGGCCCCGAAGCGCAGCACGACCGCCACCTCGTCCGGGCCGACGACCATCAGGCCCGTCGCGGCCCAGGCCACGACCACCACGCCCAGCAGCGCCGACAGGGCCCGGCTCAAGGGCGCCCCTCGGTGAGCACGTCGAGCAGTGGGTGATCGGGGGTGAGCACCAGCACGGTGCCGTGGTCGAGCACGGTGTCCGCAGCGTCCAGGGTGCGCAGGAATCGGTAGAAGTCCGGGTCCTGGGCATAGGCCCCGGCGTACAGGCGAGCGCTCGCCTCCTCGGACCGCGCGGTGATGACCGCGGCGTCCTTGTCCGCACCGGCCAGGATCTCCGCCGCCTCGCGATCGGCCCGGGCGCGGATGGCGATGGCCTGTTCCTCGCCCTCGGAGCGGTAGGCGTTGGCGATGCGGCGGCGCTCGGCCCGCATGCGCTCGTAGATGGACTGCTCGTTCTGCAAGGGCAGGCCCAGGTGGCGCAGGCGCAGCTCCTGGACCTCGATGCCCAGCCGGGTCGCGGCGCCTTCCTTGACCTGGGCCAGGGCCACGGCCGGCAGGAGCGAGCCGGCCTCGGCCCGCACGGCCAGCAGGTCGGCGTAGGCCACCTGGCCCAGGCTGGCCGCCAGCCGGGAGACCACCAGGTCTTCGAGCCGGGCGGCGCCCAGCTCCGCCGTGCCCACCGCCTCCAGGAAGCGCAGGGGGTCCTGGATGCGCCACACCGCAAAGGCCTCGACCACCAGGTTCTTCTTGTCCTGGGTGAGCACCTCGATGGCCTCGACGCTCAACATGCGCGAGCGGCTGTCGTAGCGACGGACCTGTTCGACGGGCCAGGGCAGGCGCAGGTTCAGGCCGGGCTCGGTCACGGTCTTCACCGGTGCCCCGAGGCGGGTGACGACCCCGAGCTCTCGGGCGTCCATGGTGAAGACCGACGCGCCGAGCACCAGGGCCAGGGCAGCACCGATCAGAAGGGTCTGGCGGTTCATGGGGAACCTCCGGGGGAGGGGGGGGCGTCGAGCACGACGTGTACATCGGGGTCGGCGAACACCAGGTGGGCCGGCGCCAGGCGGGCTTCGGTGGCCTCCTGTTCCAGGCGCAGCCGGGTGAGGGTGGGGGAGCGCTCACCGCCGCTCTCCAGGGCCTCGAAGCGGGCGATGGCGCCAGCGGCGCCGGCTTCTTGCCGTGCGGCCTGGCCCAGCGCGGCCTCGAGCCTGGCCAGCGCTTCGCCGCGGGCCTTGGGAAGCACGTCTGCGGCGTAGGCCTGGGCGTCGTTGATGGTCCGGGCTTTCTCCTCGTCGGCGGAGATGACGTCCAGGAAGGCCTGTGTGACCGGCGCGGGGACCGCGACAGTGCCCAGGTGCACGGCGGTGACGCTGACGCCCAGCCCCACCCGGTCGGCGGCGGCCTGTGCCTGGGCCCGGACCTCGCTCTCCAGGGCCGCTCGCCCGGTGGTCAGGACCTCGTCCTGGGTCCGGCGGGAGAGGGCGGCGACCAGGGCGGAGCGGCCCAGGCCCTGCAGCTGGGCGGCGGGGTCGGCGGCGGCGAAGAGCGCAGCGTGTGGATCGCTGGCGGCGTACTCCAGCACGGCCTCGACGGAGACCATGGACTGGTCGCCGCAGAGCAGCGCGCTGTCGGCCTCGACCAAAGTGACCGGTCGGACCCGGGCGACGTCGACCGCCGTGACCCGCTCCAAGGGCGGCGGCAGGCGCAGGACCAGTCCCGGATCGGCGGCGTCGGCCAGAGGGCGGCCCAGACGCTCGATCACGGCGGCCTGGCCCGGTTGAACCAGGTGCAAGCCACCGGCGAGCCAGACGGCAGCCAGGGCCATGCCCCAGGCGCGGGTGGGCAGGAGACGCAGCCCCAGGGCATCCAGCGGCGCCTGCTCGACGGTCTGGTGGACCTGCTGGCTCGGGATGCGGTCCTTGAGCGCGGCCAGCAGGACGCCCCAAGCCTCGAGGCCGAACAGGCCACCCGCCACGACCATCAAGGCCACCGACCCGCCGTGGCCCATGAGCCCGAAGAGCTCGCTCGCGGCGACGGCGGCGAGGGCCAGGGTCGCCAGGGGGCGCAGGTCGCGGTCCCCCTCGGGCTCTGCCGCAGCCAGGGCGCGGTCGGCGAGCAACACGGCCAGGGCCAGCCCGGCAGCGACCAAGGACGAGCCCGTCGCCCCGGCCTGGAGGTGCAGGACGAGCCCCCCGAGGGCGACCGCCGCGAAGGCCCCGAAGCCCCAGCGCAGCGGCTGGCCGAAGCGGCCATCCAGCAGATCCGAGGCCGGTGCGGGCCCCAGGCGCAGCACGCCCACCAGGCCCGCCCAGGCCAGCAGGGCGCCAGCTGGGGCCCCCTCGAGCAAGGCCAGGACCGCACCACCGTTCACGAGCGCCAGGCACAGCACGAGGCGGAGCCAGCGGCGGCCCAGGGTCTCGGGCGCCAGCCGCACGTTCTCCGACGCCGGGGGCGCGTCATCGGACACGGCGAGGGGGTAGAGCAGGCCGGCCACGACCAGGCCTCCGCCCAGCCAGCCGATGGGCGCCAGGTGCTCCCCGTAGAGCGCCACGCCGATGAGCGTGACGAACACAACCTCGGACATCGACAGCACTGAGGCCAGGCCCGCCGAGATCTCCTTCATCGACAGGTTCAGCAGCCAGAAGGGCACGTTGGTGCTGATGACCGCCAGACCCACGACCCACAGCAGCGAGACGGCGCCGATGGCCAGGCCCTGGGTGAACGCGGCGACGATGAGCAGGGCGACCGCCGCGACGCACCAGGCCACGAAGAGCGTGCCCAGGATCGGCGTGTTCTCCCGCCGGGTCGCCCGGGTGCAGACCAGCACCGCCGCGTAGCCCACCGCGCTTACCAGGGCGGCCAGGTCCCCCAGCAGGAAGCGGGGGTTGGTCATCTTGGTGAACTGGACGATCGACACGCCGGAGAGCAGAGCGACGCCGAGCACCGCGACCAGGGCCCCGGTCATGGCCGAAGCCGACGGCCGCTCCTTGAAGGCCCACCAGGCCAGCGGGAATGCGGCCACCGGGGCCAGGTTGTGCAGGAAGATGGTGTTCGCGGCCGTGGTCAGCGCGTAGCCGGCCACAAAGGTCGACGACGCCAAGGCCAGCGCCAGGCCGTACCAGACGCCGAGCTTCAGGGTGCGCGGGGCCGGTCGGAGCGCTCGCACGCCGCCTTCTGCGGCGACGGCCCAGATGCCGAACACCAGCGCGACGATCACCGCCCGCCACGCGGCGACCGTCACGATCGGGGCATGGGCACCCCGGGTGAAGACCGGCATGAGGGAGAACGCGAAGAAGGCCCCGAGGGCCAACAGGTGACGCCGCGCGAGCATCGGCAGGAGTATACGAAGTGTCCATGCGCATCCGGTCCCTGCCCCCCCTCAAGCGGCGCCATCGTCGGCTGCTCCTGGGCTTGGTCGGCACCGCCATCGGACTCCAGCTGGTCCTGCTCGCGTGGCTCTGGACCCGACCCCTGCCCGATCGGCTGGATAGGCCGGGCCAGGGGCCCGCCGCGCCCCTGGGAGAGCGCTGAAGTCCGACGCGGGGAGAGGGAGTCGGCAGCACCGCGACGTTGGGGAAGAGGGGCCATGAAGGCCCTCTGTGCACGCGAGGACCGCATGACCCCACGCACGGCGCTCACCCTCCTCCTCCTGACGGTCGGCTGTGGCGAGCTCGGTCTCACGACCTTCAACGCCACCCCCGAGGCCACCATCACCTGGCCCGCCCCCGACGCCGTCGTGCACCCCGGGGTCACGACGCTCCTGGGCCGGGTGACGGACCTGGACGACGCGGTCGACGAGCTGCGGGTGGCGTGGTCCGTGGACGGACAGCCCGCCTGCGAGCCCGCGCCGCCGGACGCCGACGGCCGGGTGGCCTGCGACGTGGACCTGCGCCACGCCGAGGACCCGCAGACCATCACTCTGATGGTCTGCGACCCCGAGCTGGCCTGGGTCCGGGACCGGCTGAACGTGGACGTCCAGAATCCCTGAGTCACAGCGTCGGTCACTCGGGTTGATCCTGGCGAGCCTCAGACAAGTCGGACGCCTGGCGTCGACGCTGGGGCGCCGATGTGGCCCGCGTCACCTCAAGCCCCTGGGGCGGCGCCAGGCGTTCGAATCGTCGCGACTCGCCCATCAACCCGAGTGATCGGCGCCGTGAGATCAGCTCAGGAATGACTCCGGGTGGGTCGCCGGCTGGGGCAGGCAGGCGCGCAGAGCGTGCACGAGCGAAGGGGCGGGCGGAGGCACCTCGCAGACGGCGACCAGCCCCGGCAGAACCACGGCCTCCCACTGGGCCAGCTGGAGGCGCAACACCAGACGGCTGTGGGCGTCGACCCGCGGCAGGGCGGCATGCCAGGCCTCGCGTACCGCCTGGGCGATTGCGAGCACGGGCTCACCGGACAGCGCTGCCTGGACCTGAGGCTCGGGCTCGGACAGGGTGCCGAACAAGCCCTGGATTCGGCCCTGAAGCTCCTGGCGCATGCGCTCGCTCACCCAGCCCGTCACCGCCAGCGCCTCGCGGACTCGGGGGCCGGGCTCGTCACCTCGTGACGCCTGGAGGGCCTGGGCCGCTGCCAGCCGCTCCAGGGCTTCGAGCACCGCCGCGGCTTGGGAGAGCCAGCCACAGAGGGCGGGGTGCAGCCCCCTCACCGGCCGGGTCCCTGCTGGCGCGCCAGCCAGTCGGGGTGGTGGGCGGCGTAGAGGGCCAGGTAGCGGGGGGACATGGACCGCTCCATGCGCGTCCGGGCGTCCCGACGGGCTTCGATCACGGCTGGGTCGTCTGGCAGCACGGCCATCAGCGCGTTGGAGTGGTTGATCTCGTCGGCCAGGATCTCGCGGTACAGGCTGCGCACCTGGGGGTCGTCGACCGCGTCGGCGATGCGCAGGATCTGGCTGAAGTTCCGGCTCGACAGGCGCTCGTTCTCGGCGACGCAGGCCAGGGCCTCCTCCACCGAGCCCTGGCCGAAGTCCTGGAACACCCCATGGAAGGTGAAGTCGGTCTCGCGGTCGTCGACGACTGGGTCCCGACCGCGGGACCGCAGCAGGGCGCGGACCGCGTGGGCGTGCCGGTTCTCGTCCAGGAGCTGGCGGGTGAGCAGCGTGCGGTGACGCGCGGCCAGCGGCGACGCGAGCAGTCGGGCCAGCAGCTCGAGGGTCAGGACCTCGCCGTAGTAGTTCACCGCCAGCACGTCGTTCATGCGCTGGAGGTAGGCGGGGTCGGTCACGGGGGGAGGATAGCGCTGGGGGTTCTCGTGCGTGATGGGCGCGCCCGGCGCGGCCTGCAGGGGACGAACGTCCGTACTTCGGACGTTCGTCCCGCCCAACTCACTTGGAGGGGGTCAAAGTCCGAAGTACGGACGTTCGTCCCCTCCGCCGTGAGCTGCAGGGGACGAACGTCCGTACTTCGGACGTTCGTCCCGCCCAACTCACTTGGAGGGGGTCAAAGTCCGAAGTACGGACGTTCGTCCCCTCCGCCCCGAGTTGACGCCGACAATCGTCCGTACTTCGGACGTTCGTCCCGCCCAACTCAACTCACTCCGGCCCCTCCACCCACCAAGCCGGGTCCAGCGCCCAGACCGTCGCCTCGACCTCGCCCGGGGACAGCTCCCCGCTGCCGTCCAAGTCCAGCGCCGCGAAGTCCAGGTCTGGCGCGCCCACCTGGCTGGCCTCGGCCGGGGACACGGCCCCGTCGCCATCCAGATCCAGGACCGCGAACAGCGGTGCAATCCGCGCCGGGTGCACCGCCCGCATCGGCCGCTGGATCCACCACGCGGACACCCCGACCGCGGCGAGCGCCAGGCCCAGCAGCGCCGCCCTCACGGCCCCAGCTCCGCCACCAGCGCAAGCCACAGCGGACTCGCGGCCCTGGCATCCCACGGCAAGACACGGTCCTGATCGTCCCGCAGGCTCACCCCCTCCGGCGCCTGATCCGGCACCTGGGGTCCCAAGTCCGCCCGGTCCACCAACAACCGCCCCTCCCGACTCCGCGCCGACACCTGACCCAGCATGGACTCGCTGGTGACGACCCGGTCCGCCCCGCCGCTGCCCAACACCCGCCCCCGACCCACCGGCTGCAGACCGGCCAGCTCGCGCACCGTCGCGTAGACGTCGACCAGGGCCACCGGGTCGCTGACCACCCGGGGCGCCTGCCCGGGAATCCGGGTGATCAACACCACCTGCACATTGGTGTCGTACAGCGCCAGCCGGTGGTTGTATTGGCCGTGATCCCCCAGGTCCTCGCCGTGATCCGACAGGACGATCACCGCGGTCTGCTCGGCCTGGCCGGTGTCCTGGAGCGCATCCAACAGGACCCCCACGAAGAAGTCCGCTTGGCGCACCGCCGTGTCATAGGTGCCGTGCACGAAGGCCTGATCGTCCGCGGTCAAGGTCACCCGCCTCACATCGCTCCGAGCGGCGAAGTCCTCCAGGTCGGCAAAGGTGCGCGGGTCCAGGAAGGGCATGCCATCGGCACTGGTCAGCTGAGGCGGCCGGTAGTCCGGGTAGAGCACCCCATCCAGGATGCGCTCATAGGTGAGCGGCTGCCACGCCAGGTCCAGGAGCGGCCCGGCATAGCCAGGGGTCTCCGCTCGCTCGAACAGCCCCGGCTTCAGGTAGGGGGTGTGCACGTCGTAGCCGTGCACGAACAGCATCCAAGGCTCCCCACCTTCGGCCAGACGCTCCAGCGCCTCCAGCGCCTCGGGGACGGACTGGTGGAAGGTGCTGAAGGGCTGCCCCGACTGGTAGTGGTCGAAGCCTGTGTCCAGGCCGAAGACCGGGTCCAGATGACCCCCGGCCACGTAGCCCTCGGTCCGCCAGCCCCGGAGCTTCAGCGCCCCGGCCAGGGTGGGCACGCCGGGGTCCAGCCGAAAGGTCTCATAGGTCAGGGCCCCGAGCTCGCTGGGGTACCGGCCGGTGAACAGAGCGGTGTGGGAGAACAGGGTCTCGTTGGCCTGGGAGAAGGCCCGGTCGTATCGCTGTCCTTGGGCTGCCAAGGCGTCCAGCGCCGGCGTCAGGCTCCGACCATCCCGGCCCGCCCGGCCGAGCCGGTCCGCCCGCATGGTGTCGATGGACACGACCAGGAAGTTCAGGGGGCCGCTGGCCTGGACCGGGGCGCAGCCCGACAGGCCCAGGACGAGCGCCAGGGCCGCACCGCGCAGGGGCCCGGCTACCAATACCCAGCCTCTTCCAAGGCCTTGCGCAAGGCCGGGTCGATGGTGATGGCCTTCTCGCCGAGCGGCCTGGCGCTCACCTCGCGGTACCAGCCGCCGTGGGCCTGGCTCAGCCCATAGACCACCTCGGGGTTCGCCGCCGCGACGTCCACGCGCTCGTCCGGGTCCTCGTCCAGGGCATGCAGCGCCTGACCGCCCTCTCGTCCCACCAGCTTCCAGGGCCACGAAGTGACCGCCCAGCCGCCGTCCCCGGTCTCGGAGAACGCGGGTCCTGCCGGCCCCACGGCTTCTCCCCGGAGCAGCGGCGCCAGGCTCTCTCCCTGGGCCTCCCAGTGCACCGGCAGCCCCAGCCAGTCCAGCACCGTGGGCATCACGTCCACAACCTCGACCTGGCGGTCGGTCCGGCCCGCCGCAATGCCCGGCCCGCGCACCATCAGCGGCACGTGAACAACCCCCTGGTACAGGTCCTGGCTGCCGAAGCGGTCGTAGCTGCCGTGCTCTCCCAGGGTCTCGCCGTGCTCGGCGAGCACCACGACCAGAGTGTCGTCGGCCAGGTCCCGGGACGCCAGCGCCGCGAGCAGCCGTCCGACCCCGGCGTCGTTGGCCGCCACGCCCTGGTCGTAGCAGTCGACGACCGCGGTCCGGTCCGCTGCAGACATCAGGGTGGGGTCCAGCCCCTTGAGGGTGACCCGCTCCAGCACCCGCCCGGCCAGGGGCTCCCCGGGCACCGGCGCCGCACCGCCACGGCAGTATGGGTCGTGGGCGTCGTAGCTCTGGACCAGCATCAGGAAGGGGCCCGCCCCGACCCCATCGAGCCACTCCACAGCGGCGTCCAGGGTGCCGCTCAGTGGGCGCACCGGCGCACCGGCCGTGTCGTCGTCGTACACGTCGAAGCCCTGGGTCAGGCCCAGGCTGGCGTCCAGGTCCAGGCCCGAGACGAAGGCCCCGGTGGCGTAGTCGTAGAGCTTCAGGACTTCGGCCAGGGTCATGGCCTCGTCGGGCAGGGCCTGGCCCCGGCGCTGGATCCCATGGCTGGTCGGGTAGCGGCTGCTCAGCAGCGTCGCCTGGGCCGGCAGGGTCCAGTAGGACTGGGCCACCGCTCGCTCGAACACCAGGCCGCTGGCGGCGAATTCGTCCAGCGCCGGGGTCGCGGGACCCCCGTAGGGCCCGAGCCGGTCCCGGCGCTGGGCCGTCAAGGTCACCAGGACGACGGGGGTCGCCCGGTCATCGCCCCGCTCCTCGACGCCCACCGCCGCTGGCTCCTGGGGCTCGTCGGCCGGACCCGTCCCAGCCCCGGTGCAGGCCAGCCAAAGGCCGATCACCGGTGCTCGCCGCTCTTGCCCCGAGGCGGGTTGTACAGGCCGTCTCCTCCACGCCGCCGCACGAACTTGTGCAGTGCCTGCTGCAACGCCCCCAGTGTGTCGTGGTCGGTGAGGGACAGGTCCTGGCGCTCGCCGGGGTCCGAGCCCACGTCGTAGAGCTCGGTGGTGAAGAAGTCGAAGGGGGCAATGCTGTGGGTCAACAGCTTCTTGCCCCCTCGCTCGATGGACATGGTCATGCGGTCCGGCTCGGGCTCGCGCTCGGGACTGCCGAAGCAGAACAGATCCACCGGCGCCAGGGACTGGCCGAGCATGGCGGGCATGACGGAACGACCCTCGGCCCCATCGTTGGCCGGCAGACCCAGCAGGTCCAACATCGTGGGCAGCACGTCGACCAGGGACACCGGGTCCGGGATGCGCAGGCCCTCGGGGCCGTCCGGGTGCCGGATGATCAACGGCACCCGGGAGATCTCCTCGTAGGGCGCCTGGCTCGGGTAGCTGAACAGCGTGTTGTGCTCCAGCAGGTCCAGCCCGTGGTCCGACGTGAGCACCACGATGGTCTCGTCGTCGAGCCCGTGCTTGTCCAGGGCGTCCAGCAGCTGACCCACGTAGCGGTCCGAGTACTGCACCCCAGCGTCGTAGCGGGCGTTGATGTGGGCCACGTCGGCCGCCGTCATCGTCGCCGCGTTGCCCCCCCGCCGGTGCACCACCCGGCCAAAGGTGCGCTTCTTGATGCGCAGGTCCAGGGACTCCTGGTCCCAGAGCCCGCTGTAGTCGGGGTCGAAGGCCCGGGTGTCCCCGTCGGCGGGAAGGTCCAGGGGCGGGTGCACGTCCATCAGGTGCACGAACAACAGGAACTGCTCCCGCTTGTGGGCCTTCAACCAGTCCAGCACCTCGGGCACGAGCACGTCCGACGTCTTGCGCGGCGGTCGGGGGCCCTTGCTGGAGAAGTCCACCGGGATGTCGGACCACGTCTGGAAGCCCTGGTTCAGCCCGAATTGCTGGTTGAGGAAGATGCCCGACACAAACCCTGCAGTGCTGTAGCCGAACAGCCCCAGGGTCTCGGCCAGGGTCACGTGGGGGTCGGCGAGCTGCTCGCTGGCGTTGTAGGTGCCGTGGCTCAGCGGGTGCAGGCCGGTGAACAGGCTCGCGATCGATGGCAGGGTCCAGGTGGCCGCCGTCTGGGCCCGCTCGAAGGTCATGCCCTGGTCGGCCAGGCCGTCGATCCGGGGACTGACCCCCGGGCGGTCGTGGCCATAGGTGCCGAGCCTGTCGGCCCGCAGGCTGTCCACCACCACCACGAGCACGTTGTGCTTCTGCCGGTCCAGCAGGGTGCTGTCCCCCGCCAGTCCCTGGCAGCTTCCGAGCGCCAACAGTCCGAGTGCGATCACTGCAGGAGTCCCTCTGCGTCCAGGGCAGCGTAGATCTGCTCGGCGACGAAGCGGTTGCCCTGGGGGCTCAGGCGCAGGTTCAGGGTCGGGTGGAGCAGGGCCGCGCGGGCCGGGTGGGCGGCGATGGCCCCCTGCAGATCCACCAGAGGCACGCCATAGGCGCCGGTCACCTCGGCGATGACCGGGCCCTGGGCCGGCAGCGACGAGAGGTTCTCCACGATCACCGGAATCCCGCGGGCGTCGGCGGCGCGCAGGATCTCCTGGAGGTTGTGGGCCAGCACGGTGCGGAAGCGCGCCTCGGCCTCGGCCGCGGAGACCGCGGGTTGGTCCCCTGTGGTCGCCTCGTAGACCCCGAAGCGGGCCGCGCCGCCCTGGTCGCCGTCCTGCTTGGTGAACAGGGCGTCCAGCTGGACCCGGGCCTGCTCGGGCAACGGCTCGCCGGTGCTCCGGGACCGCTCCAGGGCCTGGTAGAAGTCCAGCATGTCCCGGGCCTGGACCATCGACGGCATCGCCGTCACGACCTCCTGGAGCACCCGGATGGCGTCGCCCAGGTCGCCGAAGAGCGCGTAGTAGTCGGCCAGGCGCAGCTTGTAGACCATCGCCTCGAGGGGGTCGTCGTCGGCCACCTGGCGCTTGGTGCGCTTGAGCTGGCCGTACAGGATGGTCTGGTAGTCCGGGGTCGCGGTCCGGGCGCGGTCAAGCTGCCGTGCCGCTTCGGCGTGGCGACGCTGGCCGGCGTGGATGCGCAGGAGCTGCCGGTGGTGGTGGCTGGCGGGTCGCCCGCCTTCGAGCTGCAGGGCCTCCTCGTGGGCGTGGATCGCCCGGTCGTGGTCCAGGCGCTTCTCGGCCAGCTTGGCCAGCTCGGCCCACGCCTGGGGGTCGCCGGGCGTGTCCTGGACCGCGGCTTCGGCCTGGAGGATGGCGTGGGAGAGCTGGTCGTCCCCGTCGTCACCGCCCGGACCCGCACTCCACCAGTCCTCAGGCAGCCCGGTCTCGGGCGGCGGTGGTGTCAGGGCCAGCTTGAGGACCCGGTAGAGCACCAGCTTGGACAAGGCCCGGTCCACCTTGCGCCGGCTCCCGGAGCGGCCGGTGGCGGCCTCGGCCGCGTCGTCGGCGGTGTAGGTCAGCCGGTCGTTCACGTTGACGATGACCACCTGGGGCTCTGCGTCGTCCAGCATCGCGTCGATCCAGGTCGCGAAGTAGGCGATGGACTTGCCGCGAATGCCGCCGTTCACGACGCTCAGGTCCAGCTCGGGGTCGCGCTCGCCGATCAGCGCCTCGAGCTGTCGGGGGTAGCTCTCGTGGGGCTCGGAGCCGACCCCGACCGTGTAGCAAGCCCCCAGGGCGAGCACGCGGTGGTCGGACAGCCCCTCGCTCTGCTTGTGGGACTCGTCGAGCTGGCGCACCACGACCCCGGCCAGCTGGAGCAGGACCTCGAGCACGACCAGCCCGCCGACGAGACCGCCGACGAGTGCCGCGAGGCGACGGGGCGCGCGGGAAGTCACTGCTGCTCAGAACAGGCTGTAGATGAAGTCCATCTGCCGGTTGCGCAGCAGGTACACCACCACCAGCAGCCCCCCGACCAGGACGGCGAACAGGCCGCCCTGCCACCAGGCCTGCTCACGTGCCATCAGTCCTCGGATGCGCTCCAGCACTGCGCACGAGCTTACCGCGATCCGTTCGGGGCAACGCGTCCACCAGCACCACCCGGGCCGGCACCATGTAGGCCGGCAGCAGCGCTCTGCAGTGGGCGACCAGCTCCTCGGGCACAGCGGCGCTCACCACGCGGGCCTCCAGTCGCTTGGCCCCCTCGTCGTCCACAAAGGGCACGACCAGCGCCTCGCGCACCTGGGCATGGCTGGCCAGGGCCGCCTCGACCTCCTCGGGCTGGACCCGGAAGCCCTGGACCTTGAGCATGGTGTCCGCCCGGCCCAGGAAGCGCAGCTGGCCATCGTCCCCCCAGAGCACCCGGTCCCCGGTCCGGTACCAGCGCTCGCCGTTCTCTTCGACCAGGCAGGCGGCCGTGCGCACCGGATCGCCGTGGTACCCGGTCAGCAGGGACGGGCCCGCGACCCAGAGCTCGCCCGCCACGATGCGCAGCCGGGCCCCGCTGGCGGCCGTGCCGATGGGGAGCTCCTGGCTGGGGGGGGCTGGCACCTCGTACCAGGTGCACACGTTGGTCTCGGTGGGCCCGTACAGGTTCGCGAAGCGGGCCTGGGGCAGCGCATCCATCAGGCGGGCCAGCGGCGCGGTGGGGAAGACCTCGCCGGCGAACAACACCACCCGCAGGGCCGAGAAGTCACAGGCCGCCAGGTCTGCCTGGAGCAGCCGCACCAGCGCGCCAGGGACCGAGTACCAGACCGTGATCCGCTGGTGCTGCCAGAAGGCGGCGAGGGTCGCTGGAAAGGCCGACGCACCCGCCGGGGCGATCACGGCGGTCGCGCCCCCCGCCAGGGCCCCGAAGATCTCCAGGGTCGACAGGTCGAAGTGCAGGGGCGACACCCCACTGACCCGGTCACCGGGCCCGATGCCAAAGGTCTCCACCGACCAGTCCACGAACGCCCGCACCGCCCGGTGGCTCAGGGCCACGCCCTTGGGGGAGCCCGTGCTGCCCGACGTGTACAACAGCACCGCCAGGTCTTCAGGTCCGCCGCGGACCGGGGCCACCGCTGGGCCCAGGGTTGCCTCCCAGTCCGCGTCGAGGCCCGGCCAGCGCCGCGGCCGGGGGCCCAGGACCAGCAGCCGGTCGACGGGGGCTGCCTGGAGCAGCGGGGCAAGGCGTCGCCCCCAGCGCCCAGCGGTGATCACGACCCGGGCCCCGGCGTCTTGGAGGATCACGGCGTTGCGCGGCACCGGCGCCACCGGGTCCAGCGGCACATAGGCCGCTCCGGCGAGCAGCACCCCGTAGATGGCGACCACAGCAGCCGCAGAGCGGTCGAGCACCAGGGCCACCCGGTCTCCGGGTCGGACGCCGGCGTCGACGAGCCAGCCCGCGACCCGCCCAGCCTGCTCGGCGAGGGCCCCGTAGCGCAGCTCGTCGTCGCCCACGCGAACCGCCACGCCCTGGGGCCACCGGGCCGCAGCACCGGTCAGGGTCTGCCAGAGCATCACAGCCCCATCGCGCGCGCCACCAGGTTGCGGAGCACGTCGGCTGTGCCCGAGTAGGCCTGGCTCATCAGGGCATCCCGCAGGTCGCGCTCCAGCCCCAGCTCCCGGCTGAGGCCCAGAGCGCCGTGGACCCGGACCGCGTCCAGGCAGGTCTGGACCAGAGCGTCGCCCACGACGATCTTGCACAGCTCGGCGTGGGCGCCGGACTGGCGCTGGTCGCGGCGCCACGCCGCCTGGTACAGCGCCAGCCGCGACGTCTCGAGCCGGGCCTGCATGTCCACGAGCCGGTGGGAGACCGCCTGGAACGAAGACAGCGGCTTGCCCCCGACCCGCCGGCCCCGCGCGTGCTTGACCGACGCCTTGATCACCCGGGCCATCGCCCCCAGGCCCGCCGCCAGGATGCCGATGCGCTCCCAGCCCATGCTGGACATGAACACCAGTGCCCCGGAGCCCTCGTTGCCCAGCCGGTGGTCCACGGGCACCCGGCAGTCCTGGAGCACCAGCTCGCCCAGGGGCGCCGTGCGCAGGCCGACCATGTCCTCGGCCGGGCCCAGGGTGAGGCCTGGGGTGCCTCGGGGCACCAGGAAACAGCTCAGTGCCCCCAGCGCAGCGCCCTCGCCGGTGCGGGCGAAGACCACGGCCACGCTGCAGTGGGGCGCGTTGGTGACCCAGGCCTTGGTGCCGTTGAGCACGTAGTGGTCACCGTCTCGCACGGCCCGGGTGCGCAGGGAGAAGGCGTCGGAGCCGGACTCGGTCTCGCTCATGCCGTGGGCGGCGATGCACTCCCCGCTGGCGAGCAGCGGCACCCACTGGGCCTGCTGCTCCGCGGTCCCGAACTCCAGGATCGGCACCAAGCCGGCGAACAGGTGGGCGCTGGCCGCGAAGAGCAGCCCGTTGTCCTCGCAGCCCTGACCGAGCCCCTCGAGCATGGCGCAGGCATCCACAAGGCCCAGGCCCGAGCCGCCCAGCTCCGGGGGGGCGATGGCCCCGGCGAGCCCGAAAGACGAGGCCTTGTCCCACAGCGCCGCCGAGAAGGTGCCGTCCCGATCCCGCTGGGCCAGGGTCGGGTCGGCCAGCTCGCGCTTGGCGAAGTCCCGGGCGCGGTCCCGGAGCACTTCGGTGTCGGTGGTGAGCCCGAACCCCACGCCCTCAGCCACCCCCTGCGGCGCGGACCTGGGCGGCGATCTTGGCCACCGTGTCGAAGCGGTCCATCGTGATGTCGCGCATCTGGACCTGGACCCCAAAGGTGTCCTGGAGGAAGGTCAGCACGAGCATGAAGCCGAAGCTGTCCAGGATGCCCTCCTCGAACAGGTCCTCGTCCCAGTCCACGGGGCCTTCGCCCCCCAGGAACTGGCTCACGATCCAGGCCTCGACCTGGGCGGCGATGGGATCGGTCTCGGACACGGCGCCAGCTCCGGGGACGGCAGAGCCTACCAGCGGGGGCGTGTAGGACTCCGGCCGCTCAACGACTGAGGGAGATGGTCCGACGACTCCGTGAGAGGCACAGACTTCCTTCCAAGGACACTTCCATGTTCCAGACCGCACTGTTGTTCGCGCTCGCGACCGTTCACGCCCAGGAGGCCGAAGAGGCTCCCGAGAGCACCGACGCAACCGAGACCGAGTCCACCGACACCGAAGAGGCCCCGGAGACCGAGAGTGCACCGGAGGAAGGCAAAGGTACGGACGACGCCGCCGAAGCCGCGCCAGAGGCCGCACTGGAGCCGCTGGACACCAGCCGCGACGGCTACACCCTGACGCTCCCCCGACACCAGTTCATGACCGGCCTGGAGATCGTGGCCGGGGTCTGGACCGTCGGCAGCTACGCCCTGCTCCTGGGCTCGTCCTACAAGCTGAACAAGGCCTTCGAAGACGGCGGCACCATCGGAGAATTCGCAGCCGGTGGCCTGGGCGTGATCCTGGGCTACGGCAGCTACATCGCCAGCTCGTGGTTCTGGGTCTGGAAGGCCAACAAGCACGCCAAGAAGCTGCGCTACTCGGGCCTGGCGGTGAACCGTCTGCCCGTGCTCGGCATGATCGGCGGCGGCGCCCTGGCGCTCGGCTTCTACATCGGCGCCCTGAGCGCCAAGTCGGCCAACACCAGCCTGTTTCTCAGCCGCGCCATGCTCGGTTCGATGGCCCTGGTCCCCGCCTTTGGCACGGTCCAGTTCGTCCAGAACATGAAGGCCGGGCGGATCCTCCAAGGCCGCGAGCTCGCCGTCTTGCCGATGATCTACGAGGACCGGCCGGGCCTGATGTTGGCGATGACTTTCTGATGGGCGCTTGACGTCCTACCGATCGGTAAGCAAGTAGGGGGGCATGTCCTCCCGCACCGATCTCCAGCGCCTGGGCGCCCTGGCCCGCCCCGAAGTGAAGCCCCTTGCCCTGGGCACCCTGGCCCTCGCCATCGCGTCGGCCATGACCCTGTCCTACCCCCTCATCGTCCAGAAGATCGTGGACGGCATCGACCAGGGCGGCGGCCGGGAGCTGGTGGATCGCTACGTGATCCTGCTCCTGGGTCTGTTCGCCATCGGCGCAGTCATGGGTGCGCTGCGGGCCTACATCTTCACCGCGGCCGGGGAGCGGGTCGTGGCCCGGCTGCGAGAGCAGCTCTACACCGCCATCACCAGCCAGGAGATCGCGTTCTTCGACGAGCGGCGCACCGGCGAGCTCACCAACCGCCTGGCCGCCGACACCACCGTGCTGCAGAACACGGTCACCGTGAACGTGAGCATGTTGCTGCGCTTTGCCGTGACGGGCACGGGCGCCATCGCCTTCTTGTTCTACACCTCCTGGCAGCTGACCCTGGTGGCCCTGGCTGTCGTGCCGGTCGTGGCCATCGGGGGCGGGGTCTACGGCCGCCGGATGCGCAAGATCAGCCGCGACGTCCAGGACGCCCTCGCCCGCAGCACAGAGGTCGCCGAGGAGACCATCGCCGGCATCCGTACCGTGCGGGCCTTTGCCCGGGAGCCGTCGGAGCAGGCCCGCTACAGCGCCGCGGTCCAGGAGTCCTATGCGCTGGCCCGCTACCGGGCGCGCATCATCGCCGTCTTCCGCGGGGTCATGGGCTTCGGCTCCTACGGCGCCGTGGCGCTGGTGCTCTGGTACGGCGGCACCCTGCTGGTCGAGGGCGCCCTGACCCTGGGCGAGCTGACCAGCTTCCTGCTCTACACCCTGACCGTCGCCTTCAGCCTGGGTGCGCTGAGCGGGCTGTACGAGGACTTCATGAAGGCTCTGGGGGCCAGTGAGCGGGTCTTCGCGCTGATGGACCGGGAGTCCCGGGTCGGCGGCGGCACCACGCGGCTGCCCAGCGTCCGGGGCCACGTGGTGCTGAGCGGGGTGGACTTCGCCTACCCCAGCCGCCCGGACCTGTCGGTCCTGTCCGGACTGGACCTGACCCTGTCCCCGGGCGAGGTGGTGGCCCTGGTGGGACCTTCGGGCAGCGGCAAGAGCACGGTCGCCACGCTGCTGTCCCGGTTCTACGACCCCACGGCCGGCGCCATCGCACTGGACGGCACGCCCTACTCGGAGCTCGACGCGGACTGGCTCCGGGAACAGGTGGGCGTGGTCAGCCAGGAGCCCATCCTGTTCGCGACCACCATCCAGGACAACATCCGCTACGGCCGGCCCGACGCCACCCAGGACCAAGTCCGCGACGCTGCACTGGCGGCCAACGCCGCCGAGTTCGTGGAGGGTTTTCCAGAGGGCTACCAGACCCTGGTGGGCGAGCGCGGGGTCAAGCTCTCGGGTGGGCAGAAGCAGCGCATCGCCATCGCCCGCGCCCTGCTCAAGGACCCCCGGGTCCTGGTGCTGGACGAGGCCACGAGCGCCCTCGACGCCGAGAGCGAGCACCTGGTGCAAGAAGCCCTGGACCGCCTGATGCAGGGCCGCACCACCATGGTCATCGCCCACCGCCTGAGCACGGTCAAGGACGCCGATCGGGTGCTGGTGCTCGATGGCGGGCGGGTGGTCGAGCAGGGCAGCCACGACGAGCTGCTGGCTGCGGATGGTCTGTACAAGCGGCTGGTGGAGCGGCAGTTCGCGGCCTGAGGCCCCGAAGTCGCCGGACGGCAGGTCCCGCACGCAGGTCCCACCCCAACGCGACAGGCAGTGCACAGGTCCCACCCCAACGCGACACTTCCGTCACCAGGGGCGCCTGGTGGCGCTCCCAGCGGCAGATCCGGGCCGGGATCGGCCACCAGAGCACCAATTTGTCGCGTCCGCTTGGGACCTGTGCATCGGCTGTCGCGTTGACAGGGGACCTGCGTCACCCCTGTCAGGTTCTCGACACCCCCCCAGCTCCCGGCCGCGCAGCCGTGCCGGTTCGGAGCTGGCACGGTCCGTGCTCATGGCCAGGCCATGGCGTTTCACCACACCTGTCGCTCGCTGCCGGGATCCCTGGCCTTTCGCACCCACGCCGAGGCCGGGCTGCTCTGGGACCTGGTGCTCCGCCACGTGCCCGATCCCCTGGCTCTCTGCCTGATGCCGGACCACGTCCACCTGCTCCACAGACGAGACGTCCACCACAGCCTGGGCCAGGCCCTGGCGGCCTTTGCCCAGGCTCGCAATCATCGCCGCGGCCACCGCGGAGCGGCCTGGCAACGGCAGCCAGCCCCGGAGCCCTGCGACGGCCCCACCAAGACCCGGCGCTCCGAGCGCTACATCCACCTGAACCCCTGCCGCGCCGGCCTGGTCTCTGACCCTCTCGCCTGGCCATGGTCGACGCACCGGGATCGGCTGGGGCTGGCGGTGCCGACCCGGGTCACCGTGGTGCCGAACCCCCACGGCTTCCACGCCTATGTCTCAGCCGACCCGACCGTGCACGTCAACGGCACACCCCTCCCTGCGATCACCGAATCGGCCACGATCGACGACATCGCCGCAGCGGTCTCCGCGCTGACCCGCTCGACGGCCGACCAGCTGGACCATCGGGGCCCGCCGCGACACACGCTCATCCGCAGCCTGCGCTGCCTGAGCGACCTGTCCGTGGCAGACCTCGCCCGAGCCACTGGCCTTCACCGCGCCACGCTCTACCGGGTACCCGGCATCTGGACACCCGACGTGCGGACCGTGGCCCAGGTCCTGGGCGACCCGCGCTTTGCAGCCCTGCAGCCCTGGGATCTGAGGCGGATGGCCGGTTGGGGCCGCTATCGATCGCGGCGCTGAGCGCTGGTTGTCGGGATCCAGCGGCCCCTGCGTCCCACCCAAGGCCACCACGGCGATAGTCACCAGCCGTGATCACCGCACTCCGAGGCGTCTTCTGGGTCTGCGTCTACGCCCTGGTGGCGCTCGCACCCCTGTTCGCCGCCCTGGTGGACCGGGCGCCCGGTCAGGGCTGGGTGGTGGACTTCTCGGTGGGCCTGGGGTTCTCGGCCCTGGTGATCTTCGTCCTGCAGTTCGGGCTGGTGGCCCGGTTTCAGCGCGTCTCCGCCCCCTTCGGCATGGACGCCCTGATCCAGTACCACCGGCAGATCGCCGGGGTGGCCCTGGCCTTTGCGCTCCTGCATCCCATGCTGCTGTTCGCCGATGACCCGTCGAAGCTCGCGCTGCTGGACGTGCGCACGGCCCCGAACCGGGCGCGCTTCGCGCTGACTTCGGTGGTGCTGCTGCTGGCGCTGGTCGGGACGAGCATCTGGCGGGAGCGCCTGAAGCTCTCGTATGAGGCCTGGCAGCGCCTGCACGGCGCGTTGGCCTTGGGCGTGGTAGCGGCAGCCGTGCTCCACGCCGTCGGGGTCGACCACTACGCGACCACCCCCGCCCAGCAGGCCCTCTGGTGGATGCTCGGGGCTGGCCTGGTGGGCGTGGTGCTCTGGCAGAGGCTGCTTCGGCCCTTGCGACTACGGGCGCGGCCCTGGCGCGTCGCAGAGGTGCTGCCCGAGCGGGGCCGAGCCACGACCTTGGTCTTCGAGCCGGTGGGACACGCGGGAATGACCTTCTCGCCGGGGCAGTTCGCCTGGTTGCGGATCCGCAAGAGCCCCTTCAGCATCACGGCCCACCCGTTCTCGTTCACGTCGAGCGCCGAACAGGCTGGAAGGGTCGCGATGACCATCAAGTCCCGGGGCGACTTCACCGCCGCGGTGGCCGAGCTGGTTCCGGGTGACCAGGCCACCCTCGACGGGCCCCACGGTCTGTTCAGCACCGACCGCTACGAGGGCCCGGGCTTCGTCTTCATCGGTGGCGGTATCGGCATCACCCCCCTGATCTCGATGCTGCGCACCATGGAGGACCGACAGGACCGGCGACCGGTGTGGCTGTTCTACGGCAGCCCCGACTGGGAGAGCGTCACCTTTCGGGAGGAGCTCGAGCGGTTGTCCCAGGTCCTGGCACTCACCGTGGTGCACACCCTGGACGACCCACCAGAGCACTGGTCGGGAGAGGTCGGCTTCGTCGGTCCCGAGATGCTCAGGCGCCACCTGCCCGAGCCTTTCGTGCGGCTCCAGGTCTTCGCCTGCGGTCCCCTGGCCATGATGGACGCGGTCGAGGACGCCTGTGCGAGCCTGGGCCTGCCCGACGAGCGCGTCCACACCGAACGCTTCGAGATGGTCTGACCATGCGACGAACCTGGACGACCCGCTTCGTCATCCTGACGGCTGTGCTGCTGGTCAGCGCCGCCGGGCTGTTCGCAGCGCTCCAGAACCCCCGAGCCACGGGCACACCGCTCGTGCTGCCCGGGCACACCGCGCCGGTGCGGCTGGTCCAGGTCTTCGAAGAGGCCCACTGGATCGAGCTGCCGCCCATCGTGCCGCCCCCGGAGCGGCTGCTCCACGACGGCTTCGAGCCCGAAGACCTGGCGGCCTGGCAGTCCGCGGAGCCCCAGGCACTTCAGCGCGTCCGGGAAGGGGTCGACGGCACCTGGGCCCTGGTCCTGGACGCCGGCGACGAGCCCCGTGAACTGCCCGAGGTGCGCCGGCGCATCGAGGTCTCACCAGGCCAGCGCTACCGGATCGCCGTCCAGGTACGGACCGAGGGCCTGGGCAGCGCGGCGACGGGCAGCGAAGGGGCCACGCTGTCGGTCACCCGGTTCTCGGCCGACGGCGTGGATGTGACCGAGGACGTGGGACCGCGGCTGCGCGGCGACACCCCCTGGCGCACCCTGGAGACCCTGGTGACCGCCGAGCCCGACACAGTGGCCTTTGAGCTGCGGCTCAGCCCAGGCACCGGGCAGACCCTCGGCCGGGTGCTGTTCGACGACCTGACCGTGGATCGCCTGGACCCACGAGCGGGCCTGCCACTGATGCGCAGCTGGACCGAGCACGCCCGCCCCGCGCCGTCGATCGACATCAAGACCGCCGCCCTGGGCCGCGAGACTCGGCCTGCCATCGCGCACCACGCCCCGGCCAGCTGGGGCTTTCAGGTCGACGTGCCCGACGACGGGGCGACCCTGCGCTTCGGCTGGGGACTGGGCGAAGGAACAGACGAAGCGGCCCGGGTGTGCCTGCGGGTGGACTGGGCCGACCAGCGCCTGGGCGGGACGCTGTTCGACGAGTGCCTGGCCGGCGACGAGGGCCGGGCCTGGGCCGACACCGCCCTGGCGCTGGACCGCGACGGCCCCTTGCGCTTCTCGGCGACCACCGCGACCCCCGACAAGATCACCGAGGTGTTTTGGAGCGACGTCAGGGTCGACGTGGCCCCGAGCGAGGCGCGGCCGAGCGTGGCGCTGTTGGTCATCGACACCCTGCGGGCCGACCACCTGGGCAGCTATGGGCACAGCGACCGTCCGAGCTCCCCCACCCTCGACGCCCTGGCGGCCGCGGGTGTGCGCTTCGAGACCGCGCGGGCGCCCTCGGGCTGGACCGCCCCCAGCATGGGCACCCTGGTGACCGGGCGTCTGGCCGCCGAGCACCGCGCCGGTACACGGGTGGTTCGGGAACAGGCGCTCACCCGCGAGGCGCTGGGCGCCCGCCGCAAGAACCTGCTGGCCTACACCGGCATGACCCTGGAGCACCCCACCCTGGGTGAGCTGCTGGCCGGCGCCGGCTACGAGACCTTTGGCATCCAGTCCAACTACTTCTTCAGCCCGCCGATGGGCTTCGCCCGGGGCTACGGCCGCAATCAGAACTACAAGGGCAGCAGCCTCAAGGGCGCACGCAAGGCGGTCAAGGAGGTCCAGCGCTGGCTCGGGGACCGGGACGAAGACCGCCCCTTCCTGCTCAGGGCCCACTTCATCGATCCCCACATGCCGTACCGCATGCGCCGGCCCTGGGCCCCGGGCTTCACGCCGCCGGAGGCCCTGCCGGGGTTGGACCACGATCCCGAGCTTCCGGCCCTGGTGCTGCGCGACCTCCCCGCCAAGGAGCAGGCCCACGCCGACGCGGCCCAGGTGCTCTACGACGCCGACATTCGCTGGGTCGACGACGCCTTGGGGGAGCTGATCCCCCTGCTCGAGGCCCAGGACGCGCTGATCATCGTCGTGTCCGATCATGGCGAGGCCTTCCTGGAGCACGGTGTGTTCAGCCACGGCCACGGGCTCTACGAGGAGCTGCTGCGGGTGCCCCTGCTGGTGCGCCTGCCCGGGGGGGCGCTGGCTGGGACCGTGGTGGACCGCCCGGTGACCCTGCTGGACGTGGTGCCGACCATCCTGGGCCAGGTGGGGGTCGAACCGCCAACTGACCTGCCGGGGGTCGATCTCTTCGCGGCGGACCTGCCCCCGCCCGAGCCGTTCATCACCGAGTCCATGTACAGCGGGCCCGATCGCACGGGCGTCGTGGACGGGGATGTGAAGTACGTCTACACCCATCCCCCTGGGTTCCTGGGCTTCAACCAGGCCCGAGTCGAGCCGTCGGCCCGGGCGTACCGGGCGGTCGAAGAGCTCTATGACCTGGCCGCGGACCCGGGCGAGCAGCACAACCTCGCCCGCGAGCGTCCGGACCAGGTCGCCCGCTACCGCGCCCAGGTGCACGCCTGGCTGGCGAGCACCTGGCCGGGTCTGCACATCCGTTGCGACGGCACGACCGACGAACAGGTCCTGACTGCCAGCGAGTCCATCGGACAGATCTCGCCGTTCACCGTCGAGCCCAGCGACCGCATCGCCCTGGACCGCACCCGCCACCAGGTCACGCTGGGGCTGACCGGGGACTCGGACTGGCTCGCCGTGCGCCTGTTGGAGCCCCGGGCGACCGCGACCCTGGGCGACAAGACCTGGTCCCTGGGCACCGGCGAGCTACCGGCCGAGCCGCCGGAGCCCGGCCCCGGCTGCCAGGTGTGGGAGGTGCTGCACAGCGGCGCCGCGGCCCAGGACGTGGACAGCGAGACCTTCGCGGAGCTGGAGGCGTTGGGGTACGTGGAGTAGGACCCAGGCCCCCACCTGTGACCCCCTGTGACCCCCCGAACCCCACCCCGGGAGCGAGGTTGGATGCAGCCGCGATGACGCGGCCCTCCCCCCACACCCGGAGTCTCCCGTGCGCATGTCCACCCAAT
>Ga0209992_10000964_pt1 | contig 34054 bp, 29 predicted proteins | sample 2SBtaG_2_FD_182564 | JGI IMG/M metagenome (GOLD analysis project Ga0209992, IMG submission 182564) | Deep subsurface microbial communities from Kolumbo volcano to uncover new lineages of life (NeLLi) - 2SBTROV12_ACTIVE470 metaG (SPAdes)... | ecosystem: Environmental > Aquatic > Marine >...
CCGACGCCGCCGGTCCTTATCTATTGTTCGTCCATCGCGGCGACCGGACCCGCCGGACAGGGCCGCGCCCGGGTCGAGACAGACGAACCCGCTCCCGTGTCGCGCTACGGTCGGGCCAAGATGCTCAGCGAAGCCAGGGTCCGCAGCTACGCGGATCGGCTTGCGGCGACCATCGTGCGGCCTCCGATGGTGATGGGCGAGCACGATTGGGCGTCACTGCCGCTCTATCGGATGGCCCAGCGCGGGCTCTTCGTCGCGCCTCGCGTTTCCGCGCGCAAACTCTCGATCGTGGACGTGCAGGATCTGGCGGCTGTCATGGCGGCTGTCGTCGAGCGCGGGCAACGCGTTGTGTCCGACGAACCGAGCCGGGGCGCCTACTTCCTGTGCAGCGACGAACACCCGACGTTTCCGGAGCTGGGCGCGATGCTCGGCGCTGCAACCGGGGGCAACGCACCGTTCGTATTGCGCATCCCAGGCCCGTTGACGCAGGTAGCGGCGGCGATGGGCGAGCTGATTGGCCGCGTCACCGACAAACCGACCGTGCTCAACCTCGACAAGGCCGCCGAAGGACTGGCCGGACACTGGTGGTGCAGCTCGCAGCGCGCCGTCGACGGGCTTGGATGGCACCCGCGGCCGCTCGCGGACACGCTCGGTCGAACGGCCGCGTGGTACCGCGACCAGCAGTGGCTATAGCCGCGCTCCGCCAAACCCATGTCGCAGGGTTGCGGCCGGGGACGCCAGCAGGGTTTGGTATGCCTCGCATGGGGTCCAGCAGCCGGTGCATCGGTCGGCGCGGATCTCCCGCAGGAGGGCGGCGCGTCGCGGATGACGCCATAGTTCGTCGAGTCGGAAGCCGTGGTCGCCGAGGTGGCCGATAGCGCGGTCGTCGATTGTGCAGGCGTGCACCTGTCCGTCGGGTGCGATGTATGCGGAGAGCTCTCCGGATCGGCACGCGATGGGCGAACGGCCGGTTCGCAGATGCTCGGGCACAAGGCGCAGGTACGCCCATTCGATGGCCTCGATGGGGTCGCCTGGCAGGCCCTTGGCGGCGGCAAAGGCGGCCATGGCGCTGGCGAGCTCGGCGGCCGGCGCGGGTTGCGCGTCCTTGCGGGCGTAGTTGCCGGTGTTGTTGCCGGTGTTGTTGCCGGCGTTGTTGCCGGCGTCGTTTGCGAAATAGTGCGGCGATGTGTGCAGGAAGTTGACGTGCAGGTCGCGGTGGCCAAATCGCGGCGCTTCGAGCCCGGCGGACGCCAATGCGCTGGCCAGCGCGGTCACGGTGTCGTCGACGGCGTGCACGTTGGCGGCTTGCAGCGTCATGCCGGGATAGGCGTCGATTCCGGCGCGGCGCAGGCGCACCAGGGTCTCCAGAGCGCGATCCCAGGCACCGCTCACTCCGCGCAGCTGATCGTGCAGGTGCGGCGGACCATCGATGCTCACGGTGACGACGACACGCGGTCCGCCGGGGACCTGCATGGCCGTGGCGGCGTCGATTACGGCGTCGGGCAGCCAGGCGCCGGTTGGAAAGTGGAGCAGCGCGAGCCTGGGCAGGCGCCGGTGGATGCTTGCGATGATCGCGGGGAGGTCGCGGCGCACGACGACTTCGCCCCCGGTCAGGTCGAGCCATCGCAGGTCGGGCACGCTGGAAAAGAGCTTGTCGAGCGCGGCCGCCGTCATCTCCGAGCCCTTGTCGCGCCGCCAGATGCCGCATGACGTGCAGCGGTGGTGGCAGCGGAACGTCAAGCAGAGCGTGAGCTTCAGCGGCAGCGCCACTGCCCCGCCGGCGGCTTGTTGAAAGGCGGCTCCGGCGAGCGTGGTCGCCAGCCCGGCGTCTCGCCGCAAGTGGCATAAGCGCAGGGCGACCATCGGTCAGGCCGCGTCGTCGGCGGCGTTGCGGAGCGCTTCGGCGGCCATCTCGGCGCACCCCAGCTTGGCGTCTGGCAACCCGCCGAGGAGGCCGGCGACGTCCGCCCCGGTGAGCTCGCGGGCCGCGGTCAATGACTTGCCATGAGCCCACTGCGCGGTCACGGAGCACGAAGCGATGCCGCCCGCGCAGGATTGGCTTGAGAAGCGCGCGGCCATGATCGCGCCGTCTGCGACCGTCAGCGTCATGACGACGGTGTCGCCGCACGCGTGGTTGGTCGCTTGGCCGCGGCCGTCAGCGGGCTCGAGCACGCCGGGGTGCTGCGGGTCGAGGAAGTGGTTCATCGCTTCGGCGGAGTACATGCGTGTCCTCGCTCAAAGGCCTTGGCTAAGGCGTTGCAGCGCCTTTGCGGCGGCGATGGTGTGGTCGGCCGCAGCGGCGATTTGTGCGGCGGTCGTAGTCGGTCCCAGGCTGAACCGGAGCGCGCCCTTGATCTGCCACGCGGCAAGGCCCATGGCTACCAACACCGGGGACGGCTTGCCCGACCCGGATGAACATGCGCTGCCGGTCGAGATGGCGACCCCGACCGCGTCCAGGCGCATCACCATGGCCTCGCCCGCGACGCCGGGTACCGCGATCGATAGCGTGTTGGGCAGGCGTCTTTCGGCGTCACCGAGCACGACGGCACCGGCAATGCCTTGCAGGAGCCGGGCGGCGAGCTCATCGCGCAGGGCGGCCTGGCGCGCCGATTCGGTCGAGAGCCGACGCATGGCCAACTCAGCGGCCGCGCCAAAGCCGACAATGCCAGCGACGTTTTCGGTTCCGCTGCGCAGCCCCCGCTCCTGGCCACCGCCGGTCACGAGCGGGTCAAGCGTCTGTCCCGGCGCGATCCAAAGCGCGCCAACGCCCTGCGGCCCGCCGATCTTGTGGGCGGACAACGCGGCGCTATCCAGCCCCCACGCCGCGACGGAGACGGCAATTTTGCCCGCCGCTTGCACGAGGTCGCTGTGCATCCGGGCCCCGACTGCGTGCGCCTGGTCGGCCACGGCGGCGATGTCGTAGAGGTTGCCGAGCTCGTTGTTGGCGGCCATCACAGCGACCAATGCGGTGTCGCTGGCCAGCGTGAAGGGCGCCAAACGTCCGCTGCCGTCGACCGGCAATTCGCGGACCACGACGCCGTCGCGGGTCAGCGCTGCGGCGGTATTGCGAATCGCCGGGTGCTCCGTCGCGCCGATCGCGAGCGTCCCTGGGTCTGTGGTGGCGCCTCGAAACGCGGACCGCAACGCCCACGCGTCCGCCTCGGTGCCGCCCGAACAGAAGTGAACACCGGTCGCGTCTGCGCCGATCAGCGCGGCCACCTTTTCCCGCGCGCAATCAATAGCAGCACGCGCACGGCGGCCCGGTCCATGCAGGCTCGACGCGTTGGCCGCCAACCCCTCGAGGAACGGTCGCATCGCCGCGAAGACCTCGGGCAAAAGCGGCGCGCTGGCGTTGTGGTCGAGGTAAATCACCGCGAAAGAGTGGCCCAGTCCGGCGGTTTTGTCTGCATCGGGGCCGCGACGTGACGGTCAGGGCGCCAAGTACAGATTCCGCAGCGGCGCCGGCGTTGTCCGGAACAAACGCGCCTTGAGCCGCTCGAGGCCGGGAAGATGCCGCTTGCCCAGGTCACGGGTGATCGACGCCTTCAATTCGCCATCGACCTGCTCGATGCGCTTGCGCCACTCATCGGGCCCCATGGCGCCATCGAGCATCCGCATCGTCGCGTCTTTGGCCTGGTTCATCGCGACGGTTATCGCGTGGACCGCCTGCGCTCCTTCGGCATCGGATATGCGCCACTGCGGCAACTCCTCGGCGACGAGGCGGTCCTTTTGCTCGCGCGCGTCTTCGAGGAACTGGCTGGCGATGCTGTAGTCGGCGTGTGCACCGAGAGGACCGTCGTGGCGCGCGCTGGCCGGCGGCTCAACCGGAGGTGGCATCTCGGGCGCTTCCATCACCGCGACCGGCGGCGCTGGCGGTGGTGGCGCCGCAGTGGGGGCGGGAGCTGCGACCGGTGGCGCGGGCGGCTTGGCGGATGGAGCCGCAGTGGGTTGGGTTGGCTCTGGCGCGGCTTCGAGCGTCGGGACGTCCTCGGCCGATTCGGCTCCATCCCGCGGGCCGGGCATCCCCGCCCAAACGAGGACCGCGACCGTGATCACACCTGCTGCCGATGCCGCTGCTACCTTCACCCAGACCTCATCGCCGCCTGCAAACGGACCTCTCGCGGCCGCTTCGAATGGTGCATCAATCCCCAAGCGCCAGCCAGCCGTGCCCGTCGCCGGCAGCATCACTCACGCGCGATCAATTGTGCCCACGTGTTTGGATGCCGGCGATGATCCAATCGTCTACGGACCGAGCCGAAGCGCGAGGGACGCAAGGCGCAAGTGCGCCGCACGCTGTGGGAAGGTGGTGAAAAATGACACTTTTTCGGCACCAGGGGCCGGGCGCCGGCCCCTCAACGAAACAACTTCCGGGCCCATCGTGGCGTCCGCGTGGACGCCACGATGATCGAGGCTGTTTTTGACGGCGCCCTTGGGTTCGGTGCACCTTCGCAGATCAAGGCGGAGCGGCCGACCCCGTAGTCCCTCACGCCTCTTGGAGCCGAACCTGAGCGCCGCTGATCCGTCACGTTATTGTCCTTCTTGCGGCGCGGTTTCCGACACGCAGGATTGCCCGGAGTGTTCGACGCGTACGCTGATGCGCACGACGCTCGAGGTGCCGACGATCGAGCTCAAGGCCGGCGACGTCATCGCCGACCGGTACCGCGTTATCGATGTGCTGGGCCGCGGGGCGTTCGGAGCCGTTTACGGCGCGGTCCACGTGACCACGAAGCAGCCGGTCGCGATCAAGCTCCTGCTCGGCGATGGTTCGGGGCCCAAAGAGAAGGCCGACACCCACGTCCGTCGCTTCTACCGGGAAGCGCAGGTCACCGCGAACCTGCGTCACGCCAACACTGTGCGCGTTTTCGACGTCGGACAGACCGAAAACGGCGCGTTTTTCATCGCCATGGAGCGCCTCGACGGCATCACCCTCGAGAAGCTGCTGATTGACCGTGAGGCGGCCGGGACGGTGCTCACCCAGGGCGAGACGATCGACATCGCCGTCGCCATCCTCGGCAGCCTCGCCGAAGCGCACGAAAAAGGCTTGGTTCACCGCGATCTCAAGCCCGGCAACATCATGCTGACCCAGGTCGCCGGCGACCCGGTCGTCAAGGTGCTCGACTTCGGCATCGTTCGCGCCCAGGGATCCGGGCTGACCCAGGACGGTCGCGCGGTCGGAACGCCGGGTTTCATGAGCCCCGAGCAGTGCATGGGCAAGCCGCTCGATGGCCGCAGCGATATCTACGCGCTGGCCGCGATGATGTTCGTGTGCGTGACCGGCCGGCTCGTTTTCAACCCGGACACACCGCTGCAAATGATGATGATGCACGTGCAGGCGCTCCCGCCAGACGTGCGCCAACACGCCACCACGTTGCTCGACGACTCGTTCGCGTCGCTGGTGATGAAGAACCTGGCCAAAGAGCCGACTGACCGCAGCAAAGACGCGCGCGAATTGCGCAAACAGCTGTCTCGAATCCGCGGCAGCGTGCCTGGACTGGTCACCGACGCGTACCTCAAGGTCCCCGAGCCCGGCGCGGCGTTCGGCAGCTCGAGCGTCAACGCACCGACCGCTAGCGACGCACCGTTCGCCGAGAACGGGCCGTCCCGCGCCGACATGGCCGACGCGATCGAGACGACCCCCGTCGTGCCTCGCAAGCTTCGGCCCTATAGCCAGCCCACGCATGAAGCGCCCGACTTCGCCCCTCCCGCCAAACCGGCGACCGTGCACGTCCCGGCCCTCGCGCAGCCACACTCAAAAGCGGCGAAGACCCCGCCGTCGGTGACTTCGTCGATCGATCCCCCAACAGGTGGAGCGCAAGCCCCGGCGCGCGGCGCTGAACGGCCGCGCCGAAAACCGCTGATCGCAGCGCTGCTGGCGGCGAGTGTGCTCGGACTCGGCGCAGCCTCCGCGCTGTTCTTCGCTGGTGGTGACGACGCGGGCGGTGCCGAGAAGGCGAAAGGTGCGAGTCTTGGACCCAAGGCCGTGCCGACGGTATCGTCCAATACCAAGCCCGCCGCGGCGTCGGAAAACGTTGGGTCCGCGACCGCCGCCGACGCGGGGAACACGCAGACAGACGATCACCCCGACAGCGGCGGTGTAGAGTCGCGTGGGCAACCGGATGGAGCCAGCCAGGATGGGGGACCGACAGGCGATGAGGGCACTGACGCCAGCGCTGCCGCGACCGCCAAGCCGTCGCCGATCCCTGCTCCCAAGCCCGCAGCGGCTGCCAAGCCGACCCGTCCAGGTGCCGTCAAGCGCAAGCCTCCCGTTCGCAAACGCCCGGTCGTCGCCAAGCCGCGCAAGGCCAAGCCCAAACCCAAATCCAAGCCGCGCAAACGCCGCAAGCCGGCCGACGACGCCCCGTATCTGCCGGACTGACCGGCCGCAAATCGACGCGGTCCGACGCGGCCGGCGAGATGTAGTGAACAGGATCTTCGGCCGCGTGCTGTTCGGCGCTGTTTGCCTTGTGTTGGCGCTGCTTACTGCCGGCCCCGCGCTCGCGTCCAAACGCAAAGAGGCCTCGCAGATGAGCCTGCAGGCGCTCAACCTGTACAAGCTCGGCGAGTACGCCAAAGCCACCGACTTCTACCGCCGGGCCTACAAACTCGATCCGCGGCGCCCGGTCTATCTCTACGGCGCCGCGCGCTCACAGGACAAAGCCGGTCGGTCGCAATCGGCGCAATCGCTGTACAAGCTCTTCCTGGAGCTCGCGCCCGCCGACTCCCGGCACGCCGTCAAGGCCCGTGCCCACCTCGCGCGCCTGCAGGCCGCGAGTGCATCGCGCAAACAAGCAGACGCCGCGGAGTCGCGAACGTCCGCGCTTGTGGTGCTCGGTGGCGGAGGCGTCACGTTGCTCGCCGCGGGGATCATCTACGCGCTCGCGGCAAGCGACAATGCTGACCTCGACACCGAGCTGGCTGGCCACACCGTCGACACGCCCGTCACGTCGCTTTCCTACACGCAAGCCATCGAGCGGCGAGAGAGCGCCAACAACCGCATTGTCCTGTCTTGGGCGCTGACCGGAGTGGGGGCGGCGCTGACCGGCGTCGGCGCCTGGATGTGGACCCGCCGCACGCCCGACCCCGACGAGGTGGGTTGGCAGGTTGTCCCAGCCGCGCGTGGTCTGAAAGTCCGCCTGGCATTCTGAGGATTATCGCATGGTCGCTCGCCGCTTCGCCCCGCAGTTGTTGGCCTCGTCGCTCACGGCGCTGGTGTATGTGTCTTGCACGGCACCGATGCCCGAAGCCAAGATCTTCGCGTCTGAACAGGACGGCGCGACCGACGCGGCGGGGCTCTCAGATGCAACCACGCCAACGGATGCAGGCGCGAACGGAACCGACGGCAACGCTGCGTCGGCCGACACCAAACCGGCTACCCAGGACGCGGCCGGCAGCGATGGCGGCGCCCCGCAGAAGGACGCATCCGTCGCGGCCAAAGACACCAACGTTGCTCCCATGGACACCAACGTACCGCCGAAGGACACCTTCGTTCTGCGCGAGGAAGACACGTACGTACCGCCCAAGGACACGTACGTACCGCCCAAGGACACGTACGTACCGCCCAAAGACACGTATGTTCCGCCCGAATGCAAGAAGGACCAGGAGCTGTGCAACGGCATCTGCGTGAGCATCAAGTCGAACAAGAACCACTGCGGCAAGTGCTTCAACAAGTGCAAAAAGGGCGACAAGTGCAAGAAGGGCAAGTGCGACTGAGCACGGGCGACAGCGATTTTCAGCTATGTCGGGCCGTCATTCGACTGTTTCGGCATCGCCCGCCAGCGGCATCGACGCCCCATCGAACACGATGATTTCGAGCCCGAGCACGTCCAGGCCTTCGACACAGCCGAGATTGACGCGATAACCGAAGCTCGCGTCGCCGTGATACGGGTAGATGCCGCAGGTCTTGCAGAACAGGTGATTGACCATCTTGTCGTTCCACCGGTAGTCGGTGCACACGCTGAGGTCGGCGATCGGCTCGAAATCTTCGGGCTTGATGTAGTGCGCGGACATCACGGCGCCCTTGCGGCGGCAGATCGAACAATTGCAGCGCTTGCCCTGCGTGAACGGCTCGCTGAAGAACGAAAAGCGGACGTTGCCGCAATGGCAGCGGGCCTTGTAGTGCTGTTTCATGCGGTGACCCTATGACCGACTACGCGCCGCGACAAGTGGTCGGAGAACACCGTTGGGGGCGGGTCAGCGCGGTTTATTCGGCGTGCTGGGTGATGCGTCCGTCGACGGCAGAGCGCGGACGTCGTGCATGATGAGCCATGACGTATTGCGCATGTCTGTCGGCGGTTTGCGCTGCGGGGCGGCCGTGCAAAACAGCGCTGCAGCGTCACGTCTTCGGTCCCATATCGACAGGCTGTTGCGCGTCTGGTCCCACACCCCCTCCTGCATGGCGATGCGTTCGTCGCCGATGTGCTGGACCTGAAATCCCAGCCCGATCATGCCGCCGTAGATGTGCAGGACGTCGTCGGGCCATGTCGGGGCGGAAACGAGGCCACCACTGACGAGCAGTCGGATCATGCGGGCCATCGCCAACGGGCTGGCCCGGCCAAAAGTGGCCGCAGCGTAGCGACTGTCGGGGAAATCGAAGCCCTCGATACCGGTGGGCGTGGTCAATTCGCGGCGCAGCAGCTCGGGGAGGGTTTGGCCACTGACCTCGCGCAGCACATCGAAGAGGACGTGGTAGCCGAGGTTGGAGTAGACCGAGACGGTGTCGGGTGGGGCGACGCACAGTCCCTTGGCACCAAACGAGCCGTTCGGTGCCAGCCCGCTGCGGTGGGCGAGGAGCAGCCGCGCTGTGACCGCTTGCTGGTGGCTTTCCTCGAGCATGTAGGCGTACCGCTCGTGGAGCGCGGCATTGGCTGCGAAGATCTCCATGATCGGTCGATCGAGATCCAGCGTGCCGGCGGCGGCAAGGCGCAGCGCGAGCACGACAATCACGGTCTTGCTGACGGAGGCGAGCAGCACGGGCTCGCGCGGTCCGTCCGTTCCCGACGTGGTGACATGGACGAGATCGCCATCGTGGACGACAAACCCCGCCCATGACTTGCAGCTCTCGGCCAGCGAGGTGGCGCGGTTGGCGAAGACCTCGGCGATCGCGTCGTCGTACGGAACATCGTCGGTGGGCACGACGGCTCCCCACCACGCCTCGTCAGCGACGTTCGCGGTGTGTTCGTCGAGCCCGAACGGCGCGCCGCCTGATGACGAGTCGCACGCAGACAGCGCGATGGCGACGGCGCACAAGATGGCAGTGGCGCGATGGCTCATGGCCTCCCCAAATGAGGCAACGACTATACCGACGTTGCGCAGGGAGAAGCCGACCTGGACGCGCTCAGGACGGGCCAAACGGTTCGCTGCGGGGCCATATGCGAGAATGTGAGGCCGGCGACACGCCCGTCGCCCGATACACCCAAGAGCGCTGTGCGGGTAGCTACAGCCGTAGTGTGAGGTACGTCATGTCGTGTTCGGCGCCGTCCGGATCGGCGCCGTAGCCGGGCACCACGTGTTTGGTGAACCCGAGCCCTTCGAGTGTGTGCACGGCGTCCGCTTCGAGGTCCGAGATCAGCATGCACGAGAGGTGGCGCAGGCCGTTGGCCTTGGCGACGCGGATGAACTGGCGGACGAGCTGTGTACCGAGGCCGACACCGCGGTAGTCCTCGTGGACGAGCCACTTGATACGGCCAACAAGGCGCAGAGGCCCGCCGTCGCGGCGGTGCAGGGTGGCGTCGGCGACGATGCGGTTACCGTGCAACGCAAGCAATGGATAGGCCTTGCTGAAGTCCACCATAAGTCCCCATCGCTCGATCACCGAGCGGTCGTCGATGCGGTCCCAGGCGAAGCGGCGATAGCGTTGGGGCAGCCCTTGGAAGAACTCCCACAGCGCCTCGGTGTCCTTGGCGGCGAACGGGCGAATCAGCAGACGGCGGCCGTCACGCAACGCGGCTTCCATCGGGTAGTTTGTTGGCATCGGGCGCTCCTCCAGGTGGCGTTCGCGGCCCGGACCGCGGGCGCAAGTGATGCCGCCAACATGGGCGTAGGCGCCGCGTTTTCAATCGCTCAGCGAGCCTTTGATCGGCTCATCACGACGCCGTCATCGGTCGTCCGCCGATCGCTCAAGAGGATCCGGTGCTCGCGATCGTCAACCCGCGAGCAATCGCCGCCCAGCGAGCCAGGTAGTAGGCGCGCTCCGGACCCGATTCAGCCGCTTGCTCGGCGCGGAGGTGATCGTCCAGCGGCGACCACGAATCGCCGCGCACGATCCCCCAACGCATCCCGTCTTCGACGCCGCGCGACGAACGTGTGGCTGGGCTCAACATCGGGCGCGATGGAGGCAGCGGGACAGGGCCCACGACGACCCCATCTGGATGGCTGCGTCGCCAGTCCGCCGCCGTCATCAACGCGATGTTCTTGCGCGGCAAAGCGGGCGCCTTTCCGATCGCTGCGCCATCCACACCGTCCCAAAGCTGGCGTGCATCGCCGATCGCAAAGCCGGTGTGCGTCGGCAAAAAAGCCGCCATGGTCGCTGATCGGGGCGCGGAGAACGCGGCGAGCGAGCGCGACAGTCCGCAGTGGACAAGCAGCGTGTTGTGCCACCTCCCGGTGCGGATCAGGTTGAGCCAACGGACCGGGATCGCTTCGCCTCCGGCGAGCACGGCCATCGGTTCATCGTCCGAAAGGGTCGCGTTGACCGCCGACAGCGGTGTTGCAGGCCGCGGCACCAGCCACTGACGGCGCCATGCGTACATCGCCAGCAAGGCCACACCGAGGATCGCGCCGAAGCCGAGCACGTCCGGCGGCGGCTTGGGTTGGGGCGCGTTCATCCAGGCCAGCATCGCCGCGCTCTGTGCCAACCACGCCGCCCCAAACGCCACGCCGAACGCCAGTACGCGCGGCACCGGGGTCACGAAGCGACGCAGGGAGTCGACCTCGAGAAGCGTGTAGACCCAGTAGACGCCGACGGTCGCGGCCGCCAGACCCAGCCCCAAGATGGCGACCACTCCGGACGTCTGCGGGGTCATCAAGGAAGCGGCCCCGGTCATGCCAGCCGTTCCAGGACGATCCGCGCGTCGTCGACAAACCCGCGCATGAACCCGGAACGCCGCGTGCGTTGGCACGGAATGCCGACGAAACCGAGCCCCTTGACCTGCTGGCTGACGCCCTCGAGCTGTCGCGCGACGCCGTCGCCATCGATGGACACCGTCGCGGGCAGCCAGCTGGTTTCGCGCACGAACCCAGTCGCCCAGACAATGCGGTCGCAGCTCACCTCGCCCGCGCCCTCGCACCGGACGGCGTGCTCTTTGAGGTCCATCGCCGCGCCCACGACGCGAATTCGGCCGGATTTCGCCGCGTCATGCAGCACCGAATCGACGACCGGCGTGCTCGCGACGCATCCGCCGGGACCGCCAAGGACAGCTACGGGAAGCCAGCCGAGCGGCCCGCTGTGGATCGGCAAGCCGGAGATTTGCCAGCGGACCTCGGCGAGCCATCCGGTCGCCACACCGGCGGGTTCATCGAGCCCCGAACGCGCCGCGACCGTCACCTTGCAGCCGCGGTCCAGCAACAGGGAGACGATTTCAGCGGCCGAGTTGCCAGCGCCGACTACCAGGACATGGCTCGCGGGGTCGAAACTGTCGATACGAGCGGTCGACGAGTGATCGCTGGGGCCGCTGAACGTGCCGGGGATCTGGGGTGTTCGAGGGCGGCCATATTCGCCTGTCGCCACCACGAGGCGACGCGTTTGAATCGCCCCGCTGCTCGTTTCCAGGTGCCAGCCCGCTGCCGTTGCCGTGGCCGCCTCGACCGCGGTGTTCAGCCGCATATCGAAAAGCTCGAGCGCCGCGAATCGTCGCAGCCACGCCAGGACTTCCGCGGCCGACGCGCGCTCTCCCGGGCCCTCGGGTGTGCTCCCATCGGGCATCCGGTCGTAGCGCCGCGGCGACAAGCACCGCATCATCGGTCGCATCTTTGCCCAGGCACCGCCGACAGCGTCGGCGCGGTCGATCACCAGGGGCTCAAAGCCGAGCCGACGCGCAACTCCGGCCGTCGCAAGCCCGGCGGGACCGGCGCCCACCACGACGAGCTCACGCAAGGCGGCGTGGGAGGCCCCGTCGCCCTGGACCGATACAGGTGCATTCACGCCATCAACCTTCGCCGCCGCGCGGTTGCCGGTCAACGACCCCCTGCGTACCATTGGCGAGCACGACCCAAGCGGCGCGCAGCAAGAAGCGGCCCCGGCCAGCCCCGCGCCGGGACCGCGACGATCCCCGGGGATGATTTAGCCACGGCCACCACCCGCCGATTTGAATCCGGTCGACCGCCGCGCTGGCTGCTGTCCATCCACGAGGACTCCAACGCCAACGCGACGCTTTTTGAAAACGGCGTGCCCGTCTTCGCCGTCGCCGAGGGCCGTCTTTCACGCGTTAAATACCAGGCCGGATTCCCCAAGCTCGCGATCGCCGCCTGCCTCGATTTCGCCGGCATCACGCTCGACGACGTCGATGTCATCGTGCCCGGCAACAAACACCATTTCCTGCCGCGCCTCGTCCACAACCCTGTCGCTGGTGCAGTTGGCGGCGACCTGCTCCCCGCCGGCGAACACGACTATTTCGGGCTGCAGCACAAGGCGTGGCTGTACCTGCAACATCGCATGAGCCGGTCCGGACCCATCGCGTGGGCGACCGAACGGCTCAGCGGTGTGTTCCTGCAGCGCAAAATGCCGCGCCTGACCCCGTTCGTGGACCATCACACCGCGCATGCGTGTTCGGCGTGGCTCACCAGCGGCCTTGATCGCGCCGTGGCTGTCACCGCCGACAACATGGGCGATGGTTGGTCGAGCAAGGTGTTCGCTTGCGAAGACGGCAAGGCGACGTTCCTCCACGGCTCGACAGCGCTGCATTCCGCCGGCCAGTTCTACGGCGAGATCGCGCAGCTGCTCGGCTTTCACAACCTCAACGCCGGCAAGGTCACGGGGCTGGCCGCGCACGGCGATCCGACCGTTTGCTACGACCTCGTAGAGCAGCTCTTCGCCGTTACCAGCGAGCGCACGGGATTCCAGACCCCGCCACTTTGGACACGGTCACGCGGCAGCGGGGTGTACGCCAAGCTGCGCCAACATCGCCCCGAAGACGTCGCCGCAGCCACCCAAAAACGCCTCGAAGACGTCGTCGTCGCCTATGTGGACGAGGCCGTGAAGCGCTCGGGAATCTCCGACGTGGTGCTCGCCGGCGGCACCTTCGCCAACGTCGTGGTCAACCAGAAGATCCTGCACCTGCCCAATGTAAGCAGCGTTTATATTCACCCCGCCATGAACGACCAGGGCATCAGCATGGGCGCCGGGCTCGCGTGGCTGGCCGAACAGGGGCACGACATCAACGCCGGCTTGCCCAGCATCTACCTCGGCCCCGGTTACGCCGAAGAGGACAACCTGCGCGCGCTTTCCGCCTCGGGTTTGACCTTCGAACGCCCCGACGACATCGCCCACGCCGCCGCCGAAAATCTCCGCGATGGCCACGTGGTCGCCCGCTACGACGGCCGGCTCGAGTACGGTCCGCGCGCACTCGGCAACCGCACGATCCTGTACCGCGCCGACGATCCGACCGTGAACGACTGGCTCAACCGCCAGCTCGATCGCACCGAGTTCATGCCCTTCGCGCCCGCCACGCTCGCCGAACATGCCGACGACTGCTACCTCGGCACCGACGGGGGGAAGAATGCAGCCCGCTACATGACCATCACCTTCGCGGTGACCGACGCCATGAAGGCGCGCTCAGCCGGCGTCGTACACCTCGATGGCACAGCGCGACCTCAACTCGTGCACGCGGACGACAACCCGGGTTACCATGCGGTGCTCGACGCGTATCACCGGCTCACCGGCGTCCCGACGCTGATCAATACGTCGTTCAACATGCACGGCGAGCCGATTGTCTGCTCACCGGGGGACGCCATCCGCGCGTTCAAACGCTCCAACCTGCCTTACATGATCCTGGGGCCATTTCTGGTGCGCCAGGGTCCCGACCACCCCCAACCCTACTCGCCGTCAACCTCGTGAACCCGCGCCCGCACATCGCCATCGTCATCGGCACCCGCCCCGAGGCGATAAAGCTCTACCCGGTGCTCGACGCCTTCGGGCCCGCCGTTGCAGCCGGCGACGTGCGCATTTCGGTTGTCAGCACCGGCCAGCAGCGGCAGCTCCTCGACCAGGCGCTCGGCTTTTTCGGCATTCAACCCGACGCGGACCTTGGCGTGATGGGGCGCCCCGACGAACCCCTCGGCTCGGTCTTCGCCCGCACGGTCGCCGCGATGACAGCGTGGATGCACGAGCTGCCCGGTGGCCCGCCATCTCGCGTCGTCGTGCAGGGCGACACTCTCTCGGCCCATGCCGGCGCGACAGCCGCTTTTTACGCCGGCGTGCCCGTCAGCCATGTCGAAGCCGGCCTGCGCACCTGGGACAACGAACGGCCGTTCCCCGAGGAGCTCCACCGGCGGGCCATCGCGCTCGCCGCCGACCAACATTTCTGCCCGACCCCGGGCGCGCTCGCCAACCTGCGATCCGACGGCATCGACACCCAATCCGCCCACGTCGTAGGCAACTCGGTCATCGACGCCATGCGCCTTTGCGCCGACCGCATCGCGCGGCCCACCGACCTGCCCAAGCGGCCCGAACAGCGGCTTTTCGTTACGGTGCATCGCCGCGAAAACCTGCCGCTACTCGCCACGGAGATCCTGCCCGCCCTGCGCCGCCTCGTCGCTGATCACCCCAACGTCGACGCGATCGTGCCCGTGCATCCCAACCCCGCCGTCGGATCGGCGATTGCCCGCGTCGTCGACGGTTGCGATCGGATCACCACGATACCGCCGGTCGCCTACGGGCAATCTCTCGGCCTCGTTCGCGATGCGACCCTCGTCGTCACCGACAGCGGTGGACTGCAGGAAGAAGCGACGGCGCTCGGCACACCTGTTGTCGTCTTGCGCGGCGTCAGCGAACGAACCGAAGCGATCGACGACGGCAACGCGATCCTCGCCGGCACATCCGCCGTCGCCATCGCCCGCGTCATCCACGGACTGCTCAGCGATCCCGCCGCCCTCGCCGCCATGGCGCGACCCAACGATGTCTTCGGTGACGGGCACGCCGCATCGCGCATCGTCGCGTCCGTGCTGTCGATTTGGGGCATCGTCCCGCGCGCCGCCGATTCATTCGCAGCCCAACTCCGCGAAGGCGCTGCATGAGCGAACGCATCGTCGCGATCCTGGTCCTGCTGCTGACGGTGGCGACGTTCCTGGCGGCGGTGGTCCGCTACGACGGTCCGGCCAAGGGTTACTGGGACACGTACATCACCGCGCCCGCGATGTTCATGAACAAGCAGCCGGTACGTTTCGTGCTCGCGGACGGCAAGCCGGCGTTTCGATGCGAGCTGCAGGGCAAGCTCCCCGACGACCTCAAGCAGGATGACGACTTCGGCATCATCACCAAGGACCAGCGCATCGGCCCCGCTATCGCCGCCGCGCCGATGTTCACGTCGCTCGGGATCTTCGGGTTCAGGATCCTCTTCGCGCTGACCGTGGCGCTCATCGTGCCGCTCGCGTTCATGCTGTGTTTGCGCGTCTCGGCGATGGTCGGCATCGGACACCAAACCCGCGTCGTGGTCGCCTCGGCAAGCGCCGCCGCCGTGCTCGCCAACAACCCCTTTTCGTGGGCTGTCGACCGGCTCAACGCCAACCTCTTTTCGATGCCGCTGATGCTCCTGGTGCTCTGGCTCTTGCTGGATTGGCGCCGCACGTGGCCGCTGCTCGGGCTCGTTTTCGGCGCGCTTGCCGGGATACGGAACGAGGCGATCTGCTTTGTGCCCGCGATCTGCCTCGCGATGCTTGCGGACGTGCGGATCGATGCGCCGCGGTCGTCTTTGTCGGGCGGTCCCACCGTCACGGGCAGCGTCATGTCGTTTGGTGGCCGTTTCAATCGCCTGGTCGCCGTCGGTGCGCTCACCGTGGTCGTGATGGGCCCTGTGTTCTTCTGGAAGTGGTGGGCGCTCGGTCACCCGCTGATGCATCCCAGCCAATACGCGCACTTCCAGGGCTTCCGGCCGGAGTTCGCGCACGACCTGTTCGGGCTGCATTTCACGTTCAACGGCTTGTTCAACTGGCCGCTGCATGACCACCTGGTCCGCACGCCGCACTTCGGCTACCCGACGTGGCTGCTTTTCCCGCTCGTCACGGCCCGCGCGTGGGGCACGTTGGGCATCGCTGTCATGGGCTGGGGGCTCTGGCGTCTGTTCCGGCTCCGCCCCGCGTTGGCGATGGTGTTGGTGGGCTGGTCGTTGCCCGTCTACGTGCTGTTCGGCCCGCAGGAGAACTGGGAGGAGGTGAAGATGACCTTCATGCTCCTCGCCTGGCCACCCATCGCGGCCTTCTTCGCCGTCGGTTTCGCCGACATGATGGGGCGCCCGTCCGGCCTTCGCCTCGCGCCTCTTGCCGCCATGACTCTGCTCGCGTTCTTCGCCGTGAAAGGCCTGGCCACGGTCGAAGCTCCTGCCGACGAACGCTGGTACGTGCGCTTCCCCAACGCCGACAAAGTCAACAACCCCGGTGCGCAAAAAGGCCTCGCCGCCCACGAACGCAACGATTGGCGCTACTTCCAAAGCTACGAGACACCCGAAGAGATCGCGGCCGAACGCGAAAAACTAAGCGCCGGCCACCTCTGGCCCGCTCGCTACCTGCCCGTGACCTTCGAGCCCTCCGCCGCCGTCGCTCGGATCAGCCGGGAGGTCGGTGTTCGAGACTTGGAAGTCTTGGAAATTTGGGGCTATATCTACGGAACAAGGCGCTGGCCCGCGCGCAAAATAGAGGGGGTCTGATCGATGCTGCGGCCTGATCTCGTGGTGACGCCGATTCGCACGTCGACCGTTCTTATCGACTGCGGCGGCACGACCGTCCTGACCGACCCGTGGTTTGGCGACCGCATGAGTGGTCGCAAGGTGATCCGGCAACCGGCGATCTCGCTCGCCGACTTACCGCGCATCGACATCGTCCTGGCCAGCCACCTGCACACCGACCATTTCGATCGAAGTGCTGTCGCCGTCCTCGCCGGTCGTAACCCCGACCTCGTCGTGATCGGTGTGCGCGGAACCCGTCGGTTCATGCTGGAATCGGGCGATTCTTCCGCGCTCGACGCGTCCGTGGTCCATATGAAGCCGTGGCGCGAGGTCACCGTTGGCCCCATGCGCGTGCTTGCGACGCCCGCTAAACACACAGGTCCCGCGCCCGCCGAGGTCAACTACGTCGTCGATCTGCACGGATGGCGCCTCTTCTTCGGCGGCGATGCGCGGTTTTCCGACGCGTTCGGTCAGGTCGCCCAGCGCTGCGACGACATCGATCTCGCGCTCGTGCCCGTCGGTGGCACGCTGATTTGGGGCAAACGCACGACGATGGCGCCTGAAGATGCGGTCAAGGCGTGCTCGGTGCTCGGGGCGCGCTACGCAATTGGCATCCACGAAGGCGGTGAGTGGCCAGCCATGCCACCGGTTTCTCGCCACCCGGGAAGGCGCGTCGATTTCAACCGGCTGTTGGGCGCCGCGGACACGCTTTGCGAACCCCTCGACGCCGGCCCAGGCCGCTTTGCTGTGCTCGCCGATGGCCGCCAAGCTATGGTGCAGCCCATCGGTGCGGTTGCCGCCTGAGGCGCCATCGCGCAAAACGTCCGTAACGCCTCATCCAACGGACCTGGCGATCGACGGCTCGTTCAGCCCGCTGCGACGGTGAATAGCCGATGAGCAAAAGCGACGGATTCTGGCGCGAGATTGAGCTCTCGGGCGGGGATGATGCGGAGCAGCGTGAAAGGATGATCGCGCTGCTCGAGCGGATCGAGGCGAAGATCGGCGACTGAACGCCGCTACGGGATGATCGCCTCGGTCGGGATGATCCATTCGCCGCTGGCCGGACCATAGCCGACTGCCGCGCGCCCGAACTCGCCGAGATCCACCCAGACGGTGCCTTCGAGTCGGTAGGGGATGCGGAACTCGACGTCCTTGCCGGCCTTGAGCTGGTCGACGGCCTGGTTGGCCACTTCCTTGAGCACCCCGAGCAGCGCTGTTGGCCCGAACTCGAAGCGCGCCTTGATGGTGATCTCTTCGTCCTGGACGACCTCGGGCGCCTTGAAGGTGACCTTGCCCTTCTCGATGTACTCGATGCCCTTGGCGATGAGCACGTTGACGGCGGCCTGCTTGAAGTCGTCCATGCTCTTGATGTCGGTTTGCTTGGACTGGCACGAATCGGGCTTGGGTTTGCCGTCGCAGTCGGGCTGCTCTTTGCCGCAAAACGCGATGCAGGCGGCGCCGAGGTTTTGGTTGGTCTTGGCGGGGAAGACGGTCGCGGCGGTCAGCAGCTCGGCGACGGGGACCGGGAACTTGTTTTCGTTCTTGACCTTGAAGCGCAGCTCGAAGCCAACGGTCATCTGGTCCTGGGTCGGCGGGGCTCCGAACGCGACTTCGCAGGCGACCGCGGCGCTGCCGGGCACACCGAATGGGTCTGGCACGACGATCGGGCAGTAGTACGCGGCCATCTGCGTCTTGCTTGGCGAGCGAACGAGCACCGCTTCTTCGTAGGTCACGGTGGGCAGGATCGGCTTGACGGCCTCGATGACGTCGGCCTGGTTCTGCTCGATCTCTTCGGCCACCTGCAGCAGCGTCTCGCACGACGAAAGGGGCACGACGAGCGCGCAGAAGACGACGGCGACGAGCGCGCGAACGGCGATGGTTGGGGTGGTTTTCATGACGGCTCCGCGGTCCTCAGCCAGCAAACGCGGTGAGGTGGGGAATCATTCGGGGCGTCGAGTAACGGGTCGCGAACGAGCGGGTCGTAGTGCAGCTGGGCGTCAGGCCGCGGTTTCGATCGGCACGACTTCGCAGACCTGTTCGCTGTCATCCAGCGGCGGTGGGCCGTTGATGTTGATGTCGTCGCGACGCAGCACTTCGCCGAGCTCGGTCAGGTAGACCTGTCGGTGGAAGTCGCGGACCTTGCGCAGCCCCGAAAAGGGCACGGCGAGCGTGTGCAAGGCGACAGCGACGGTCGAATGGTAGCCGACAAAGACCGTCAGTCCCGCCATGTAGCGGCGTTTGCTGATCGGTAGACCGGCGTTTTTTCCTCCGCAGCAGCGTCCCATTATCGGCTCCCTTTCTTCGTGCGCCCAAACACACTTCGCGCGGCCCGAACCTGTCGGTTCAGAAGTTCGATGCGGCCTTACGGTCGGCGTTGCTGGCCACCGGCGCGTCGAGTTTATCGCGTTTTCCGGCCGCGATCTCGGCCATCTGGCGCTTGCGATCGGCGACCAGTTCGTCCAGGTCGATGCCCTTGGCGGCGAAATGTTTGCGCATCATCTTATCGGCGATCTTTTCCTTCTCGCGGATGAACTGCGCGACCACCGGCTCGTCGTGGAAGACCCGCTTATTGAACAGCAAGTAGGGCATGTAATAGAGCTCGCCCGCGACGCAGGTGGGCTGAATGCACAGGTGGCGATCCATCACCTGGATGCCCATGTTCAGGTTCCACTTCTTGATGAGCTGGCGGCTCTCTTCGCGGCGTACCTCGTAGACCGGGGTGCCGAAATCGATGCCGTAGCGGTTGTAGAACATGCGCACGAGGGTCAGGGATACGAGCATTTGCTCGACCATCTCGTTGGTGTCTTCGTTGCTGCCGTCGGTCATCCGCGGCACGCCGTGTTCGAGGCAGTAGATGGCCGACCGCATATGCATCGCCATCTTGCAGCCCATAAACCAGATAAAGCCGGACTTGTAGCGCTTGTAGTCGTCGAGCACGCCGTTGACGAGCAGCTTGCCGAAGTGGTCTTTGATGCTGACGAGGGTCCACTGGAAATGGTCGCCGAGCGCCTTGACCAGCTCGTCGTAGCGTTCGCGCACGCGGTGGAAATACCAGTGGCCGTAGCCGTTTCGGTAGGTGAGCAGGTGGACGCGCGGATGCTGCTCGGCGAGCATGATCGATGTCGCTGTGGAATCGACGCCGCCGCTGAACATGAGCGCGATTTCGCCGTCGCGCATGACGGGGAAGCGGCCGTCGCCGATGGGAGGCTGCGCGTGGGTGCGCATCATGACGTCTGTGGTAGCGCGGCGTCTCACGTCCGATCCCGGCTGTGGGCGGCCGTCGTTCCGGTTGGTTCCGGTGGCGGCGCGTCCGGTGGGTTCGCTTGGCTCGGTGGCGCGGGTTGGGGGCGCGCGGCAGCCGGCGGCGAAGCGACCAGCCTGGGGGATACGCAGCCCGGTTCGGGGTGCGCGGCTGGCCCACAAGGTAACATCGCGGCCCCACGCCAGCAACGAAGGGACCTGATTTGAACCCCGAAAACGCGATCGAGCTCGGCACTTGGGATGGCCATGACGCAGGTGCGGCGGTGTGTGTTGGGGGGCGACTCGTCGCCGCGATGAGCGAGGAACGGCTGACCCGCGTCAAGAAGCAGGCTGGGTGGCCACGGCGGTCGATCGACGCGGTGATGGCGCTCGCCGGCGTGGGTCCGCGCGACATCGCGAAGGTGGGGCTGGCCGGGACGACCGGGCGCCTGCCTGCGAGGCTTCTTGCGCGACGATTCGAAGCCCGCCCACCGCAGCAGGAAGACCCCCTGGCGTGGCCGGCGCGGCTCTATGCGGCGTACCAGAACGGACCTGCCGGGATCGCAGCTTTGGCGGCGGTCGAACGTGTCGGGTCATTGCGAATCGCGCGTCGGAGGCTCGCCGAGATCGGCATCAAGGCGCCCGTGCACCTGGTCGATCACCATCGTGCCCACGCGCTTGGCGGTGTCGCGGCTGTGGCGGGTATCCCCGAGGTCCACGAGCGGCGCGGCGAACAGGCCCTCATCGTGACGATGGACGGCTACGGCGATAAAATCAGCACGGCCGCATGGCGCTCGTCTCGGGGTCGGCTCGAGCTGCTCCAGGCGGACGGCGCGGCGTCATCGGTGGCGTTGCTGTACGGCGCATTGACGCGCCTGCTCGGATTTTCGCCCGGGGAAGAGGGCAAGGTTACCGGTCTCGCCGGGGCTTGTGACGTGCCGGACGCCGCGCAGCTGGACATCGACCTTCACGCGTTCATCGAGCAGGCGGGCGGACGCATTCACGTGCGCCGCAGACATGCCATCGCCGCCATGCGAAAGGCGCTGCGCAGCGGGATCCCGCCAGAACACCTCGCGGCGGCGCTGCAAAATGCCCTCGACCGTGCCGTCGTCGGGTTCATCCACCATCACGCCGCGGCGACCGGGTTGCGCGATGTGGCCGTCGCCGGTGGTTTGTTCGCCAATGTCGTCGTCAACGGGCGGCTCGCGGCGATGTGCGGCGACGGAAAACCGTTGCGGAGCTTCACCGTCTTCGGCGCGATGGGGGATCAAGGGCTCTGTGCGGGCGCCGCGTGGCATGTCGGCTGGCCGGCCCGCCCCGTCGTTGGTGACCTCCGAATCGGTGTTCCTGCTGGGAGTATCGGCGGGGCCGCGTCACGATCCGGCGGCGAACAAGCGTCCGCTGCCGCTGTGGTCGAACGCCTCGAAGCCGGCCAGTTGGTGGGGGTCTGCCGCGGCAGGCTCGAGTTCGGCCCGCGCGCGCTCGGCAACCGCAGCATCCTCTTCGATCCGCGCCGCAACGACCTCGCCGCGACGCTCGGACGACGCCTCAAACGCCCGTCCATCATGCCTTTCGCACCGATCCTGCGCGCCGCCGACTGGGCGCGGTTGTTCGACCAGCCGTACGCGACCGTGGCACGCTCGACCGCCGCCATGACCCTCGCCTTGCCATTGCGATCCGACGCACCCGCGATTCCGGCCGCATCCCACGTCGACGGCACCGCACGCCCGCAAACCATCGACCGCGCGACCGATCCGTGGCTCCACGACGTCCTCGATCTCTGGCACCAGCGCACCGGCTGCCCGGCCCTGGTCAATACAAGCCTCAATCGCCATCGCGAACCCATCTGCGCCACCGCAAGCGACGCCCTTGCAGCCGCCGAAGCCACCGGATTGGACGCCATCGTCATCGGCGCCACCCTCTTTGACCTGCGGTCGCGCTGACCGATGCAAATCCCCGCCGCCACCATCGCCGAGCTGCTCGTCCGCCTCATCATTGGCGTGCCCACTCTGCTCATTGCGGGCTGGTCCATCGCGCGCCTCGTCGTCCCAGCTACCGATGAACCCCCCACAGATGAGTTCCCTGCCGATGAGTCCCCCGCCGCTCAAAGCGATGTGCCTCTGCTGCGGCTGTCGGTCGCGCTTGGCTGGGGCTTCGGGGTCGTCCCCACATTCGCCTTTTTCGCCCATCTGCTCGCGGGAATTGCCGTCACCGAGCTCTCGATTTTTGCGGTCGTCGCGATTCAACTCGCGGTAATCACAGCCTATTTGAGCGTCTCTGAGACCTTCGAAACTGAGACCTCCGAATCTGGGACCTCCGAATCTGGGACCTCCGAATCTGGGACCTCCGAATCTGGGACCTTCGAACCTGGGACCTTCGAATCGCGCTTGCCATGGCGGGGAATCGGCGAAGTCTGGCGCCATCATCGCGGCCCGGTTCTCACCGCCGCAGTTATCTTCGTGGCGTGGTTCATCAAGCACGACGGGTCCATTCCGTCCGGCTCGTGCGTCACCCAGGCGGCCGCGGTGGCATCGGGCTGGGATCCCACGTCCTTTGACCTGCTCCGCGGTAATCTCGGCGACAACCGCCTTGGCAACGCGGGCGTCATCGCCGGCTCGATGGCGGTCTTTGGCCAGTGGGCATTTCGTGTCCTTTACGGGTTGTTGGCCGCCATGCTGGCGATCGGCGGCTGGCTTCTCGGACGCTCGGTGACGCCAAGGCGCTGGGCCGGCTGGCTGGGACTGCTGCTGCTCCCCCTCAACCCCTACGTGGCGTCGTTGCCTCTCATCGACGAAAACCTGCTCACCCTCGCGACAACCGCGACGTTCTTGCCGTTGGCGATGGCATCCATGGGCCGACCGTCTTCATCGTGGCCCCGCTGGGTTGTCATCGGTGCGCTCTACGGTCTCGCAGCGACCATGCGTCACCCGCTTGTGCTCGCGTTCCCCGCGCTCGTTGTCGCCGCCCGCCGCCCGCGGGCGATCGCCTCTCTGATCGCTGGAACCGCGGCGCTGACCTGCCTTGAACATGCTCACCACGTGCTGGCGTTCGGCTCGCTGTTCAAGTTCGAGTCCAACGCCTACTTCATGCCGCAGACCTACAGCCTTTTCGGCGCGGAGTTCCGCTACAACGGGATGCTCAACTGGCCGGTTCATGACGCCCTGATCCGCACGCCGCACAACCCCTGGCCGACCCTCTTGATGTGGCCGCTCGCCGTCGCCGATCACCTCGGATACCTGGCGTTTTCGGCCCTCCTGGTCGGCTTCGTGGCGGCCTGGAGGAGGCGTCGCCGCGCGTTGTTTTGGCTGCTGTGGTTCGTCCCCGTCATGGCGTCGCTGGCGGTGCAGGAAGCCTGGGACTACCCCAACAAGATGGGCGTCATCTTGGTCGTCTTTGTGCCGCTGGTCGTCTGGGTGATCGAAGGTGTCGCCGCCATCGCGCGCCGCCCGCGGGCCGGCCTGGTCGCGTTTGTCGCCATGCTCGTCGCAACTGTGGCCGCCGTGGCCGCCGTGCGCGGGGTCAACGTTCCAGCAGACACCCGCTACTTCGCCCATTACCAGCTGCCCGCCGCCGAATCCGAGTCGTACCTGCAGACCGCCCGCGACCGCGCTTCCGACGTCGATCCCTGGCCCGACTTCAGCCGCATCTCGCGCTACGGAGCCGTCTTCAACCCGCGCAAGCTGACGGTCATCGGCCGCGAAAACGAACAATCACCGGCCTGGGGTTGGCATCCCGGCGAGCTCCCGGCGCGCGGAGACCCCATCGTCGTGCACCTCGACCTGCGCCAACCGCCCTGGCATCGCAACGACGTCGTCCGCCTCGCCTCGCCCGGCGCGCGCGTCGATGTGGACCTCGTGACTCGCCCGCAACGCCAACTGATCGGCCCGCTCAAGCTGCCCTGGGAAGACCACAACGCCTGGTTGACCGCCATCGACGGCCCCAACCTCACGGTGCTCGAGCTTGGCTTTCTGACCCGTGACAGCGCCGCGTGCGACCCCGCCAAAGACCAACGAAAGTGTCGGTTTTACGGAACATTCGACCGCGGCATCGACGCCCACGCCAACGCCGCCGCCAAGGTCATCGAGCCTGCCGGCCCCGGCATCACCATCCGGATACCAGCGGGCGGGTTGAGCTTCGCCGTCTCCATCAACGAGCGCGGCAACGTGGTCGAGCTGTGGAAGGTGCTCGCGTCGCGCGATGGCATAAGCACCGATGGCCCCTACGCTTTTTGGCACAACTGAGCGCGCGTGACGGCCTTCACGACTTGCGCTTGGTCTTCCACGGCCCGCGCCCGCCGACCCCGCGCCACTGGTACACGGGATAGTGGTAGTTGCTGTCTTCGTGGACTTTCCAGCGCTTGCCGCAGTCGGCGCAGTACACGCGGTAGTCGGTCGTCCAGGTCTCGCCGTCGCTGACCTGGTCGTGGATCACCATCTCGGGGCGTCCGCTTGGCCATCCGCGCGCCCCCCAGCAGCGGCAGGCCCCTCGTTGAGCTGCCTTCAGGTCGCTGATCGCGTTGCGCACGTCGTCTCGGTAATCGCGCAGGCCGCGGTGAAACGGGAGGTTCGGGTATTTCTCTTCGAGGATAGGCAGCGCTTCGACGACGCGCGCTTTGCCGGCCAGCTGGGCCAGCCACCAGAACGTGGCGCGGTCTTCGGTGTCGGTCAGCCCCCAGACGACGGCAGCGCGGATATCGTGGGACAGGTCGTCGCGCATCTTGTCGAGCAGCGGCCTGAAGTCCGCGGTCTTGTAGCCGCGTGCTGCCACGTCCCGGAGCTGCTGCAGCCACGCATCGGACCGCTCTTTGTTCCAGGTCACGTCCTCGTTGTTGCCCATCGCGCTCTTCCTATTGATGCCCTTTGGCCGCCTACCCCTTGGGATCCATCGCGTCGCGCAGGCCGTCGCCCACGAAGTTGAGGGAAAGCAGCGTCGTCGCAAGCATCGCGGCCGGAAAGACGATCAGCCACGGTTGCCCGGCCATCAACCCGGCTCCTTCGGCGATCAACGTGCCCCACGACGCGTCCGGCGGCTGGACACCGAGGCCCAGGAAGGACAGCAGCGCCTCTTCGAGGATGACCGCCGGGACCAACAGAGTGCCGTACACAACCACGGGCCCGACCGTCGCCGGCAACACATGGCGCAACAAGATCCGGCCCGGGGTCGCTCCCAGGGCGCGTGCCGCCACGACGTACTCGCGCTCGCGAATTGACAGCACCTGGCCGCGAACGATGCGCGCCATGCTGAGCCAACTGACCGCCCCAAGCGCGATGAACAGGTTGACCGTTGACCGGCCCGCAACGACGAGCAGCAAGATCACGATAAACATGAACGGCAGCCCGTAGAGCGCGTCCACGATCCGCATCATCACGCCATCGACCCGGCCTCCCACGTATCCCGCGATCGCCCCCCAGGTCACGCCGATGAAAAGCGCCACCGCGGTCGCGAGCAGCCCGACCAACAACGAAACCCGCGCGCCGAACAGCAGCCGGACAAGCAGGTCGCGACCCTTGCCATCGGTGCCCAGCAAGAAGGTCGAAAACGCCGGAAGTCCGGGAAACTCAGCGGCCGAGATGGCGAGATCCCCATCATCGTCGTGGTGGGCGAGCAGGTGGCGCGGGGCGATGCGGGTGATGCGCGCGCCGTCGAGGAGCTCGTCGCGGGTGATGCGACCGTTGCCGTCGCGGTCGATGCGGGCGAACTCCTTGCTGCCAAAACCGGTGTGGGCGGCGGCTGCGGCGAGGGACGCGCGGCCCAGGCGTTTATCGAGGGCGGCTGCTGCTGGCCATTCGCGGGGCGTGAGTTCGCTGTCGTGATCGACGTCGTGCAGCTCGATGAGGAGGTCGTAGACGCGGCCAATTCCGCGCCATCGGTCGATTTCAGGACAGTCATAGCGCCCGGCAAAGGCCGCGACGACATCGCGTACGGGCACGTTGTGGGTCGTGGGCAGAGGATCGATATCGGCGTTGGCGGCGGCGGCGGATACCGCACGGTTGGCGATCGCGTCGGTCACAGCGGCCGCGGGCTTGAGCGTGCATGCGAGGCGCCCGTCTCTGTCGGTATCGAGCCATGAAAACGCCCCGGCGTCGCCGTCATACCGCGGGAAGTCGCGCCCGGCGTCGCGCACCCCGGGGCCGGCGAATCGCAGCGACGTGTGTTGTTCTTCGGGCGACAGGTGGAGCACGTTTTCGGCCAGGAACGGCGCACTGAGACCGAGCGACGCCACGATGAAGACGACGATCATGCCGACGGCGGCGGCGCGGTGAGCGACCAGGCGTTTCATGACGACACCCGCTTCATGACGACACCCGCACCTTGGGGTCGAGCAGCCCGTACAGCAGGTCCACCACGACGTTGGCGGCGATGAGCAACGACGCGTAGAGCACGACCGTTCCCATCACCATCGGGTAGTCGCGATTGAGCGCTGCCGCCACGAAATACTCGCCAATGCCGGGCACGGCGAAGATGCGCTCCACGACCACCGAGCCGGTTACGATTCCTGCCAACGCCGGACCCAGAAAGCTGACCACCGGCAAGAGCGCGGGTTTGAGGGCGTGCACCAACACGATTCGCGTCTTCGACAGGCCTTTGGCCCGCGCCGTCATGATCCACGGCTGGTCGAGCACATCGATGAGCCCCGCCCGCGCCAAACGCGAAAACCACGCCGCGTAGACGAGGCCCAGGGTCATCGACGGCAGGATCTTCGGCAGCGCGTCCCCGCCGGTCCACGACCACGCCTGCCAACCGCCCCAAGGCAGCCACTGCAAGGACACGCAGAAGACGAGCACCAGCAGCGGACCGAGCACGATCGACGACATCGAAACCGCCAACAGCGCACCGCCCATCGCCGCATGGTCGAGCCAACGATTGCGATTGAGAGCCGCCACAATGCCGCTGCCAACCCCGACGAGCAGCGCGATGATGAGCGCGTACAAGCCCAGTTCGAGCGAAACAGGGAACCCGGCGGCGACGTTCTCGATCACGGTTCGGGCGCCCTCGGACGTATACGTCACCCCGAAATCCAAGCGGGCATAGCTGGCCATCGCGGCGGTGTATTGCTCGAGCAGCGTCGTCTCGCGAATCAGCAGCACGTCATCGGCTGCAACCTCGGCCCCCGGACGCTGAACGACGCGCACGATGGTCATGTCGGCCCCCGCGACGACGGGCCGATCGCCGGCGGCGGTCAAAATTTGCGCGAGAACATGGCCTTTCTCGACGGTCTGCCCGCTTTTCACCTCGACGCGTTCGAGCTTTCCGGCGTGTCCCGCGCTGACGTCGGCTGCCATTCCGAAGGTGCGTCGCAGGTTGGCTTCGACGGCGGGTGGCAGCGGTTTGTCGCGGGAAAACGGGCCGCCAGGGGCCAGGCGCATCAGCAGGAACGAGACCGTGATGACCACCCAAAGCGTCACCAGGGCGGCGACAAGCCGACGGCCGAGAAAGCGCCACATGGTCTAGGAACCGCGTTTGGGTTGGCGGTCGGCGCCGCGGTTGATGCGCAGGTACTTGAACGGATGAAAGTCCTGCATCTGGGGCCGAAAACCGCGGATCCAGGGGCGCAGCATGTAGGCGCGGGCGTAGTGGTAGATCGGCAGCATCGGGCGCTGGCGGGCGAGCAGCTGTTCGGCTTCGAAGAGCAGGTGGTTGCGCAGCTCGTCGTCGGTCGTGGTGCGGATCGTGTCGATCAGCTTGTCGTAGTCGCTGTTGTCGAAGCGCGCGTAGTTGGCGGCGGCGTCGCTGTGGAAGACCTCGAGGAAGGTGAGCGGATCGGGGTAGTCGGCGCACCAGCCCGACCTCGACAGCGCGAATTCGCCGGCCCGCATGCGTTTGAGCAGCGTCTTCCACTCCATGTTGGCGAGCACGACCTTGATCCCGAGGTTCTCCCGCAGGCTGCGCTGCACGAACTCCGCCACGACGCGATGGACGTCCTGGGTGTTGAACGTCAGCTCGATCGGGGGCAGGCCCACACCGCCGGGATAGCCGGCTTCGGCGAGCAGTTTGCGGGCGCGTTCGGGGTCGAAGTGGTCGCGCTGCGGCACGCGGTAGTTGTGGGTCGGTCCGAAGAGGTCGGGGATGTTGCCGCTCGCGGCCTTGGCGCCGTTGTCGAGCACGTGCAGGAGCAGCCGCTGGCGGTCGATCGCGAGGGACAGCGCGCGTCGTAGCTTCGGGTTGGAAAACGGCGGCTTATGCGTCGCGAACGCGTAGTAGTAGGTGCACAAGTAGGGATCGCGATGCACATCGGCGCGGCCCGATGACGCGAGGCGGGCGAGCTTGTCCAGGGGCAGGGTGGGATCGCCGGTCCAATCGACCTTGCCGACCTCGTACCAGTCGAAGGCGGTCTGTTCGGATTCGGTGATGTAGGCCTCGATACGTTTGACCTGCACGTTGTCCGCGTCCCAATAGGCGTCGTTTTTTTCGAGCACCGTCAGCGACCGACGCACGTGTTTGACGAGGCGATACGGCCCGTTGCTGACGATGTTGTCGGGGCGTGTCCAGCGGGTGCCGTGCTTGGCGATCACGTGCTGGGGGGTCGGCGCGTACGGCATCTCGGCGAGCAGGTGCAGGAAAAACGGGGTCGCCGAGGCGAGCTCGATGCGCAGAGTTTTGTCGTCAATGGCCCGCACGCCGACGGTGTTTGGATCCTTCTCGCGGCCGTCGTTGTAGGCCTTGGCGCCCCTGATGAACCACAACAGCTGCGCCGATCGCGAGGCCGTCGCGGGGTTGAGCACGCGCCGCCACGACGTCACGAAATCGTTGGCCGTGATCGCCTTGCCGTCGGTCCAGCGGACCCCGTCGCGCAGCGTGCAGGTGTAGACGAGGCCGGCGTCTGTCGCGGTGCAGCCGGTCGCCATCGAAGGCACAGGCGGCCCGTCGCCGAGCGCGTACGTGTAGAGGCCCTCGAAGACGTTGAGCATCAGCTGGTGGCCGGCGGTCTCGCCGATCTTGGCGGGATCGAAGAACTCGCTGCCGATCGCGGCGTACCGAAAGACGTCTTCAGCAGGCGGCTGGACCGAAAACGCGCGGGCCTTGGCGGCGGTTGGGTCTGCCGTTTTTCCACATGCGACCGTGACCAGGACAGCGGCAATCGCGACGGCAAAAAACGCGGATCGCGGCGACGAAAAGGCTGGGGCAGCGGCCATCAACGACGTGTACGACGACAAGCACGCGCCCGTCCAATCGCGACACCCGGTCGTGGTGGCCGGTTTTGGACCTGCGCAACGGCACCGTTTAGACTGCGCGTGCTCTCGGTCCTTGGAGGCACCGCTGTCCGCTCCATTCGTCCATCCGTCGCGCCTCCGCTTTGATGTGAGAGAGGGGCCACGCGCGCTGCGTCTGCTGGCGATCAGCGCGGTCTTGTTGTTGCTTGGCGCGTGCCTTCCGCCGCAGCGGTCCAACGATCCGCCCGCGGATACCGGCGGTACCGTCGATACGGGCGTCGATAGCGGCGGTGAGCAAGACACCGGCGGCGCGGCTGACACCGGCACCGATCCCGTCGACACCGGCGCGGGTCCGGTCGACACCGTGGACCTGCCCGAAGGCTGCACAAGCGACGTCTTCTGCCAGGGCACCGGCAAACCCACTGCGCAATGCAAGGTCTGGCTCTGCGACAAGTCGACCGGCAAGTGCAACAAGCCCGGAAACGCCAAGATCAACACGCCCTGCGACGACGGCGACGCCTGCACGACCGGCGACAAGTGCAACGCCGGCGCGCAATGCATCTTCGGCAAGAAGACCGATTGCGACGACAAGAACCCGTGCACGGTGGACACCTGCAGCACGACCAGCGGCGGCTGCCAGTACGCCAACGCGGTCGATGTCAGCTGCGACGACGGCGACAAGTGCACGGGCGATGACAAGGGCGTCGACACCTGCGTCGCCGGCAAGTGCGCGTCGGTCAAGAAGGTGTGCACGTCGACCAACCCCTGCCAGGGCAGCGAGTGCAACCCCAAGACCGGCAACTGCGACCCCAAGAAGACCGACAATTCGGGCAAAGACTGCGATGACGGCGACCTGTGCACCGTCAAGGACAAGTGCCAGAAATCGGGCGCCTGCATCGGCGCGAAGAACGACTGCAACGACGGCCAACCGTGCACCAATGACGCGTGCAACCCGTCGTTTGGTTGCTCGCACCTGACCGTCGTGGGCACGTCCCAGGAGTGCCAGGCCAACGGTGACCTGTGCGTCAAAGCGTTCTGCAACAGCAAGGGCCAGTGCATAAAAGAGCCGACCGCCAAGGCCAAGGCGTGCACCACGCCCAACCCCTGCCAGACCGTCAAGTGCGACCCCGGCAGCGGCCAGTGCAAATACGAGGACGCCGCCAAAGGCAAGGCCTGCGTCGACCAGAAGAGCAAGTGTTTCCGCGGTCAGTGCGATTCGGGTACCTGTCTGCCCGACAACGACAAAGACAAGGCCAAGGTCGTCTGCGATGACGGCAACAAGTGCACCAACGACTCGTGCAAGTCGACTGTCGGATGCGTGTACACGCCCAACACCCTCACCTGCGACGACGGCAGCGCGTGCACCGGCCAGGACACCTGCAAAGACGGCAAGTGCGGGGGCGTGGCGAAGGCCTGCGACGACAAGGAAGAGTGCACGACCGACACCTGCGACCCGCTGACCGGGAGCTGCAAGCACGCCAACGTCGCGGACGGCACCACGTGCAAAGCCGGCAAGTGCAAGGCGGGCAAGTGCGAGTGATGGGCCGGATTTGCTACATGTTGGGACGGGCAGCTGTGAAGGTGACGCAATGAACCGCAAGATGCGCATTGGGTATGCGGCGGTGACGGCGATCGTCGGCTTCGGGCTGATCGTCCAGGTCGGTTGCATCACGCCGCGCGAAGAGGTCGACGACAAGATCAAGGCCGACGACGCGGGCGGCGGGCAAGTCGACACGAATATCGGTGGCAACGACGGTGGTGCCAGCGCCGATGGTGGCGATACGGCGAGCTCGAGCGGTGGCGATACCGGCGGTTCGAGCGGCTCTTCGGGCAGCAGTGGATCTTCGGGAACCAGCGGCTCGTCGGGGAGCAGCGGTTCGTCGGGTGGCAAGGGCTACAAGACCGACGAGGAATGCCAAAAGGAGATCGTCGATTTCCCGTGTCGCACCGCCAAAGTCGATAAGAAGACGGGCACCTGCATCTACGGCGATAAGACCGACGGCGCCAAGTGCGGCGAGTCGTCGACGTGCGTAAAATCGCAGACGTGCAAGGCCGGCAAGTGCATCAAGACGCCGGTTGTCTGCGACGACAAGCAGGCTTGCACGGTCGACAAATGCGACGATAAGGCCGGCTGCAAGTTCGAAAAGGCCAATGGCGGCCCCTGCACCGACGCCAACAAGTGCACCCAGAACGACTCGTGCAAAGACGGCAAGTGTGTCGGCACCGCCAAGTCCTGCCCCAAGGGCACCAACGTCTGCGTCAACGTCGAATGCAACCCGACATCGGGCAACTGCGTCGCGCTCGCGCTCGCCAAGGGCGTCACGAAGACGTGCGACGACGGCAAGGTGTGCACGGTTGGGGACGTGTGCGCCAATGGCAAATGCAAGTCGGGTCCGCAGAAGAAATGCCCCGATGAGGACAAAAACCCGTGCACGATCGAGGGGTGTCAGCCGGGCGGCCAGGGCGGCGTGAAGCCGGGCAGCTGTACATGGTTTCCGTATGACGGCCTCAAGTGCGACGACGGCAACAAGTGCACGATCAACGACAAGTGCGCTTCGTCCAAGTGCGAGGGCGACGCCGATACGTGCGACGACAAAGAGCCATGCACGGTCGACAAGTGCGACGCCAAGAAGGGGTGCACCCACGACCCCAAGAATATCGGCTCGTGCGACGACGGCAGCGACTGCACCAGCGGCGATGTGTGCAAGGCCGGCAAATGCACCGGTAAGAAAAAAGACTGCAACGACGGAAACTTGTGCACCGATGATCAGTGTCTCAAGGGCTTTGGCTGCAAATATTTCCCCAACAAGGTCACGTGCGAAGACGGCCAGCTCTGCACCATCGGTGACGGCTGCGTGAAGGGGGCCTGCCTGGCCGGCAAGACGCAAAAGAAGTGCGACGACGGCAACGAATGCACCGCCGACAAGTGCGACAACAGCGCCGGTGGGTGCGTGTTCACGGAGAAGAAGTCGGGCGCCTCGACCTGCAGCGTCAGCGGTCAGTGCTGGTATGGCACGTGCGTCAAACCCAAATGCGGCAACTTGACCTGCGAGTGGGGCGAGTTCGGCAAGTGCGCGGGCGATTGTCCGGCGGGCGGCGGTCAGTGCAAGGCGACCGATTCGGCCTGCATCAAGAAGTGCGAGGGCGAGCGCTGCAAGGACGAAGCCACCAAGTGCACCGCGGACAAGGGGTGTGCGACGCTGAAGTCGTGTGTCGATGCCTGCAAGGACGACGCGTGCCGGTCCAAGTGCATCGGTGATGCCAGCAACGCGTCGTTTGTGCTCTTGCACAAGTACAACTTCTGCCTGACCAGCAAATGCCTGCAGAACGCGTGGTGGGGGCTGAACTGCAAGCAGGGCCCGCAGTTTGAGCCGTGCATCAAGGCGTGCCAGTCCGGCCACTGCTACCGCGAAGAGAAGACGTGTTTCGGCGACACAACCTGCAAGAAGATCTACGACTGCGGCGATAAGTGCCCGTCGGGCGTCGCGGGCGTGACCTGTCTGAAGGCGTGCGCCAAGAACCAGCCCAAGAAGGCGTTTGACGACTGGGACAAGCTGCTGCTCTGCACCCAGCGAAAGTGCCTGCTGCTGTAGCCGGCTGCCCGGAGACGACCATGCCGGCTGAGTCACGGGCGCCCGAGAAGAAGCAGGCGTTTGCCGACGTGAGCATCCGCAAACACCGCCCTGGACCGCATCGGATCGTGCTGCTGGTCAACGGCGCGGAGGTCGCGCAATGCGTTATCGAGGTCGCCGGTTCCCCTGAGTCTGCTACGCCTTGAAGCGGTCGCTCTTGCGCCGTCCGAGCGCGAGCGGATGCAGCTGTTCGAGGTCGTGGAGCATGTAGTCGGCGCCCAACGAGATCACCTCGACCGGATCGATGAATGGGCAGCAGGCTGCACAGCGAACGCCCGCGTTTCGGGCCGTTTGCAGGTCGATCCGCATGGACCCGCACAGCAGCGTGTTGCCGGGATCGGATTGCACCGAACGCATCAGCTCGAGCAGACCGGAGGGGTCGGGTTTGCGCGCATAGCCCATGTCGCCGGCCACGAGGAACGCCACGCTGTCGGTGATGTTGACGTGATCAAGCAGCTCGATCGCGGTGTTTTGCGGTTTGTTGGTCAGCACCGAGAGGGCGACGCCGGCTTCGTGGAGCTCGCGCATGGTGCGGGCGAGGCCCGGCGCGGCGATCGTCAGCTTGAGCAGGTGACGGGCGTAGAGCTGGCGCAGCTTTGTGAGGCACGCGGAGATCTCGGCGTCGGTGAGCGGGTCGCCGGTCAAGTGCAACGCCTCGCGCAACATGGCGCGCAGCCCAGATCCGGCGATGCGACGGACGGTTGTTGCGTCGAGGTTGTCCCGTTGGTGGCCGCTCAGGACCTCGTTGAGCGCAACGGTTTGGCTCGCGGTCGTGTCGACTAGCGTCCCGTCCAGGTCCAGCACGACATGGCTGAATCGCATAAGGCCAAATCCCAGCGGGGGTGCAGCGGCCGCCATCGTGCCGCGGGTGATGCGGGATGTCCACGCAGGCCCGATCTGGCGTGGTGCCAGACGTGGAGCTTGTGGTGCGCGAATCGTGTGGTCGCTGAGGGCGACGTGCGCGCTCGGACCGGCCGGGATAGCGAACGGCAGTGCGGCAGCACCCGAGGGCCCTCGCGCCCCGCGAACTCCGATCGAACCTGGATGTCCACGCAGGCCCGATTGGAAGTCGCTGACTGAGCGATAACCCGGGTCCGGGCCACCCGAACCCGAACCCGAACCCGAACTCACACCCTCACGGGGTGCCGCTGTGCTTGCG